>SDBT01003291.1_pt1 | contig 28059 bp, 14 predicted proteins | sample 2277101 | NCBI WGS metagenome assembly SDBT01 (sample SAMN10404973, study PRJNA504765) | marine sediment metagenome | isolation source: marine sediment core GS10_PC15, 103 cmbsf | place: Arctic Ocean: Southern Knipovich Ridge | collected 2010 | reverse complement strand
GCCTGGGAATATAATCGAGGCAGACCTGTTGGCTGGTGGAAATTGGATGAGTGTTCAGGCACCGTCGCCAACGACTCTGGCAGTGGCAGCAACAACGGAACGATTACTCCAGGCGACGCTACCGGTGATAATGATAGTGCCGGTACCTGCAACAGCGGCGCAACAGCCCCTGCTGACGAAATGTGGGATGAAGGAACAAATGGAAAAAGAAATGCTTCATTAGATTTCGATGGTACTAATGATTATGTTAACGCAGGTAATAATAGTTCTCTTTCAATATCTTCTTCTATAACTCTTAGTGCCTGGGTTAATTGGAGCACTGCACCATCTACTAGGAACCAAACAGTAATGGAAAAAGGAGCGAGTGGTGATGGAAATTATTACATGTGGTGGAATTATAATGATTTAACACCAAATACATCTTTGGTTTGTGGATTCCATAGGTCAGGAGGGGGTTCAAGCGACCATATATATGACTGGAGTCCTCCGGCAGATGAGTGGTATCAAATAACCTGTGTTTTTGATGATACAAATAACCTTTACAAAATCTATATTGACGGTATCGAAGTACTTTCTGAAGCCGAAACTTACACTCCGGTAACAAATAGTGGGAATCTCCATATAGGAGCAAGTCCTTTGTGGTCAGGGCAAGAGTTTGATGGCCAAATCGACGAGGTAAAAATTTGGAACTATCCACTCACCCCCCAGCAAATAAGGAATGATTTCAACCAAGGAGCAGTGTATTTCGGTCCGAACACTGGCAGCCCGTAACTACCCTTAAATATGATCAAACCCATAACTACCCTTAAAACAATAAGTCATTTAAAATTCAATGAAAATTCGAAAATTGAAAATTGAAAATTTAACGAGTGCAATTAGAAATTTAAAGCGCCTTGTTCCGCGTAAGAGGCGTAAGCTCTTGGCGGTGTCGCTAATCGTCCTCATACTGGCCACTTCCCTCCACCTCCTTCTTAACAGAAGCGCTCTGGCTGCTTGGTCCCCTACCCACGGTGATTGGGCGAAGCGGAAACAACTGACAATTACTAATGACTCCGCCGATTCTTTGGCTTCAGGAACTGCAATTGCTATATCAATTGACACCAAAACTCTTTATGAACTAGGCAAATTACAAGAAGATTGTGATGATATTAGAATTGTCTATCAACCAGATTCCTCAACTTATACCAACTTAGATAGATATCTTTCCGTTCCCGGTGGAGCAAGCTGTGGCACAAACGGTGCAACAAAGGTCCATTTCCAACTCCAAGCTACATTAGCATCGGCTGCGGATTCAACCGATTACTACATCTATTATGACAATGACAAGGCTTCGGCTCCTGCAAACTCGGATAATGCTTTTGATATTGGTAGCAAAAATGCAACTTTGGTTTGTCCTTTCGACGGTTCAACTACATGCGCCGCCACCGAAACTCCTTCAACCGAAACCGGAGCTATTCGGTATTCAGGCGAAAAAAGCGCTTTATCTTTTGATGGAAAAAACGACTATATGGGTATGGGAAGCGACTCAAACATCGACGATCTTCCCTTGGAAGATTTTACAGCTGAATATTGGCTTTATATCCCGGAAGTTGACATGGAGACAACAACCTTTAGACTGCTGGAGAAGTCACTTTGGACTCCTATTGGCTGGATTAATCAAGGAACCCGCTTTAACAGTGCCCGGAGATTAACGTTTGACGCATATTTTTCAAGTACAAATTTACATGTTACTACTAACGCAAATGCATATAATTATGACGAATGGACACATGTGGCTTTCACTTTTAATGCTGAATTAAAGCGCGGACGTATTTTCGTAAACGGCACCGAAGCTTCTTATGGAGAACAAAGAGATGGTGTTGGTACCTACCAATCAGACGCAGCTCGAAACCTAGAGTTCTCCCGTCAAAACGGTAGTAACTTACGCTATTTTGCCGGTACCGCTGACGAAATTCGAGTATCTAATATTTTACGCTACACCTCTGATTTCACCCCTCAAACCGAACCATTTGTCCGAGATGATTACACAAAATTGCTTTTGCATTTTGATGAAAACGGTGATGACCCAAGAAACACCGGAAAAGCAATAGACGACTCCGGCAATGGAAATCATGCAACAATTACCGGAGCAGAATATGTTGCCGGCTTAGTTGGTGTAAACAACGGTACAACCGATACCGGTAAAGCCGACGGCGGAAACGCATATGCTGGGCAGGAGGGAATATTTATCGAAGAAGCCACCACCAATAAAATTACCAACCCGTCCTTTGAACACTCAACCTATGATACGAACTGGACAGCCTCTGCGTCGGCAACAATAAGCGAAAATACTTCAATTCCCTTTTACAAATTCGGTTCAAAGTCAGCTAAGGTTGATGCTTCATTTACCAGAAATGAATACGATGATGATCAATCAACCACTAGCCCCCTTTACACGACTACTGAAAACAAGCGTTTGGCTCAAGGTTTTCAAATTTCATCCGGCGCCTCACCAACCACCGCCTCCCTCTATCTTGAAGAGCTGGGTTCTTCATCAAATTATGTCAGAGCCGAAATCCAAACCGATAGCTCGGGTGTGCCTTCCAACACTCCTATCACTAACGGCACTAGCAATTGTCTGGCAATTACTTCGCTTCCGAATGGAGGGACCGCAACTTGGCAATCGCATACCAATTTCACTTTTTCCACTGCCCCTTCTTTAACTGCTTCCACCCAATATCATTTGGTCTTGCGGACATTTACTAACTCGGGGTGTACCACTGAACAATCATCTACTGACTCCTCAAATTATGCAAGGTGGAGGTATGCTGACACAGGCACATACTCAAATGGCGACCGGGCAACGGCTGATGAATCGGATGTCTGGACTACTCAAACAGGTGACGATTTTTACTTTTCCATTTCCGAAACCGGCTCTTTCCTCACCTCAATAAATGCCGGAAATACCAATACCCACACGCTTTCCGCTTATGTTTATGCCGGAAATACCAATGTCGATACAATCGACTCTTCCGTTTTAGAGCTTATGTATGATGCTACTCCCGTAAGCACCACTTATACCGATATGGGCGGTGGTTGGTGGAGACTAACTTACTCCGCAGCGGGAATTAATGCAAGCACAACCTATGGAGTTGAGGTTAAAGCAGCAAGCATTGTCTATTTTGACGGGGTGCAGTTGGAGGAAGAATCTTATGCCACCACCTATACCGACGGCTCACTAGAATCAGATTCCGGTGGAGATGACACTTATTTCTGGGATGATGATTGCGATGGAACCCTGGACGCGGGCGAGGATGAAACCGCCGATCAAAACACCCAATGCAGCTCAAGAACCGCCATTCAACTTGAGTACGATAATGCAAATTTCAACGACGATACGGGTGCGGTCAGTCTCTGGTACAAACCCAACTTCGACTATGATGATACGCCAAATACTGTTTGGCCCAGGTTCTTTGGTATCCGGGAAGATTCTAGTAATATCTACATATTAAACTTTGACTCAACTAGTGATCTTTTTAGGTTTACTAAAAATACTTCCTCGGGAACTTACTATACAGAGCTATCAACCACCTTCTCAGCCAATGAATGGATCCATCTTGTTGCTACCTGGGATACGACCAGCGGTATTGCTTTGTATGTAAATAACGGAACTCCGGATACTGACGCCAACACTTCAGCTCCCACTATTACCACCGCCGATATTCAAATAGGTAGTAATTTAGGAGGGAGCCACCACGCTGATGGAACAATATCCGATTACCGAATATATGATGATTCTTTAACCACAGCAGAAATTGCAGACCTCTATCAAGCAGGCCTTGTTGCCCACTCAGAACAATACGAAGTTGATAGGTTTTCAGGAGAAAAAGGTCAAGACCCTGTAGCTATCTGGCATTTTGATGAAAGTTACGGTTCAACCGCTAATGATTCAAGTAAATATGGAAACAGTTTAACTTTATATAATAGTCCTTCCTGGAATACAGACAGCGTTGGAGCAAGAGCTAATCTTATCAGAAATCTTGAGTTTGATGGCACAGATGATATTGCATCACGTTCTGCTGATCTTGACTTTAATTTCGGCACGGACTCTTTCTCTATCTCCGGCTGGTTCAGGCACCCTTCAAGTGTTACCGGAACCGATACCATTCTGGCTCGTTATGAAGATGCAGGCTACAAGGTTTACATGAACTCTTCAGGCTATATTTGTGCAGCCATTGATGATGATAGTACCTGGACTCCTGATGATGAAACTTGTTCGACCAGTGTTCAAGGCTCCTATGCAGATTCTAAATGGCACCATTTTGAAATGGTTAAAGATGAGGATACTTCATTAACTCTCTATATTGATGCTCAAAGAGTTAATTATGACGATACTATCGAAGCTGCTGGCTCCTTAAATTCAAACTCAGGAATATTTATCGGCGCTGATTCCAACAACTCCAACTACTGGACAGGCTTTCTTGATGAAATAGTAATCTATCCATATGCCAGAACTGCCGATCAGGTCAAAGCGGATGTATTTGGCTCTCAAACCTCTGCTCTCTTTGGCCTCGATCCCAAAGACTGGCTCTCCGATGGCCTGGTTGGTTATTGGAAGATGGATGAGGCAGACTGGGGCACTCCCGATTGTTCCACAGATGTTGTTTTTGATTCCTCCGGTAACAACTTTGATGGTGATGCATGTCCAAACTCAACAGGACCTACGGGTGGTGAGACCGGAAAGTTTGGAAATGGAGTAGATTTTGATGGTTCTGATGATTATTTATTGGTTGCTGATAATCCAATACTTGATTTTGAAGCCGCCACGGAAGATTTTTCAATATTTGCTTGGGTGCGCCGAGACTCCGATAACACGGAAGATGGAATTGTTGGAAAAAAAGATGGGGGTGGAGACGGTTATGAATTAAAAATACAAGGGGTGGCAGATACCTTACAATTCAGGTTGGATGGTATCGGTCCCGCCGGATCCACCACAATAACCGATACGAATTGGCACCATGTGGGAGTGACAATAGATAGAGATGGTGATGGGCAGCTGTACTTAGATGGGGAACCTGACGGCTCCCCTGCCTCAATGAACTCCGAGGCGATGGATACAATCAACGCACTCGCGATAGGAGCAACTAGAAACACAGGTGAGAACCCGTTCGACGGTGCCATTGATGAAGCCCGCATCTACAACCGCGCACTTTCCCCCTCCGAAGTCGCTGACCTTTACCTATGGGCACCTGGTCCTGTTGCCTACTATCCTCTTGATGAAGGAACCGGAACCTCAGTTTCTTACGATCGCTCAGGGAACGATAACAACCTATCACTATCGAATATGACGGAATCCCACTGGATATCCGGAAAGTTTGGTTCGACAATTGACTTTGCCCATTCAAGTGCGCCAGGCGCGTCCGCTTCCGATAGCACATCCTTATCCATTGAATACGACACTACACTGGCTGCCTGGATTAAACCAGAAACTACACCATCAAGTACCGAGTACGTTATAGCTGGAAAGTGGGAAGGGTCGTATAAAAGCTATCTTCTCACTCAATATGAGGATGAAATCAGAATGTACATTGATTCAAGCAGCAACTATGAAACCACTGACGCTGCCAACTTACAAGCCGGAAATTGGTACCACGTAGAAGGAGTCTATAGCGCCACTGGTCAAACCGTAACCTTATACGTTAATGGTGTTAAAGAAGCTTCCACTACAACCGGCACCATCCCCTCTTCCATTGGTGACGATAGTGGTGCTTTCACTCTATCATATTCTAGTGTTGCGCCTGAAAATTTGCAGGTTAGTGCTAATGATGATGATGGCTCCAGCACCTTAAATGATGGTGTTTGGCACAGCTATGGTAATTACGACAATAGTTATACAAATACAGTTCATATACCTTTAGGTGGAACCGAAGGTGATGCTGACGTAATCACAACAGGATTAAGATTTACCAGTGTAGATATTCCTAAAGATGCTAATATAACTGGTGCTACTCTAGATTTTATGGAAAGTTGGGGTGGCAACTATAGCACCTACGTTGACAATCGTATTTATGCTTCAGATGAATCAAGCTGCAGTTTAGGATCAGGAAATCTCCCTAGTTCAAAAACAAAAACTTCTGCATATCAAGATTGGGATTCAAACGGCTCGCAAGGCTCTTCAGGACAGTGGTACCAAGCTAATGCCACAGTGCCTCCTCCTGACATAACAAATGTAATTCAAGAAATTGTAAATAGGGGTGATTGGACAAGTGGAAATGACCTTTGCATTCTAATTGAGGATGATGGCAGTTCCACTGACTGGTGGTTTGAGCCAAGAAGTTATGAAAGTGGTTCATCAAATGCCGCAAAACTTGATATAGAGTATGGAGTTTCTGATACTCCGTATGATGGCCTTCTAGATGACGTTCGTGTTTACAACTACGCCCGTACTCCGGGGCAAATCGTCGAAGACATGAACGCTGGCCACCCCGCCCCCGGCTCCCCCATCGGCTCTGCAGTTGCCTATTGGAGTTTTGACGAAGGCTACGGTGATACTGCAAATGACTCCGGAACGGGCGGTAATAATGGCAATCTTGGCGGAGCTACATCTTGCCCAGGAGATGTCAATACTTCTTGCCCAGCTTGGACCAACTCCGGCAAATTCGGAAAAGCAGTAGATTTTGAAACCGATGGAACAACTGATGACTATATTGAAATAGGTTCAGCAATTGTGAGTTCATATCCTTTCACGATGTCAGCATGGGTTAATCCGGAACGGATAGATATTGGAGTTGCCATTATGTCCCTTGCAAACAGTGGTGTTACTAATCAGTTCTACACGATACGGACCCTTGGGGGTGGTGCAGTACGACTTGACCTCCTCAATGGAGGAGAGAGTGACTCAGTCGACTCAATCTCATCACTGAGTGCCGGAAATTGGTATCACATTGTAGGTGTTTTCGAATCTTCAACCAATCGTAAACTCTACATAAACAGTGTAGAAGAAAATTCGAGCACAACTTCTGTCAGTTTAGCGAGTGGTGTAAATAGATGGAATATCGGAAGATATGCAGATAGTACACCAGACCGAGAATTCGATGGCAAGATTGACGAAGTCAAAATTTACAACTTTGCCTTAACTGCCGACCAGGTGAAGATTGACATGAATCAAGGCAGGGCAGCAGTGTTTGGGGCAACCGGAACCGACTCCTCAGGTTCGGGCACTTGGTCTTCTGCTAATGAGTACTGTCCTCCCGGTCAAGGTTCCTCTTGTACTGCACCTATTGCTGAATGGAAGTTTGATGAAAAGATTAATACTTCTGCCTTTGACACTTCCGAAAACAATAATACCGGAACTATTGGCAACGCTGATTGGCAACATGCAGGAAACTGTAAAGAAGGCGCTTGTTTATACTTTGATGGTATAGCCCCTAGCCAATATATAAATGCCGGATCCGACTCAAGTATAAACAACTTATCAGATAACGCATTTACTATAGAGGCTTGGATAAAACCTGACGGTTATGGAAACGGAGGCGCCGGATACTTCTTCCGCAAAGATGATGGTGGCCCCGGTTTTGGCTTGGGCTTTGCAACAACTTCAACAAACGGGCTTCACAGTCGAGTCGGCTGTGCTACAACTGATGCTCAATCAAACGCAGGTCTTGACGAGTTCACAGCAGATGGTGAGTGGCACCATGTAGTTATGACTTTTGACGATGCCGGAGACCGCTACATTTATCAATATATCGACGGAAAACCTGTTGATTCTTATATTTCACACATTCAGTGTATAGACGCTGTAGAGGATGATTCAAGTGGCGATATTTACTTAGGTAATGATAATACATCCTTAGCCTACGAGATCGAAGGAAATCTTGATGCAGTCCGCATCTTTGATTACGTTCGAACACCTGCCCAAATAGCCTGGTCTTACAACCGCGGAGCACCGCTGGGTCACTGGCAACTTGATGAATGCGAAGGGTTGGTTGCCTACGACATAGGAAGTGGTGGCAACAATGGAACGATAACTATTGGCTCTGGTGGCACTCAAGACGAAGCAGGCACTTGCTCATCCGGCGACACCTCCCATGCTTGGAATAATGGAACTGTCGGAAAAGTAAATTACTCATTAGATTTTGATGGTAATGATGATTATGTAAGTATTGGTGACATTGACACACTTGAAGTACCCTATGAAGGCAAACTTACTATTGCTGCCTGGGTAAATAGAGACACCTTTAACTCGCATGATGTTATTTACTCAAAAACCTCTGACATAACAAGTGGGGCTGTTGATCGTTTGGTTTTCTATATTTCTGCAGGTGACGGTGTGGTATTTATTATAGGTGACGGAGGTAACACACATATACACCTTAGCAATAGAGAAATAACGCAATCAGGTTGGTATCATGTGGTCGTTGTTTTTGAAAATACCAACGAATCCACTATCTATATCAATGGAGTTGCAGACGACAGTGGTCTTGGGGCCGGGTTTAGCAATGCAATGGATAACTCCGATGCGGTTGTTATTGGAGCTGAATCTGATGGAGACCTTCCTTTCAGTGGACAAATAGATGATGTGAGAGTTTACAATTACGCCTTAACTCGACAGCAAATTTTGGATGTCATGAACCAAGGAGCAGTGTATTTCGGCCCCTCTACGGGTGCCCCGTAGAAGAGTATGTTGTATTTTGTATATCGTATATAGCAAGAAATATGGTAAAAATTAGCTGACTATATTAATAATAGTACTATATCATAGTATATACTTCTATATACTATTATATATAGTATTGTACTTTGTTCTAAAAGGTCCTTGACAAATAGTAGATAAACAGGCTAAAAAGACAAAGAAATATAACAATGAAAATCCTAGAGTCTTTAGAGAAATACCTTCTTTACGCAATCGTATTTTTGCTTCCCGTTGCCTTTCTTCCCACCTTTTCAAATGCCTTCGTCCCCACTAAACTGGCAGTCTTGGTATTTGGAATCGGCTTGGTTCTCTTGATTAAATCCGCCCGGGTGATAACAAGCGGCAAATTAGAGTTATCAGTCGGCTCTTTTGACTTTCCGGTTTTACTTTTGGCAACTGCTTATTTACTAAGCACCATTCTTAGAACCCCCAATAAGATGGATGCCTTGTTTTTACCCGGAGGGGCAACAGCACTAATCGGCGGAGCACTTCTTTACTTTTTACTTAACCAGCTTGATAAAAAATCTAAAGAGGTTGCCAGCATGTTTTTATTTTTCTCAGGAATTTTCTTTTCGGTACTTTTGCTTTTGGCAGGCACTTTAGTTCTTTCCAAAATTCCCCAGCTGCCAGCTTTTATGAGAACTGTTGCCTTTAACCCCGCCGGAGGGTTTTTGCCGGCGGCAATTTTTCTTGCTGTCACGATTCCTGTCGGCATCGGTCTTTTACTCCGCGAAAGAGAATCTAGTCGAAAAATCTTTTTAGGTGCCGGGGTGGCCGTAGTTACTTTTGGTCTTATTATGGCTATTTTTAACCTTTTGCCCGGTAAAGATTTCTCGCCCCGCTTCCCGACTGCCGCCACTTCCTGGTCAGTCGCCATCGATTCTTTGAAAGAATCACCCATCTTTGGCATTGGCCCGGGTAATTATCTAACAGCTTTTAGCAGGTTTCGGCCGATAAGCTACAATACCACGGACCTCTGGGCATTAAGGTTTGGTACCGCTCATGATTTTTATCTGACCGCCTTCACCGAAACCGGGCTTTTAGGTGCGGCTGGTTTAATTCTCTTGCTCCTTACTTTCTTCAAATTCGCCAGGAAAAAAGTGAGAGAATCAAACTTGGCTAACTGGGGTCAATCCGGGAATACCTATCTTCTTTCCGCCAGTCTATTAATTATCCTTCTGGCACTCTTTCCGGCGACAGTCTTTGTAACCATGATTATTTTTATTTTATTATCCTTTACCTCTGAGGAGCGAAAAACCTCTTTGAATTTATCAACCCCGGTGGCCGCCGGCCCAGAGGGAGCCGCCCCGGCGGGTGCTTCATCCCAAGCCACTCAAAAGATTGTTTCCCGCCTTCCAGCAATATTAGTAACACTTCCTGTTATTGTTCTTGTTTTGTTCGTCTTTGTCAGGGCAAGCCGAGTTTTAGCCGCCGAAACGAAATTCAAAAGCGCCCTGGATGCATTAATCGCCAATGACACCGCCACGTACGACTTAATGCGTGAGGCAATTAATATCAATCCTCAAGTTGACCGCTACCACATTAGTTACTCGCAAGTTAATTTGGCGCTTGCCAATGCTATCGCTCAGAATCCTAATATCACCGACCAGGATAGGGCAAATATCGCCCAGCTTATCCAGCAAGCAATCCGCGAAGGAAAAGCGGCTGTCGCCCTTAATCCCCTCCGTGCCACTAATTGGGAGATCTTGGGACGAATATATCAATCTCTAATTCCTTTTGCCCAAGGAGCCGATGCCTTTGCGATTCAATCCTACAGACAAGCGGTAGCGCTTGACCCGATTAATCCCAACCTTAGAATCGCACTGGGCGGCGTACACTACGCTCAAGGGAATTTCGATACCGCTGTTAGGGTATTTGAGCTGGCAACGGTGGCTAAGCCCGATCACGCCAACGCCCACTATAATTTAGCTTTTGCTCACCGGGAAAGTGGAAATATCGATAACGCCATTAACCAAATGACAATTGTTCTTTCTTTGCTTGACCGAACTAGCCCGGATTACGAGAGTGCCAGGAGCGCACTTGAAGACTTGGAATCCCGACGGGTTGGCTCAACTGAAACACCTGCCGGCGAAGAACTCATTCCACCGCAACCGGCCGAAGAGCCGGTAATTGTACCGCCTCTTGAGCTACCAGAAGAGTCAGAGCCGCCTGAAGCACCTATCTCTCCTACCCCAACACCAACCGAGGAGCCGGAAGAAGGAGAAGTTACCCCAACAGTTACCCCCGAACCGACACCAGAGGAATAAAACCAAATTCCGCGACTAATTCTTTTTTTTTGAAGCTAAGATTCTTTTTTCTCATGACATCACGCGGTAAGTAACAAACTCTACTTCTCAAATTTGAGTATGCTGCAAAATTACAAAAGCATGCTAACATTAACGCTATGATTTCAATCCTATTGCCAATATCAGACAAAGAAAAACCCGAACTAATCGGGATTTGCTTGAATTCACTTGCCGGCCAAACCTATAAAAATTTTGAAGTTTTGCTGGTTACTTCAAGAAAGAAAGCGACGAGAATTTCCAAAATCACCAAAAAACACGTTTTTGTGAAGAGCTTTAAGAAAAAGCTCGACAAATCAGCCGCTCGGAATTTCGCTGCTAAGCGCGCTAAAGGAAAATATCTGTACCACCTTGATGTTGACATGGCCCCTACTCCTTCCGTTTTGTCCGAATGCATTAAAGAAGCCCAAAAAGGAGCAAAAGCAATTATCATTCCCGATTCAGAAGCACCGGGAACTCACCTTATCACTAAATGCCGAAAGCTTGAAAGGCGTCTTCTTCGTGGCAGCACTTCTGTTATTGCTCCCCTTTTTCTCAGCAAGAAACTTTTTGAAAGAATAGGAAAATATGATGAAAGTCTGGATCCAGCAGATGATTGGAATTTACACATTGCCTTAAGAAATGTGGGTGTAGAATTCAATAGCATATCAGCAAAGGTGCTGGTCAAAGAAACTACCAGTATAAAAAAGGCTTTAAAGAAAAAGTACAAAATGGGAAGGATTTATCCGGCCATTAAAGAAAAATATCCCCATCCTGCTTTATCAAATCCCAAGCTGCGAATCAGTGATTACTTAAGAAACTCAAAAGAACTGTTTAGATCCCCTTTTGTCACCCTATGCCTTTTTGTCTTAAAAATTGGAGAAGCGATATCATTCTATTGGGGAACCTTTCACCCTGTTGAATCTCAAAATCGCTATCAATTAAGCGAGGTTGCCAAAAAGTACGACAAGAAGCGACTTGGCAGCAATTATGGACAATACAAACACTTTGCCGAATTAAAATCTCTTTATAAATTACTTCCGAAAAGAGATATAAAGATACTGGAAATTGGGTGTGGAACCGGGAGAATAACCGAAAGGCTCGTTAAACAAAATTATAAAATCACCCCCATTGATAGTTCGCCGGCAATGCTTAACCAATACAAACAAAAATCTGGTTTGCCCAAGCCGAAACTTGCCAGCACCACCCAACTTCCTTTCCCAGATAATTCCTTTCCGATTGTTTTTTCTTTACGAGTTATTTGGCATTTGACCAAGGCTGATATTGATACCATGCTTTCTGAAGTAGCAAGAGTTTCCTCAAATCTTGTAATTTTTGATATTACCAACAAAAAGCGGTGGCCCAAGATATATCGTAACCAATATCCGAATGAATACTTTTTTAACTGGAAAGAATTTACCACTCTTTGCAAGCAATTTAACTTAAAAGTTGAAGAAAGAATTCCTTTGGATATCACCACACCCATCTGGATTAATATTCTTCCACCTCGCCTTGCAACTGTTCTTTTCCCTCTAATTTATCAGGCTGATTTGCTTTTTTCCAAACTTATTCCTCCAGGAAGATATCTTGTCAAGCTCATTAAACAACCTTAAATCAACAATGAGATGTTTACAGAAGTGAAAGGATAGCTTCTTCTGTCTTTTCAGCTTGTTTTTCTAAACTAAACAATTTTTCTGCCCGTTTTCGATTAGAGCGTCCCAGCTTGTAACGCAGAGTTTTGCCTCCAATTAGCCTTTTTAACTCTTGGTAAAGCCCCTCTCTATCACCCTGATCAACAAAAGGGTTTTTACTACCCACCACTTCTGGTATCGCTCCGCAAAAAGTTGTTACAACAGGAAGACCTGAGGCCTGAGCTTCAGCAAGAACATAGCCAAACATCTCCTCCAAACCCTTAATAAGACCCAGATACTTGTGGTCACGACTTGGCATACAAAAGATATCTGCTTTTCTGTAAAGAGCGGGAAGATTTTTGTATTCAACATAGCCACAATAAGAAATTGGGTAATCTCGGGAATACTTTCTTATTATTTTCTCAAGGGGTCCCGCACCTGCAATTGTAAGCTTGACATTACCAAACTCTCTTGAGAGTTTGGTAAAAACTGAAAGAAGATCGGACACGCCCTTTGATACGACTAGCTGTCCAACATAAAGAATGTTGATTTCTTTTTTCTCAAGTTTCAGTCTTGGCTTGGTTGATGGATGAAACATTGCCGTATCAACACCTTTATAAATGACTTTTACTTTACTTTTGGGTATTCCCAGAGAATCTGTAAACCTTAGCGCTCTTTTGCTTCTCAATATAAAAAGGTCTGTGGACCTTACTACCTCTTTCACACTTTGTGAGTATGGAGGAATGAAGGTTGATATGTGGTAGGGAATGTTTTCCCAAACAATAGTCACTAATTTTTTACCCAACTTTTTTGCCAACCTTGCCTCCTGACCGCTCCAAGCATAAAAGATGGAGGAAATGTTCACCACGTCAACATCTTTTAACTTTTCTTCCAGGTTTTCTATCTCTACCCAGGAACGACTGTTGTAGTTGCCCTTATTAAGCAAGGAAACAGGATCAAAAAGCCATTTTGGTTTAAACTTTAAATTTACCAGTTCTAAATTTGGTGCAGCAATTGGATAAGGGATGGGGTTTTGGGTAGCATAGATAAATCTAACATCCATTTTTCTGAAGGCATTGTAGAATAAAGCTTCGGGGGGTCTTACCTGTCTGATAACAGCCATTTTGGCTCTTTGGGCTTCCCCTTTTACCTTTGCCACTAACCCTCCTCCTCTTTCCCCAACCAACTGAAGGGTTTTTTCCAAAGCTCAAAGAGTAGATAATAAAGCTTTCTCTCAAGCAGTTTTGTCAATCGTAAGAAAAGACTTTTTTCCTTCCTAATAACTCCCTCAACAATAAGTAGCGGCAGGAAAATAAGAGTTAACAATGAAAGAAGGGAAAAAATCTTTTCAGAAAAAGGTCGATTATACTCGTAAACAATCACATCTCCCACTTTAACTCTTGGGACTTTAATTAGAACAAATCTCGGCCCGGCACGGTAAGTTTTTAGCCTAGTTGTTTGCTGATTGTTGTTTGATAACAGTGTCGCCTTGAAATCGGGATGAAAGGCTTCTTTCCAATAAACATGTCCTTCGCGTGGTACGTTTTCATTAACAGTAAATTCCACTTTGTCGGGATGTTCTCTTTTGTAGGAAATAGAATAGCTTTTCTCCTCACCCTTGCCTTCATTAAGCCAAGAAAAAAGGTTCGTCATTAATTTGAGCTCTTCTTGATTAACTGTTTCCCCTTGCTTGATGCGGGGTAGAATATTCATTCCTGACCAAACCACTCGTCCTTTGCCAATTTCCCCTTTAACTATTAAGGGATAGCCCTTTGCGCTTAAAACTACCTTTGCCCATTCTTTTAAATTTACTTTTTCAGAGGTTGAAACATTCCAAGATTTATCGCCATAAACAAGTGGAGCAAACTTAGAAACATCCACTTCATCTCCAGTTTCAACATCCTCCAAAACATAATCCCCAGTTCTTCCTAAATCTTTCCAAGCCAACTTGTCAAAAGGAATAATCTTAAGTGCTTCCGCATCCTCTTCAGTCTCCCAATCAGGAGATGTATACTGCCACCCCGTATCAATAAAAACACTTCCGCCATCTTTTACATAGTTTTCCAACAGCTCATCTGCCTTAAATTTATTACTGTAGTTATACCCATGAAGCAAAAGGGCATCAAATTCTTTTAATTCGGAAAGTTTGTAATCATCAACCTCCTCTTTCCCCCAAACAAGAATGGCGTCTTCATAAGGAAAAAGGCCGTTTGTGCCAAGACGAAAAACTTGAATGTAGGCGTTTACGCTATCTTGTCCAATCACCAAAATCGAGGGTTTTGTTGAAAAATCAACTAATCTGTTTTCTTGAGGATTCTTTAATACTCCCTTTTCCCAATTACCATCGAAAAGTTCCCAACCTGCCTCTTGAAATAATTTAGGATCGGTTCGTTCACTAAAGAATATATAATTTATCCCAAACCAATGAGCTAGATTGTTCACCAGATCAACACCTCCGCCATGGAAAGCACTATTGGAGTAAAAAACACCTGACAGTTGAGCGCGAAAATGTTTAATGAGCGTAGAGCTAGCTGTGTAAATATAAATTTGGGAAAGATCGCGGTCACGGTTATAGTAGGGAGCCCACATGCCGTATTGACCCAAAAATACTGAAAAATCCACTCTTGCGGCAGGATTTTCATCAGAAATCCGATCTAGTACTGTCTCTAGTTCTTTTTCGTATCTTGGAGATGAGGAAAGTGAAAACCCTGGCCAACTGGTTAGTGAAAGCTGCTTTTCTATGGGTTCAAACATCAGGCTGCATACGCTGCTGAAGTTTTCACTCTCTAGGCATTTTTGCCAAAATGCTCTCGTCTCTTTTTCTGTAAGTTGGTTGGGATAACAAAGCGCAAGTACTGCCATCTCGTTTTCTTTTACTTGCTCGCACCAAGCCCGAACTCCTAGGGGAATAAAATAAGGAGAAAGAGGTGAATGACACCACTGGGCCTTACCACTTACCTGAAAGTCCTCCAAGCACTCCGTTTCCTGCAGACACCTGTTTTCTCCCAAACAATCATCTTTCTTAATTTCAGAACACACTTCCTCCCCATCTTTTAAAATACAAAAACTTTTAGATTCTTCCCATACATTTCGCAAGTCAACTCCCCGCGCACCATATTTAAACGGAAAATTAATCAAATTCGGATAACCTCCAAGCCTATAAAGAGCAAGAGCAACCAATGCTATCCCCGCCAGAGTAGCAAACACTCCTTTTCCAAATCCTCCAATTCTTCCTTTGAGCCAAAAGAAAGGAACTTTAAATATCCCAATTGCCCCCAAAGCTGCCAAAGTTGGGAGAACAAACCTTAGAAGAGTAAGGTTGGGTCTTCTGTCAAAAATGCCAAAAAATATAGGGAGAGGAAGATTTTTTGAAACCCAATAAAGAAATTCTGCATTGAAGGGTAGAGTCAAAGCAAAAACTGCAAACAAGCCAAGAGTTAATAGTCTCGCACTCTTAAAAGAAATAATAACTCCCAAAAGAGCGAGGAGGGAAACAGCAAATGGAAAAGTAATATTCCGGGCCGCAACAAATTCTTCAGTAATGGGGCGAAATCCAAGAATATGATCAACAACCATCTTGGTATTTTTAAACGCCTCATAGGTTCCCGCTCTCATCCCCCCAGCCGCGAAGTTTTCATATCGATAGAAAGGAAAAGTAGAAAAAGCAGTTATTCCGATTGTCAGAAGAGCAACTATAAACAAAGCAATAACTCCACGTACAAATACTTTTTTTTTCTCTTTTTCTTTTATTGTGAATCCAATAACATAAAAGCCAAAAAAGGCAAGTAGTCCCACGCCGGTCGTAAAATGAGTCAGAAGGGCAAGAGAAACAAATAAAACAGCAAGAACCAGAAACATTCTGCTTCGTATTTTTTTCTTATTTTTCAAAAAAGAAGTGAAGAAAAGATCCCAGAAAATGACAGCGGGCATTACAAACATATGAGAAATACTATCTGCATAAAAGCCCCAATCAAATAGCCATACCCAAGCGATCGGAGAAAGAAGATATAAAATTGAGGCAATCAAAGCAGCTGTTTGATTTTTGAAACGCAATGTTACATAAGAATAGATTCCTAGTGCCATTAGAAATACTGAAGAAATACCTAAAACTCGAAAAGCCTCAATTAGGTTTAAACCAGTCAATCTTTTAAGAAAAGCTACAAGATAAAAAGAAAAGACAGGATAAGAATGGGTGAACGACACTCCTCCGCCTGCCAGAGGGTACCAAAAAGGAACGTGTGGGAAATATTTATCCACCCAAGCAGCCATTGAAAGGGCCATCCCCAAATCGCTCCCCCAGGCACCTTTGACCAAAAAGAAGTAACCTCCAAAAACATAAAACACCACTGAAATGACTACCAATGCAAAAAGAAAATAGATTATTCTAAACGATCCTACGGAGCCTTTCCAAATCCAGTTAATAACCTTCATAATTACAATTAATCTTACTACAGTTTAATGTTGTCGTTTACGGGCAATGATGTGAATAAAAAGACCGGGAATTTTCTTTGGAATAATTAAAGATTCGATGTTTATAAGAAATGAAATAGCATTCCTAAAGTATGAAAGGAGCCGTTTCGGAAGCGAATAATCACCCTCATTAACGCAAGATATTACTGAAAAATGGGGTGGAAAATTAAATATATCCAAAAGAATGTAGTAAACAAAGCTAGCCAGCTGACAAAGTAGGTAACCCCAAAAGTAGTGTTTTTCAACCCGAAAGCCATTGTTTTCAAAAAGTGAAAGGATTGATTCTTTTGAAAATCTCTGGCAATGTCCCTGGTATTTCCAGGAAAGTTCTTTTGAAGAATTTAGAATATACTTTTCTCCCTCCAAAGGAGTAATGGAGTAAAATAAACCCCCAGGCTTGAGTACTCTTTCGACTTCTTTCAAAGCTTTGTCTGGATCTTTCAGATGTTCAAGAACACATTTCATCACAATGGCATTAAATGAATTATTAGGAAAAGGAAGCTTGTATGCGCCTGCAACTGAAAAATTAATGTTAGGAAAATCTTTTTTTGCCTTCTTTATAGCTTGCTTTGAAATATCTACTCCATATACTTTAAGCCTTGGCGCAGACTTTTTGATAATGATTGTATAATCCCCCGCCCCACAACCAACATCTAATACCTTTCCTTTTGTTTTAATTAACTCGTTTGGCAAAGAACGCGAGATATTAGGCCGAAAACCCTCATATCTTAAATTCTCCTTTATCCCGGTTATCTTTTTTTCGTAATTAAATTCTTTCATGATTTATTAAGTATAAATATGAACATCTTACCCTTTAATTAACTACTGTTAAACCTTTTAATGCAATATAATCATTATTAGAAAGCAAAGTGAGTATCAAAAAAAGACAGTCCAAAATACATTTTGGAATAATGTGCAAAAATACATATTTCTCCAAATGGCAGGCAGAAACAATTAGAAAACTTCTAAAAAACAAACAAATTGAATGTCACTTGTTAATTATTAATGAAAGTAATTCTTTTTTTGAAAGACTTAGAATTTTATCAAAAAAAGTAAAATTCAGAAATCTTTTCTGGTTGGCATTTAGCCTTTACTCAGAAAGTATATCCAAAACCAGCAAAAAACTTAACCTAACCTCGCAGCTTAAAGGTATTCCGGTTATTGAATGTCGTATAACTAGAAAAGGTAAACACTCGGAATACTTCAGCAACAACAGTATCAATAAAATAATGAGCTATAAATTAGATTTTATTATAAAATTTGAATTTGGGATTATAAGAGGTGAAATCCTCAACGCAGCTAAATATGGTATCTGGTCATTCCATCACGGTGATGAAGAAAAATACAGAGGCGGCCCACCCTGTTTTTGGGAAATCTACAAAAACGACAAGATAACTGGCTCCATACTCCAAAGGTTAACCCATAAATTAGATGCTGGAGTTATTTTAAAAAAAGGCTTTTTGAAAACAAAGTATTCCTATATTAACAATAGGAACCAAATGTATCTTGAAAGCTCAAGGTGGCCAGCTCAAGTATGCGTAGATATCCTACACAATAAAACCAATTATCTTTATGGCAAGCCATCCAATACCAACGCTCCCATTTATTTCGCCCCCACAAACTTACAATTCATTAAGTTCCTTCTGCTTTCTAATTTAAGGAATATTTTAGATATGTTTAAATTGTTATTTTGGGCAGGCAACTGGAATATCGGCATAATTGATAAACCTATACACTCATTTTTAAAAAGGAATCATCAACGAACAATAAAATGGTTTCCCAACCCTTCCAAAAAGGGATATCTGGCTGATCCATTTGCCCTTACTGAAATAAATAAATCACATATATTTTTTGAGGAATTCATCTATAAAAACAGAAAGGGAAACATATCCTATGCTTGTTACGAAAATGGTCGATTCAGCAAAAAGAAAATAGTCATAAAGGAACCATTCCACTTATCCTATCCGTATCTTTTTAAATACAAAGGAAGTTACCATATCATCCCTGAAAGCTACGAAGCCAACAAAGTTATTTTATATAAAGCTACTAATTTCCCCTTAAAGTGGGAGAAAGAACGAATACTATTGGATAACTTTGCTGGAGTGGATAATACATTATTTCGCCACAATAATACCTGGTGGCTTTTTTCTTCAAATAGATATGATGGTGAAAATAGTAATCTTTGCCTATTTTTTTCCGATAGTTTATTTGGAAAATGGAAACCACATCCACTAAATCCCATAAAAACTGATGTTCGCTCTACAAGATCTGCTGGAACTCCTTTTAAATATAAAGGAAAATTATATCGTCCTGCCATGGATTGTTCAGAACAATACGGAGGAGGTATTATTTTAAATAAAATACTATCAATAAGTAAAACAGATTATCAAGAAATCGAACACATTAAAGTTCAACCGGGTCAAGATATTTCGTTTCCAAGCGGAATTCACACATTATCTCAAGCTGGTAAATATACAGTTATCGATGGATGTAAAGAGGACTTCATCTTCGCAAACGTTAATCTAATAAGACACACCTTAAATAGAGTTATTCGTACACTGAGAAATAAGCATACTGTAGATTACTCCATGTCCCACTCGTAATCTTATAATTCATCTAAAGCTCAACCATTAGTTGCACAGATATGAATTTCTTGGCCAGGAATAAAGAAAAAGAGCCTGCCTTCAATAAAATTAAGTAAACACCCAAAGCTATAAAACATATTATTTAAAGCTTGCAGATACCAAGGTTTTTCCTCTACTGATTCAGCACTAAGATGCTCTCCAGACTTTTTCTTTAGAAGATGCATGTAGACAATATAGGATAAATCCGCAACCTGATTAATTAGATAATTACTCCATCTTCGCTTGATAATTTTAAAGCCCTGTTTTTCAAAAAGATCCTTTAACTGCCCAAAAGTATACATCTGCACATGTCCCACATACCTTTCCTTTAAATTTATTCCAAAAATTCTCCACAAAAACCCATGAAGAGTAGTAATATTTCCTTCCGTTGGGCAGGATAATGCTAAAATTCCTTTATCTTTTAAAACTCTTTTTATTTCTGAAAGTGCAAGGCCTGGGTCACTTAAGTGCTCGATTACGTCAAATGTGAATACTGCGTCAAATGAGTTTTTAGGAAAAGGAATCTTGTAGGCACTCCCAAACTTAAAATTAACACCTTGTGAATCTTTTTTTGCCTTTTTTAATGCCGCTCTACCAACATCGATTGCAAAAACCTCGAGATCGGGACGGTATTTTTTAATCACCTTTGAAGTAGCACCCATTCCGCAACCCGCATCTAAAACCTTTCCCTTAACTTGCGACAGGGCATCTAGTGCGCTAGTCAAATGAAAATAACCAGGATAGAAGGGGCTTACTTTAAGTTCTTTTTCTCTCCCGAAAAGAGTGTCTCTATAATCAAAGAGTTCTTTTTTCTTAACCATTATTTTGCTTTTTCCAATAATCCTTTTTCTAATATATTAATGTGGTTTTCGTAGGAAAAGTTTTTTTTAACTTCCTCCCAAGCTGCGGTTTCGATCTTTTTGGTTAATTTTCGATCAGTAATAACCTGCTCTATCTTGTCAACAAAATCTGCAGTTTCATACGGCTTTGCCAGTAAACCAGTTATACCGTTTTTAATAATTTCAGAAGGACCAGCCGCGTCCCAAGCGATCACGGCTGTAGCACTCGCCATTGCCTCTACAATTCCCATTCCAAAATCCTCTTCCGGAGCAGTGTAAATATAGACGGAAGCATTAGTATATAGTTTTTCTAAATCCTTCTCTTTAACCAACCCCAAAAAGACGACTTTTTCTTCCAATGACAGTTGCTTTACCAAATTCTTTAAATTCTGGGTGTAATTTGTTTCTTTTCCTGTTATTAGCAATGAAAAATTAGGGTACTTTTTCAATATTGTTGGCAAAGCCATAATGGCGTATTCAAAACGCTTTTGTGGAAAATGCCGGTTGGTAATTAGTATATAGGGTTTTGAAATAATACTTTTTCCAACCTTCATCTTTCCCTTGCTTATTCTTGATTTACTACTTACAACTCTTTTGGCTGGATAAGCACCGGCGGGGCAGGAAATTGCCTTAATTTTATAAGTCTTTTGCAAAATTGTACTAACATACTTACCATTCGCAAAAACAAGATTGGCACCTTCAATGCTTACTTTGTCTATCCAATTCCCCAGTGGTTTGGATATATTCATCACAAAAGTTGCCGGCAATAAACCCCGTCTTCCTGTAAAAAAAAGTCCTGTTTCCTTGTCAATCTTCCTTGGATGTAAAAACCGCGTCGGTTGAGCTAAATAGGCAACATAAGGAACGCCATAAAGTTTTTTAATAACCCAAGCAAGCCACAAGGAAGGTTGGTTGGCAGCCAGGATAATATCAAAATTCTCAAATCGATGGGCAAACACGGGAACCAAAAAACAAGCCATAAGAACTTGAAATGCTTCCCGTTGCGGGACAAAAAGTGGCAATTTCGGCAGGAAAGTATTAATTTCAAACTGATTAATTACATCTGGAAAGCATTTTTTTCTGTTCAAAACAGGAGTAAAGATGGTGACTTGATGTCCATTCTTTTCCAAACCCCGAGCTTCTTGTAAAACCAACTTCTCCCCACCGCCGGAGTAAATAAAGGCAAGGTGAAAGATAGCGATGTTAAGTTCTTTTCTTTTAATCATGAATAAATCCCTCTAAGGTGGAATAGCCCCGAAGTTGCGCTCCTCTGACGCCCCGCCAGCAACTGCGTAGCTTTGGGCGGGGGGAAGAGGTAAGCATACTTTGGGGACCACCGCCGGAATAGATAAGAACCTGCTTCGCAGAACCTTGTTTCTCGCTTATGCTCGAAATAAAGGCAAGATGGAAGATGGCTATTTTCAGTTTCTTTTTAGTCATTTTACTTTCCTACCCAATACAAAAAAGCTATTGGAGTAACCAAATCTTTTCCAGGGGGTTTCAAGTAATTCCAGAAAGGCAAGAGAAAGATGTGAATAAATGTTGGCAATATTTATGAATAATCGTCCCAGCATAGCATTAAAGCGCGAAGAAGAGCTAAAGAGATTCAACCGATTATAAATCGAGAGAAAAATCATTATTACCTCATCCGCCGCCAAAGTAAAAAAAGAGTTGAATAGTTCCAGTTGTTCAATATTAATATTTCTTCTCTCAAGTTCCGCTTCTACCCATTTAGGGTCAAGAAAAAGGTCCGGATCATGAGCCACTCTTTTGTATATATCAACCCCAAGTTTATCTAGCCAAAAGTTCCAAGTGTAACGCTGGTTTTTGTTAATCGTATAAATTAGTAGTAACCCTCCGGGTTTCAACACTCTTGCCATCTCCGATAGTGACTTACTTTGGTCCTCTATGTGTTCTAAAACATCAAAGCTTAAGACGTAATCAAAACTTCCATTCCTGAATGGAAGTTGGGTAGCATCCGCTACTTTAAAATGCAGTCGCGGGGATCTCCATTTATTGGCAGCGGCAATTGATTTTTTCGAAATATCCACCCCTACTCCGCCAATGCCATAAGATCTAACAATTCGCGCCAAGAAAACCCCAGTCCCACAACCAACATCCAATACCTTATCTTGCCTTTTCATTCCCAATAAATCGAGGTATTTTTTGAACTTTACGTCTCGGGGCTTGTAGTTCTTATCAAATCCTTCTTCAATTAAAAGATTTGGCCAGGGATAAAGGCTAGGATGTTTGTCAAAAAATCTTTCCTGGCTCTGCTTACTCTTCATTTATCTTAACCTTATAAATTCCAAATGCCCGTATCGCACCCAAGTGTTCAAAAAGCTTGCCTTCTTCTAACGCAAACATTTTATTGTAATTTTCATTGTTTTTCGAGGCCATAAAAAGTTCAACATTTTCCTTTTTAAGCCAATCAACAATCTCTTCCCTGAAAACATCCCACTCAGCAAAAGGATCCTCACCCTCATAATAATAAAATGGACCATAGAATGAAGCCACCAACTTCTCTCCTGGAATTCCTTCGTCATGGACTAAAAAATAGGTAATAAACTCAGATTGAGACGGCAACATAATTTTCCCTTCACCAGAGTATTCGTTAACAATAAATTTAGCAGTTTGCTTATTGTATTCATATTCTCCAGGGAGGACTAAATAATGGTGGTCTATAGAAGGCCAGATGAACTGTGTGGCTCCCACAACAACCAAAAAAATTAGGCTGCCGAGCAAGATTCCCATTTTCCCTATTTTTTTTGGCAGAAGATAAAGTAAAAATATCACCACCAAAATACCCAAAAAACCCCAGGGAAAGGCAAAAATTTTACCTATCCAGATTTTATCAATGAAACCAGGCTCGGAGGGTAAACGCATAAAACCATAAAGGTAGGTGCCAAATCCAAAAACAGAAAAAGCAAAAACAAAACTAGCTAAACATAAAAGCAAAAATAGATAAGACCTAAACTTTCTCCAAAAAACAACTAGACCCACAATAAAAATGAAAACAGCCAAAAATTGCGAAGTAATCTCAATCAACCGAAGTTTGAAAGTCAACTCTAATACTTCTGAAAACCATTCACCGGCTCCAATTACTAATAAGTTCCAATAAACAGGATAAATCGCATTCCCCGTTTTATCAAGTAAATATTTCATATAAAGAAGGCAAGGAATGCCGTAGCCAACAAGGGTAACTACTTTGCGATCAAAATTTTTCTCCCTTATTAAAACGACAAAAAGTAACGCTGCTCCAAAGATCCAATGCTCGGCTCTTACCATCCCAGCCAACATCCAAGAAAAACCGGCGAAAAACGCGTATCTTGATGAAAACAGATATATTCCTAAAAGAAGGAAAAAAAGCCCCAAGGGCTCTTGTAATCCCAACGTGTCGTGAAATATAGTGGTTGGCATCAAAATCAAAAAAAGAGCTGAAGCAAAAGCAGCTTTTTTGTTATAATGTCGCGCCACAATTAAAAAGACTAAGGTTATCACTCCTGAACCAAAAAGAGTTGAAACTATTCGAGGGATAACAATACTGACCGATCCTGTAACTGCGAAAGAAATAATGAGAATAAGGGGATGAAGCAATCCCCAGTAATACTCCATCCCCTTAAAGTCCCAAAGTCTTAGAAACCCTTGCTTAAAACCTATTGTTTTGGACAAATATGCAATCTGCCAGTGATGCCAGACATCCCCGATCGAAGGTTGCTCTATTTCAGTAAAGACGAAAAGAAACACCAACCGTACTGAAAGTGCCAAAAGAAAAACAAGAAGAATAAAATATGCGGAAGGGACAGGATTGAAAGTTTCCTTCACTTCCCTCTCCTCGTCCAGTTCATCCTCTTCTCCATGACCTAAGATGTTCTTTCTATGCTTTTTTTTCATTTTTCGATAGACTTATAAATGACACCACTTCTAAAAATTTACCACACCTTATGCAGACCCTCCAGCGGTAAGATGAACACCTGAACCGGGTAGAAACCTAAATAATTTCGATTCGAAATAGCAAGTGGCTGCAACCACTGACTTAAAAATATATAAAATGTTCCTTTTAATTCCCTTCTCTTTTTCTAAATAGCCTTCAACTGAATAGGGTACATTTTTACCTCGTAGGGATAAATATATAAAGAAAGATAGGTCAACTAGTTGAAATACTAAATGTCCGAAATATCTCTTTTTAATAAACTTCAAATCAGTTTTTTCTAACAACTTTAATAGGTCCGAAAGAGTAAATTGTTGTATATGGCCTGCATATTTTATCTTTGCAGGAAAACCGAAAAATTTATCAATTAATCCAGGTATTGAGAAAATACTTCCTTCGGTAGGAACAAAGGCGGAAAAGACCCCACCTGGTTTTAAAACACGGCGAATCTCATTTAAGGATTTTGGGGGATCATCCAAATGCTCCAATAGATCAAACATCAAAACAGCATCAAAACTTTTATCTTTAAAGGGTATTTTGTAAGCATTTCCCTTAAGAAACTTAACACCAGAAGAATCTTTCCTTGCCTGATTAATTGCTTTTTTTGAAATATCAATTCCTGAAACATCTAGATCAGGCCTGTAAAACTTGATCGCTTTTGCCATTCCTCCCGCCCCACATCCTATCTCTAAAACCCTTCCTGAAACATCTTCTAAATCTTCCAAAGCAAACTCCAGTTGAGAAGCCCCAAAGCAAAAAGGTGAAGTTTTCACCTTACCACTACCCCACATTTTTGATTCATAGTCAAACTGTTTCATACTTTAGAGAGTTTTCTTATGATAATTATATATCTATATTCCTTTTCCGAAGAAGGACTAGAGGCTTTTGCCCTTTAACGAGTCTAAAGCTGCTTTTTCGAGAACGTTTACGTGGTTTTTCCAGCTGAAATTCTTTTGAACATGATTGTGGGCAGCCTTACCCATCTCCACTCTTTCTTTGGGATGTTTTAAAAGCCAGATAATCTTATCGGCGTAGTCTTTGACGCTATATGGTTTTGCCAAAAAACCTGTTTTTTTGTCTTCAACCGTTACAGTTGGTCCTCCATGCTTCCAAGCAACAACAGGTACCCCAAATTCTTCTGCTTCAACTACTCCCATTCCAAAATCCTCTTCTGGAGAAGTATAAACATAAACAGCGGCATTACCATACAAAGTACCCATATGTTTATTCTCCACCTCCCCAAGCCAAATCACATTTTTATCAACACTTAATTCCTTAGCAAGCTTCTGCCAATCATTAGTAACATCGGTAAAAGCGCCGGTAATAACCAGTAATACGTCCGGGTACTTTTTTATCACTTCGGGCATCGAAAGGATAGCGTAGTCAAACCTTTTTTGGGGATAGTGACGGTTGGTTAAGAGGATGTAAGGCTTTCTGATACTTTTACCATTGACCTTTATTTGTCCTTGATAGTACTTCTGCTCGCGAAACTGCAAGGGCCCATGAGGAAACGGATCGCATCCGGCTGGACACTCTAAGTATTCTTTTCCATAAATTTGGGAGATGATATCTCCAATATAATGTCCATTAACCGCCATATAATTTGCCCCTCTAGTAGAAGTTTTGTCTAAGTAAGAAATAAAAGGCTTAAATATCCGTACCATTTTTTCTAATAGGACAAAGTTTCTATTAGTACGCCAGCCTGTTTTTAGATCTATAGACCTCGGATAAAGCATCCTATTAGGCTGGTTGAGGTAAATTACATATGGCTTCCCGAAAATTCTAGAATAAACCCAAGCAAACCATACACCGGGCTGGTTCTCTCCAATAAAAACATCATAATCTCTAAATTTATAAGCTACCAGCGGAGCAAGAAGGGATGAAAAACCCATATCAAGTGCGTCTCTTAAAGGAAACCAGCGCGGTAAACCATTCATTATTGGTTTTGGATTTGCCTTTTTTAAAAGATCTGGGAAACAATTTTCCCAATCAATCGCAGGAGCGTACAAATCTACTTCGTACCCTTTCTTCCTAAGTCCCAACACACCTTCGATGGCAATTCTTTCTCCCCCACCGGAATAAACAAAAGAGCAATGAAAAAGTGCAATTTTAAGTTTTTTCTTTCCTTTCTCCATATAATCTCGTTAGTAACGGGTTAATTTTAAAAAAACTGATAAGCAAATACTAGAGGTAAATCTACAGTTTTAACTCTGATATTACTGTGTTAATCACTTCCCGATGATTAAACCCCATTTTTGTAGGTAGTTTGTTTACCGGAATCCATCTAATTTCATCAGACTCAGGACCTTTTGACATAAGCTCTCCTTTAACAATCTCCACCGGATATACATGGGCAATCGAGTGCTTTTGCGGATCAGCATCGGGTGCGTCAAAAACAAAAGGCCTAGTTTCATCAAAACCCTCCAATATTTTTACCTGAACTCCCAGTTCATGTTTAGCTTGCCTATCAATCGCTTCTCCCAATCTCTCATCTTTGAGAACCCTCCCCCCAATAAGACACCATTTACCTTTCTCAGGCTGAATATCTCTTTTGATTAAAAGAATCTCAGGATCTGTTTCCATCCTTCTTATAACAACTAAATCAACACATGGAATAGGAACATTTCCCTGAATCTCTTGAAATAACTTGTCGGGAATTCTTTTTGCTTGAGGAATAACGTCAGTTCCCCCTGAAGTCAGATCGTCTTCTTTTTTAATACCATTTTCAACCATGCTAACGCATTTAGGTTATAGCAGCAGTATGTTTTATCCCCTCTTCAAGGGACACTTTTGGCTTCCATCCAGTAGCTTTCTCCATCTTTGAAATGTCAGCTTCGCGCCGAACTGATGTTTCACCTTTAGCTTCTTTAATCGTATATTTAAACGGCCTGCCGTCTCCTAACATGTCCCAAATCAGCTTGCCCAAATCTAGAATCTTCGTAGCTTTTTGGGGACCAATGTTAAAATCTTCATTTACAATATTAGAATTCCCTTTAAGCGCTTCCTTAAATAACCTCACAGTTGCTTCAACCGTATCATCTATGTATACAAAAGGCCTGGTAGCATTTAGCCCTCCTAAGAACTCTAGCGGATACTGCCCGGAAAGAACTTTTTCAATAAGTGCCGGAATAACATGAATCTCGCCCGGGGTCGAACCTTTTGAGTCTTCCCCCGGTCCATAAACATTGTGATAACGCATAATCACATAATTTAATCCGTACTGCTCATGAAATGACTTGCAAAAATACTCTCCGACCAACTTTGATAAACCATATACATTTATTGGTGGTGAAATATTTTCTAAATCAGCTTCTGTATAAGGATATTTTGATGCCCTTTGGTAAACCATTGAGCTTGAAGAATAAAGAATAGTTTTAACCTTAGCATCTACCATTACCGGGTATAAAGTTACATCAATAGCACAATTTTCCTGCAATATTTCGGCCTGATGTTCATGCATATAAGTAAGCGCGCCAATGTTAGCAGCCAGGTGTACCACAATATCAATTCCTCTAACTGCCCTCTTTGCGACTGATGCATCCCTCAAATCACCATGAATTACCTTGGTTCCTACGAGCTCAACTTCATTACGCGAAAAATTAGCAGACGAA
>SDBT01003290.1_pt1 | contig 28064 bp, 22 predicted proteins | sample 2277101 | NCBI WGS metagenome assembly SDBT01 (sample SAMN10404973, study PRJNA504765) | marine sediment metagenome | isolation source: marine sediment core GS10_PC15, 103 cmbsf | place: Arctic Ocean: Southern Knipovich Ridge | collected 2010 | reverse complement strand
TAAGTGTGTCTGTTTTTGAAAAAGTGTCTATTTTACAGCTACTTACAGAATCCAATTACAGAACTGAACGACTACATGATTCTAACCAATTGATTTTATTCGACTTATAACAGGACAGTAGTGGTCTTCTTTATCTTTATATTTGTCTGAAATAAAATATTCCTTTGATTCTATCCAGTGTAAAATTTGTTTCAACTGCTTATCAATAAATTTGTAGCAATTATTTTTAAACAACTCGAAAATTTCGTGTTCTAACATATAATTTTCTAACGGATTTCCCTCATATTCCCAAAATAAATCATTTAGCGAATCATAATGATAATTAATTAAATGTATGGAGATTCTTTTAAGAATTGGATGTACTTCTGATAACATCTTTTCTAAAATTATTTTTAAGTGATTCGGATTTGAACATTCAAACATATCTCTAACAAAATGTACTAACTGACACTCATATCTATCGGGAAATCTATTTTGAGGATGATCTTCGATTGCTGGAATCCAAATGCTGCTAAATTGTGATTTATCAATACTAATAATTTCTTTAATTTTATTTAATGCAATTTCACCTGCTTCAAGACTACATAATTTTGCTAAACCATTTATATTTTTTTGTAAGGCATCATTAAGCCAATAGTGATCCATAGTTGAAGTAAATTCTAAAGTTGGTTCTTTTTTGGGTTGTGTATAATCAAACATAATATTAAGTAATATTTTAATTAATTTAACAGATGAATTTGCTATCAGCTTAGGTAAAACATTCTTTCCTATTTCTGATTCAACTAAAGTTGACCTCCATCTTGAACTTAACATTGGTTTAAAATATGAAATATGGTTTTCTGAAATTTTACTAATAGGTAAAGAAAACAATATTTTTACTACATAATAATCGGTTCTAAAATTATCGATTCTATAGCCATTTTCATCTATATATTCAGCAATATCCTCAACAATTTTCAATATTAAATTCAAAATATCCTCTGAGAGCTTTTCCTTATCAATATTGGAAATTTCTTCTAAATAAAATAACACTGGCCAAAATAGAATTGAAAAGGCTCCTTTATTATTTGGATTTTCTATTGGTGGTGGATTTTTATCTGGTTTAAAAAAATCTGCTTCATAAAGTGGTTTCAGCCAGTTAGGAGATTCGAGATTATTAAAAAAGTATGAATATCTAGCATCAACTTCCAGCAATCTATTTAATGATTCAATAATTTCTTCTGATGGTTCATCATATTCCAATATCCTATCAATTCTATTCAATAAGTTGTAATATGAACCTAAAAGCCAAAAAAGAATTTCTTCATATTCTTTCCAAAGCTTTAATATTTCAGAGCTATCTTTCACTTCCCGGTATGCTCTTTCATGATGAGCTATTCTAGCAAAATTTCCTGCAATTTCAAACCATTTGTTGGCATATGGATTTTCGGGATCGCAATTGATTGCAGCCAAAATTGAAGCAATATGTCCACTTTCTAAATTGAATTCTTGCTTAACTCTTTTCTGTTCTTCTTTTTTTGCAAATATCTCTCTTAAACCACTATCTATCTCTCTAGCAAGATGACCTATAATATTGGCTTTTGATTTAATTTGATTATTATTTATTATTTTTATCCCATCAAGATAAAATTCTGAAATCTCAGGTCCAATTTCTTTAAGCCCTTCATGAATTTGTGTCTGCTTATTTTCTAATTTTAGTTCTTTAGTTTCTAACACAGTAGTTGATTCTTTAATATTATTGTTTTTCATTATTCCCCATACTTAAATTTCATAATATTAGATGCATATAACATCTGTATGCCACGCCACCAAAATGGTAGACATAACTAACCTATAGATATGATAAAAACAGGTATACAATAACTTTTATGTGAGTTATTGTATACCATTCAATCCTCGATATCCAAGCTATCCAGGGGATTTGTTATTTTACCAATTCCCCGCTTGGTTACATACGTATAAATTTCTGTAGTCTTGATATTATTGTGACCCAATAATTTTTGTATATATCTCAAATCTTCTCCTTGCTCCAGTAAATGTGTTGCAAAGCTATGTCGTAAACTATGAGATTAAACTTTTTTGTCAATCCTAGATTTTTTCAATGATTGATAAAATATTTTTTGAACACTTTTTCGTGAATATTTGTCTCCTTCAATACCCTCAAACAACCAAACTTTTAACTGCAAACCAAACACGAAATGAACCACAAAACTTTTAAAAAAGAAGACTATTGAAGATAATTTTATTAAGTGCCTTTTATGATTTATATGATTTGATTACTGACCAATTTCAAATAAAAAATCAGGTGAAAAATCTGCTTCGTTTGGCCATACAATCGTATCGATATCAGGATTGATTTTTACTTTTTGAAAATATTTCAAATCTTTTAGTGGTTCAAAAACTTCACCATCGATATGATTTTTCAAATCCACGATTTTGACAACATTTTTATCAAAAGTCAGTCTTAATTTGTAATTTTTTAAATATGTTACATTTCTTACAAAGTGCATAATTCGCTCCTATATAAGTGGTTTTATTTTATTCAGTTGTTTCTTTTGATTTGCCAAATTCCAATCTTCCATTAGTTCTTCTCTATGATCAAAAGCCCATTCTAAAACTATAGAAATAACTCTTTTCGGTAATTTCCCTTCAATAAGTTTTAATTCTCTGATGGAAAACACACCTGTTTTTCCACCATATTTTGCGTGAAAATGAGGAGGTTCGTGTTCTTTGTGATACATCGCTATAACTATTCCTAAAAATCGACTAATTTCTGGCATATTAATTTTCTCCTTTCTTCTCTTAAACAATTGGAAAATTATTGGAAATTTTTACAATTATTGCTAATTAAATTAAAGGCGTAGATACAGCAATAATAATCATTTTGTTATCCTTTTTAGCTCCTCTATAAAATCATCTTCGTCATAATCTATTACCGGAATATTATGCTTTCCGAGTTCAAACATAAAATTGATTTTATTCATTTCAGCTAATTTGGCAGCTTTTCCCATCGATAATTTATGTTCTTTAAAAAGTTCTATGGCGGCATAAAATTTCATTTTATTTGTAAATTCTTTTTTGCTCTCATTTAGAGTATATAATATTTCTTCAGGAACATTTAACTTCAACTCTACTGTTTGCATACTTCATTTCCTCACGCTTTCTTTTGTACTTCTTAGTAAAAATAAATTACTTATTTTCTTTTTCACATTACTAATAAATTTTATTCGAAAACTTTAATTATCTGTCAAATAAAATTCATCCTGTTTTAATTCAAATATTTTTCTTCGTGTCTCTTCGTGGCTAATTATTCTCCGTGCTCTCCGTGTCCTCTGCCTGCCCCGTAAGTCAGAATGACCCCAGTTGGATAAAAAAATCCAACCCCAATTAAATAGAAGAAAATTTAACGGGGCAGGTTGGGGTAAACTGTATCGGGGGTGTCCTTTGCTTGCCTTGGCGAAGTTTTAACGCCCGTTCTCCGTAGTAGTGTTACTACGAAGGGTGAAAAGACAGGTGGCTAATTCTTCTCTTTTCCGGTTTCAGTCTGTTTTAATCTGCTTGCTTTTCTCATGTTCCCTCTCTTGCGTTTGAAGAGAGGGACAGCAGGGTGAGTTAATTACAAACTATAATACAGATTCATTTCATAAGGATGCGGTCTGTTCCTCACAGCAACCACTTCCTTCATTTTTTCATATATCCAGCTATCGATCAGATCCTTATTGAACACATCTCCTGTGAGAAGATAATCATGATCTTCTTTCAACGCTTGCAGGGCTTCTTCAAGTGAGGTTGGAATAGAAAGTAGTTTTGCCTGCTTTTCTTCTGACCAGGCAAACACATTATCATCAAATGGACCGAATCCATTTTCCTTTGTCGGCATTATCTTGTTTTTGATACCGTCTAATCCTGCCATGAGGAGAGCACTCATTGCGAGGTAGTAATTGCAGGTTCCGTCACCTGTACGGAATTCAAGGCGTTTCATTTCTTTACTGGTAGCGTATTTGGGAATGCGGATAGCAGCACTGCGGTTGGCAAGTCCGAAAAATAATTTTACAGGAGCTTCAAAACCCGGAAGTAATCTTTTAAATGAATTTGTGCTCGGATTTGTGAATGCAGTCAATGAGCATCCGTGTTTCAGGATACCCCCGATAAAGTATAGAGCTTCTTCTGAAAGGTCAGCATAATTACCTTTTTTAAAAAAGATGTTTTCTTTATTTTTCCTTAGTTGGATATGGAAGTGCATGCCGTTTCCAGGCTCATCATAAAGAGGTTTGGGCATGAATGTGGCAGTAAGTTCATTTTCCAGAGCACAATTATGGATGATATCTTTGATATACATCATTTTATCAGTGATATTGCTAAATTCGATTAATTCGGTTTCAATTTCCTGCTGACCGGAAAGTCCAACTTCATGATGATGATAACGAACCGGACATCCGATTTGTTCGATCATCTGCACCATTTCTTCGCGAATATCAGCATATTTATCAAACGGAACATCGATGTGATATCCTTTTCGGTTAGATACAGCAGTTCCATCTATATCTTCATAACTGCCAGGCAGATCTTCTTTATTTTCAGCAGAGGTAAATTTGTATCCTGCACTGAATTTTCCATTGTAAATCTCAGCTTCATTGAACAGATAAAATTCAAATTCAGGAATCCAATAAGATTCATCTGCAATTCCGGATTTCAGCATAAATTCCTTTGCTCTCTTTACCACACTACGCGGGTCTTTTTTAACACCGTTTCTTGTATCTGCATCACAAATGTAGGAAAGCATTCGCAGAGTAGGATGATACGTAAACGGATCAACCATTGCAGTAGAAGGATCCGGCAGAAGAATCATATCTCCTGATTCAACTGATTTCATGCCTGGAATACTAGAGCCATCAAAAGGAATTCCATGTTCGAGCACATAATCCAACCTGCGAACAGGAAAAGAAATATGATACCAGTTTCCGATGAGATCGGAATACTTCAGATCAACTGTCTTAATCTGGTTTTCTTCGATTATTTTTTTGATATTTTCTAAACTCATGATTCCCTCCAAATTATATTTCTGTAAGACTTCTGCAAAATGAAAAATGGTTGTCTTTCCGTCAAAAGCCGGACACGGTCTGAGGAAAACTTACAAAGGCAAACTTTCGAAGAATCTAATTACAAGCGGAGATCCTTCATGGACAACAGCAAGTAGAATTCTTCCAGTCTTCGCTCGCTTCGACTTGGCAAGCAGGATGACAAAAACACACATTTTGCATATCTTATTATATTTCTGTTAAAACTTTTATAATGTTATTCCTGCTATAAATCATTTTTGTGTCTTCTCACTTCCCGAAGCTTCCCCAAAAGAAATTCTCTCCGGCAGCTGCCGGATTCGGAAAGTTTTCTCACAACCAGCTTTTCCAATCCTTCTTCATCTCAACCTTCCGAATCTTCTGACATGAGAAAAACTTGGAAGAAAAGCTTCGGAAGGTAAGAACCCTTTTCTTATCTCCAATTTATATTCCTGTTAAAATTTTCATAATAAATTTCAATGGTGGAAAGATCAATCCACCAATAATGTTCAAATTAAATATATAGGAAGCAAATATAATTATCATAAATATCATCATTCCTTTTCGTTCTTGTGCCGTATATTTGAAATACATTTCATCCGAAAGAAAAGCACCTAGAACTTTTGAGCCGTCCAGAGGTGGGAAAGGGATCAAATTAAATAATCCTAAAAGTAAATTGATCATAATAGCTGTATAGAGCAACCTCATAAAAAAAGTTGAAATTTGACTTAAAGGAGTATATGGATCGATATTTCTCATAATTAATCTTAATAAAAGAGAAAGAACTATTGCGATAACAAAGTTGGAAGCAGGTCCGGCAGCAGCAGTAAGTGCTGTATCTTTCTTATAATTTCTGAAATTATAAGGATTTATCGGTACAGGTTTAGCATAACCAAAAGTAAATCCTCCACGGGAGAATATCAATAATAAAATAGGAAGTATAATTGTACCGAATGTATCAATATGTCTCAATGGATTGAATGTAAGCCTTCCTGCCCTTTTTGCAGTATCATCTCCCAACAGGTAAGCAGCAAATCCATGACTTACTTCATGGATGACTATGCTCATCAGGATGATTGGTATTAAAAAAAAATATTCCATTTTTTATCCTTTTTTAAACTTCGAGTCGTCGCAAGTCCATTACAACTCTAATTTTTTTACAATCAAGATGATTGTGTTACTTTTAAAAATCTTCTTTTTCCTACTTTGATAATTGTCTCTTTATCCACTTCAAAGAAAATATCACTGATTTTCTCTCCATCAATGCTGATTGCATTTTGTTTTATAAGTCTTTTCACTTCTCCATTGGATGCACAAATACCAGCAGAAACCAGTAGTTCTATAATTCCTGTCTTACCTCTCTCTAACTTGAATTCAGGCATTTCATCCGGGATTTCTTTCTTGCTGAAAATAAGATTAAATTCTTTCTCCGCTTCCATAGCAGCCTTCTCACCATGATAAAGTGAAACAATTTCTCGTGCCAATTTCTGTTTGATTACTTTAGGATTTACTTCATTATTTCTAAGTTGGATAATTATTTTCTCAATTTCTCTGGGAGCAAGCTTGGTTGCATAATTGAAATAATTGATGATCAGATCATCTGGAATTGACATGGTTTTGCCGTATTTATCTTTTGGTGTATCAAACACAGCGATGTAGTTATTCAAGGATTTGCTCATCTTTTCTTTTCCGTCTGTTCCCATCAGGATGGGTGAGAGGACTGCAACCTGCTCGGGTTGACCAAAGTATCGCTGCATATCCCTCCCAGCAAGAATATTAAATTTCTGTTCAGTAGCACCAAGTTCCACATCAGCTTCGATAGCCACAGAATCGTAACTTTGCAGGATGGGATACATGAGCTCGTGCATTCCCAGAGGAAGCCCGTTTTCAAACCTTTTACGGAATGCATCGTGAGCCATGAATTGGGCAAGCGTAAATTTTCCCATAAGTTCAATTACATCTTTCATACTCATATTTCCAAACCATTCGGTTTGCCAGAGTACTTCAGTTTTATTTTTATCTAAAACCGTATATAGCTGTTCCATATATTTTTCTGCATTCTTCTTCACTTGCTCTGCAGTTAATGATGGTCTGGTTTCATCTTTCCCGGAGGGATCACCAATTTGTGCTGTAAAGTCCCCAATAATTATCACACCGGTATGACCAATATCCTGGAAATCACGCATTTTCCTGATTGGAACCAGGTGCCCAATATGAACATCGAATCCAGTGGGATCTATTCCATATTTGATTCTGAGTGGTTTTCCTGTTTCATCTGACTTTTTAAATTTTTCTATCAATCCATCTTCGGTAATAATTTCATCCACATCTTTCCGAATTAATTTCATCTCTTTTTCAAATTTCATTTCTTCCTCAAACATAATAGAATTTAAGTATCCAATAGCTTTTTCTTGCTTTTTATTGTCAAATCTTTTGCTTTCAAAACAAAATTAATAAAAAAAATCTTAACTTTATTATTATCAACAGATTAAAATAAAATTTATGGTTTTTTCTATTTATCATTTAAATTCATAATCTTTTTAATGATAGATAAATACTACTTGTAAACATAGTTTATACCATTTTTTTTCTTATTTTTCTAGCCTTGACAAATATAATTTCAATAACAATTTGTCTATGCTTTTTAGGTAAAAGCTTGGTTTATTCACATTATTCGAGATTCGTGTGGATAAGTGTGTTATTAAGATATTTTAATTATTCACAACTATTTATTTTTAAATAGATTATAACGCTAATTTGATAAGTTGGATGAATGTGAATAAGTTGTCTTATTTATTGCTAAATAGCCAATTAAGGAATTGAGCATGAATGATTTTGAAAGTATTTGGAATAAAGTTTTAGATACACTGCAGAATAATATCAGCGAGCAAGGATTTAATACCTGGTTCAAAGAAACTTCGCTTGTTGAACAATCTGAAAATCAACTTACAGTAAAAGTGCCAACAAAATTTATTGCAGATTACTTGAATAAAAATTACAGTGGTTTAGTATCTGAAATTTGCTTCAATTTATTCAATAAAAAATATTTTACAAAATTTACTGTGTTCCATCCTAAAATAACAAGAAAAGATGAATTTACACAATCTTTTACAAAAGTGGTAACTAACTTTCAAGCAATGCTGAATCCAAAATATAGTTTCGAAGAATTTGTTATTGGAGCAAATAATAAATTCGCTCAATCAGCTTCCATGGCAGTTGCCGAATCTCCCGGAAACACTTATAATCCTCTATTTATTTATGGTGAATCCGGTATGGGTAAAACTCATTTGATGCAGGCAATTGGGAATTTTGTAAGGCAGGAATTAGAAAGCAAAAATGTTTTTTATATTTCAACAGAAGAATTTACAAACGAGATGATTAATGGAATTCGAAACAACTCGATGCCTGCTTTTAGAAATAAATTCAGAAATTTTGATTTACTTTTGATCGATGATATTCATTTCCTTTCAAAAAAAGAGGGAACCCAGGAAGAATTCTTTCATACTTTTAATGCTCTTTATGAGAAGAAAAAACAAATTGTCCTGACCAGCGATCGTCCTCCAAAAGATATTCCGGATTTAGAAAAAAGACTTGTTACCAGGTTTGAGTGGGGACTTCTGGCAGATTTAAAAAGCCCTGATTTTGAAACGAGAGTTGCCATCCTGAAGAAAAAAGCAGAAGCAGAAGAAATCAGTTTAAGTGATGATGTAATGGATTTTATTGCAGAACATATTTATAGTAATGTGCGAGCTCTGGAAGGTTCTTTAATACGAATTTTAGCGTATGCATCCTACAATAATATTGATACTGAAAAAATTACAGTCGATATTGTCAGTGAAATATTAATAGATATGATTTCAGATAAGATCAGAGATGTGAACCTGGAGAAAATTATGCAAAAAGTATGTGAAGCTTACAATATTACTCCAGCGATGATTTTTGATAAAACCCGTAAAAGTAATATTTCCTTCCCTCGCCAGATTGCGATGTATCTTTCCAACCTGTTAATAACACAATTATCGCTCAAAGAAATAGCTCAATACTACAAAAGAAAAGATCATACAACAGTTTTGCACGCCAAAAAAACAATTGAAGAAAAATTTAAAAAAGATAATGGACTCAGAATTCAAATTGAAAAATTAATTAAGGAAATAAAAAAATAGTTGCTCACTTATGCACATGATATTATGTTAATAAATGTAGATAAATTAAATTCAAGATAAAGGAAAATTATTTTTGTGGATAACTCAAAACTTATAAAAAATTTATTAACGAGTTATTAACTAAAAATAGAAAGGACTAAATTAATTGAAAATAACAAAATATGAACCAGATTTTAAGGTTATCCTCATATCCACAGCACCTACTATAACTACTAATTTTATATATATAAAAACAAGGAGAATTAATGTATAGAATATTAAAAGCAATTGTATTTAGCATAATATTCATTTTGATTATTATAGGATGCACTCAAAAGAAAAATACAGTTGGAGTACCGGATGTAAATAATGAACCAATTGAGATGATAATTTCAGATACAACCTATTTTGGAGATTTTTATAGTTTTGAAGATAGTTGTAGAAATTATATTGGTAATAGTAAACTGGTTGTAGGAACTTATGAAAATAATGAAGCAAAAAGTTTGATGAGATTTACGAGTTTACCGGATACAGTTTATCAATTTGATTCGGAAAATATAACTCTAACATTATGGTTGGAAAACTCATTAGATTTTGAAAGTATAGAGTTTGGAAAACTTAAACAGGAATGGGTAGAATCTTTAGTTACTTGGAAAGCTGCTACAGATTCCACAGATTGGGAAGATGAATTCTTTGAAAGCCTGGATTTTACGTTTGTTGTAGAGCAAACTGACAGTCTGGATATCGAAATTCCAATTGAAAAATTTTATTCAGAAGTAAACAGGTCATATTTTGTAATCGATTCCCTGATTTATAAATACGGATTAATTCTTTATTCCGGCAGTTCGGACGATGAAAATCGGTTTATAGAAATTAATTCGAGAGAGTCCGGAACAAGTCCTTTACTAAGTTTTGATTATACTCCAGCAGAAGGTGATACTAGCAGAACATTTTCCAAAACTGCAACTTATGATACATTTATGTATCTGAAAAAAGATGGTACAAACGGAAATTTTTTAACTTTAGAAGATGAATTGATTATTTCTAATATTCAACCAATAAAAATGTATCTGAATTTTGATATTTCAGATTCTGTTTTTATAAATGCAGACAGCTCCAGAATTGAGGATAATTATGATTACACGATGATGACTATTAATAAAGCTGAGCTTATTTTAAGCGTCAAAGATTCTACGGAATTCACCTATCCTTTGGAAACGAGTTTTACTTTATTTCCATATCTTGTAATCAGTGAGGATCCGCAGGTTCCTTTTTCTTATGATGAAGATTACGAATATATTTATGGCACAATAAATTCATCCGGAAGTTCTTCTGACACAGAGTTTGTTATTGATATCACCAAAATAGTTCAAGGAATTACTTCAGGAGAATATGAAAATAATGGTATTCTGATAAAGTCAACCAAAGAAAACAAGGATTTTAGTTTCATAGATTTTGGTACAAAATTTGATGAAGGGAAAGAGCCGAAATTAAGAATAATTTATACTCCCCCAATTTTTGAGGAATAAATTATATTTTGCGAGGTAAAAATGAAGGTAATAACATTTTTAATAATTTTTGTTATAATATTTTCGTGTGCAAAAAAGGAAGAAAAAATTATTGCACAGGTAGATAATAACAAGCTTCTTTTGGAAAACTTGAAATGCAATTTTCAGGAAGATGTGTGGAAAAAAATGAAGATCGAAGAAAAACAGGAATATATTCAGGATTGGATTCAATTGACTTTGCTGTCTCAGGAAGCAGATAAATTAAAAATATCGGAAACATCGGAAATCAAAACTAAGATAAAATCTGCTGAAATGAATATCAAATCCAATGCTCTGATTGCTCAAAGATTTTCTAATGTCACGGTTTCTGAAGATGATCTTTTCAATTATTATAAACTTCATAAAAGTAAATTCCTAAAAAAATCTAAAGAATATAGATTACAGAGAATTATCACAAAAGATGAATCTAAACTCGATATGATCAGGGATGAAATAAAGAATACTTCTTTTGATATAGCAGCAGAAAAATATTCCGAAGAAGATATTGGAAGAACCGGAGGTATTGTAGGATTTGTATCCAAAAAAGATGTGAAAGAGGTTATTTGGAATACGATAACTTATTTAAAAAAAGGCAGATATAAAACTGTTCAAATTGGTAATACTTTTCATATTGTTCGCTATATTCAAACTCGATTGATGGCAGTAGAAAAGAATTTTTCTGATGTTAGGGATGAAATTAGAGATATTGTTTTGCAAAATAAAAAAGAAGAAATCTTCGAGAACTTAGTGAAAGATTTAAAAACAAATGCAAATATAATTATAAATTATGAATATATAAAAGAGTGATAGAACACAGATGACACGGATTGGACGGATGAACACACGGATAAAAATTAAAAAATGAAAATTTAAAATTCAAGGTTGGGATTAAATTAAAATCTGAATAAATTTTTTAATATTCCCAACTTGCACTTTGTAATACTCTTTTACTGCGAAGTTTAACTTCGCACACAAGTACGTTACTAAGTGCAACTTAGTAACGAGCAATCTTTGTGTTTTACGTGATTTAATAAAATGAATAAAGTTCGATATTGTTAGTCTTGTTTACCCCGTTAAATTTATTCCATTTAACTGGGGTTCGTTGCTAAAATAAAATAAAATAGTAATTTGGAGAAGAGATGAAAAGAGTTTTTCTGATACTGATTTTAGCGAGTTGTATAGTTTTTCTTTATGCAGAAGTTGTGGATAGAATCGTGGCAAAAGTCGGAAGAGAAATAATTCTGCGGAGCGATCTGGATATGCGAATTCAGCAACTTGAAACTGCTGGAATTCTTACACAAGATATTAGCGAATATGATATTCTTAATCAAATGATTGAATCGAAAATTATTATTCAAAGAGCGAAGCAAAAAGAATATGAAGTTGATAAATTTGAAGCACGAAATATTGCAGATAAAGAGATAAAAAAAATTTCAGCACAGTTTCCATCAGAATTTGAATTCAAAAAAGAACTGAAAAAACAAGAATTATCTGTTCTTGATCTGAAAGATTATTACGTTCAAATGATAATAGAACAACGTTTAAAAGAAAAAATAATTCAATCGGAAATAAAGCAGAAAGTTCATATCACAGAAGGTGAAATTGAAGATTATTATGATCAGCAAATAGATGAAATTCCAGTCAGACCGGCAATGGATCAAATCGGTATGATAATGATAACCATCAAACCGAGCGAAGAAACAAAAGAGAAGGCTTTGATAGAGATTAATAAGATAAAGAACAAGTTGGATGATGGAGAGGATTTTGCTGAACTTGCCAAAACAGAGAGTGATTGTCCATCAGCAAACTCTGGCGGAGATTTAGGTTTCTTTGGCAGCGGTATGATGGTGAAACCATTTGAAGAAGCAGCTTTTGCTCTGCAATTGGGAGAAATAAGTGAAGTTGTGGAAACCAGCTTTGGACTTCATATTATAATATTAGAAGAAAAAGAAGGTGATGAAATCAGGGTGCGTCACATTCTTAAGAAAATTGAGATCGATGAAGATGATATAATTTCAGTGGAAAATCTGATGAACAATATCCTGGAAAAACTAAGCAGCGGAGAAGATTTTGCCAGCCTGGCAAAAGAATATTCCGAAGATGATTCATCTGCTGCAAATGAAGGTATAATCGGAGAATTTACCAAAAAAGAATATCCTGAAATGTTCAAAGAATATCTGGAAAATATAAATTATGAAGAATATACATCTGTGGATAGAGAAGGTGATGTTTTATATATTTTTGCGAAAATAAAAAAAGTAGAGGAAAGACCATTTTATTTCGATGAGATATATGAAAATCTGAAAGAATTTGTTACTTCCAAAAAAGAGACAGAACTTTATGAAAACTGGATGAAAGAACTGATGAAAGAAACTTATGTTGAAATTCTTCTGGATGAATAAATAGCTTGTTCCCAAACTCTGTTTGGGAACACAATGCGTTACGAAAGAGGACTTTCGTAACGAGCAAATAAAAAAAATAAACGGGGTAAACTGTATCGGGGTGGTGAATAAAAAGCATTGAAATTCCGATACAATGAAATAATATGAAAAAAATATCGGTTTATATCTCAACACTTTTAGGTATCGGATATTTTCCAATTGCCCCAGGAACTGCAGGGTCTGCTGTCGCTGCAATTGTCTATTTTCTTATGCCGGATGTTTGGTCTGTCGGACTACAGAATAATTTAATTGTTCTTTTCAGTTTGATAGTTCTGAGTTTGATTTCAGTGATATTTATTTCTAAAGCAGAAGATGAATTGGGACATGACAGCAGGAAGATAATATTAGATGAATTTTTAGGGTACTTTTTTGCAGTTTGGTATTTGCCCAAAAATATGTATATTATTATCGGAGCTTTTTTCCTGTTCCGCTTATTTGATATAATAAAGCCCGAACCTGCAAATATGTTACAAAAACTTCACAAAGGCTGGGGAGTACTGGCAGATGATGTGATGGCTGGAATTTATGCGAATATTTGTTTACAGATTATTGTAAGAATTTTTCCTATTGTTGTGGTTAGATAGAAGAATTAAAAAGAAAATTAGAAAATTATTATTCTCTTTAAATTCTGTTTTCGCAGAATACGAAGACAGAGTTCCAGCAACAAAAATAGCTACGATGGATTCAACTTTAGTCTCAAGTTATGAACCGATAAATAAATTTTCAGTTTTCAATTTGTAATTTTTTATTTACAAAGTCTTTATCCTATTTTCTTTTGCAGGTGAATAAGATAAATACTTGGAAGGAGGAAAACGATGAAATTTCTAATTTCTAATTTCAAATGTCTAATGGCTGTTTTTTTAATATTCATTATTCAATATTTACCCCGTGGAATCATATTTTGTTTTTTATTCCTCTGGGGTTCAATATTAATTTCCCAGGACACTTGGATACAAACCTATTCTCCATTTTATATTGATGATGGCTGGTATGAAGTGGAAGATGTGATTATATGCCAGGATGGTGGATATGCAGTAAATGGAACTTATGTAGAATATGATTCTGAAATGGGGATTGAATGGGCACATTGGGGATTTCTAATGAAAACCGATAGTGATGGTAACTTCCTTTGGGCAAAAGCTGATACCGTTGATTTTATGGGTTGGAATGAATCATATGCTTTTGTTGAAACAGAAAATGATGATTTTATTAGCATAGGATATTCTTATGGAGGAGGTTATATGATAAAACGTGATTCTGAAGGTAATAGAATCTGGGCAATCCCATATAATGATTTTGGAGCTAATTCTATGTGTAAAACAAGTGATGGAAATATTATTTTAGGAGGTGTTGTTGACAGTGAGATTGCCTTAAGGAAAATTGATTCTGACGGAAATACTATTTGGACAAATTCACATAATTGTGGTTATACAACAATTGCAAAATCTATAATACAGACATCAGATGGTGGTTATGCATTAACAGGTTATATAAGCGGAAATGGTTATGATATAATGATAATGAAGACGGACTCAATTGGTGATTCTCTCTGGACAAGAACTTTTGATGGATATGGTGAATATGATGAAGGATGGAGTATTATAGAAAATTATGAAGGTAATATTTTTGTATCAGGTTTTTTTGAAGGGAATAATAGAATATATTACGGAGTTTTCATAAAACTTGATATAGAAGGAGAATTGATATATTTGTTGAATGAGCATAGTTCAGGAGATTATTATCTTTTTAGAAGTATGTTAGATACAATAACCGATAATAAAATTGTCGGTTATGGTAGAGATGCAGATGGTCTTGCATTAAATGCATACAACTATGAAGGAGAAAGTTTATGGAATGCTTCTTTACCGATAAGAGTTCCTGGTTTAGGAGATAGGGGTTTGAAAATGATAGAAAATGGTTTTATACTTTGCGGGAAAAGTTGGGGTTGGGATATTGCATTGGTAAAAACAGATAGTAACGGACAAGTTACATCAATTGATGATGAAATACTACCTGTAGATGATTATATGTTAACTAATTACCCTAACCCATTTAACCCACAGACAACAATAAAATTCAATATTCCTTATTCATCAAAAGTTCTTCTACAAATCTATAACATAAAAGGACAACTAGTTAAAACTCTTTTAGATGAACAAAAAGCTGTAGATAATAATTCTATTGTCTGGAATGCAAAGGAATACAGTTCTGGAGTATATTTCATTCAACTTATAACAAATAATAGATTAGAAAAAATTAAAAAAGTATTATTAATAAAGTAGGAGGAAGTAATGAAAAAGCTAATATTATTACTATCATTATTTTTTGTGTTTTGTGTTACTCTTAATGCACAAGATTTTGCAGTTGATTCAACGAGGACTATGAATAACGAAATTTTTCAAGCCTTGCGTAATGCAACAGAACCGGATGTTTACACAGATGAAGTAATGCGGTTTTACTGGTGCAAACTAATTGGCATAGACCCTCCACCGGACGGAGAAAACGGTGAGGGTGATTTTAGAGGAGAAAGAGCTGATTATGAACCGATTAATAAATGTTTGAATCAATATTTCTAATTTTTTATTTACAAAGTCTTTATCTGATTTTCTTTTGCAGGAGAATAAGATAAATACTTGGAAGGAGGAAAACGATGAAATTACTAATTTCTAATTTCAAATGTCTAATGGCTGTTTTTTTAATATTCATTATTCAATATTTACCCCGTGGAATCATTTTTTGTTTTTTATTCCTCTGGGGTTCAATATTAGATTCCCAAAATACTTGGATACAAACCTACACTCCATTTAATGCAGACGGCTATGATGTGGAAGATGTTGTTATTTGTTCTGATAGCGGTTATGCTATAAATGGTCTTTATTTTATTTTAGATCCCTTTGGTGGATATGAAGAATGGTGGGGATTTTTATTAAAGACAGATAGTGGTGGAAACTTACTCTGGGCAAAAAAAGATACTATAAGTTTTCAGTATGATAATGAGTCTTTGGCAGTTGTAGAAACAAGTGATGGTGGTTTCCTTAGTGCTGGTAGTTCTCCTTGGAGTAGTTACTTGTTAAAAAGAGATTCCGAAGGAAATAGACTCTGGACATTATACAATGATTTTCATGTAGAATCGATGAATAAAACATCCGATGGTAATATCATACTTGGCGGAGTTACAATCGATAATGGTTATCCTGGAATAAGAAAAATAACCCAGGAAGCTGAAATTCTTTGGACACAAGATTTTTATTTAAGTGGAAGTGGAATAGGACGTATTAATTCAGTGATTCAAACTTCAGACGGAGGATTTGCAGCTACTGGATATACCAGTGGTAATGGTTTCGACCTTTTTGTTTTGAAAACTAATACAGACGGTGATTCACTTTGGACACAAATCTTTGATGGATTTGGACAATTTGATCAAGGATGGAGTATTATTGAAAATGATGAATATAATATTTTCGTATCTGGATATTTTGAAGGAAATAATAGAACATATTACGGAGTTTTAATAAAGCTTTATATAGATGGTGAACTAATTTTTTTATTGAATGAGGAAAATTCAGAAGATTATTATCTTTTTGGAAGTATGGTAGAGATGCTGATGGTCTTGCATTAAATGCATACAATTATGAAGGAGAAAGTCTATGGAATGCATCTTTACCTGTAAGAGTTCCTGCTTTGGGAGACAGGGGATTACAATTAGTGGATGATGGTTTTGTTCTTAGTGGATTAAGTTGGAGTTGGGATATTTCATTGGTAAAAACAGATAGCAACGGACAAGTTACAGCAATTGATGATGAAATAATCTATTCACAAGATTATAAATTATCAAACTATCCCAATCCCTTTAATCCTTCTACAGTTATTCAGTTTAGTTTACCTGATAATGTTAAGAATCCTGTAATTGAGATATTTAATATCAAAGGACAGATGATTGAGAAAATACCTATCTCTAATATGCAATTATCAGTTGAGTTGTTTGCTGATAAAAATGCTTCCGGATTATATCTTTATAGAATTAATTCAAATAACTATATATCAGAAACAAAAAAAATGACTTTAATCAAATAGTCCGGCTTTATTCTACTACGCCGAGACAAGGAGGAATGATGAAAAAGCTATTTTTATTAACAGTATTTTTGTTAACAACATGCAAACTGCTAATTGCACAAACAGGTTGGACGCAATATTATGACCCATTTGCTGTTGATGGTTATTGGGGACATGATGTAATAAAATGTTCAAATGGTGGATATATTGTTAATGGAAGTTGTTATATCGAAGATCCTTGGAATCCCGGCAATTATTTAGAACATTATGGATTTACAATGAAAATTGATATCGACGGTAATCTTGAATGGGTAAAAAAAGATACTGTCAGTTTTATCCCGATGAATCAAGCCTCTGCAATTCTACAATCATCAGATGGTGGTTTTATATCCGCTGTTATTCCCTGGTTAGCAGGACAAGGAGCCTTGATAAAAAGAGATGCAGATGGTAACAGAGAATGGACGATAAATCCTGATATGTGGGTAGATTCAATGATAAATACGACTGGTAATAACATAGTAATTGCTGGTGCAGGGAATAGTGGAGATTTAAAAAAGATAAGCCAAGATGGAAATATTATGTGGCAGAAACCATTTGATGGTACTATCCTGAAATCTATTTTTAAATCTCAAGATGAAGGCTTTTTATTAACAGGATATAAAGATGCTAATGGAGGTCCTTTCGATATGGATGCTATTGTCATCAAAACAGATAGTGATGGTGATACATTATGGACGAGAACTTATGATGGATTTCAAGATTGGGATCAAGGAAACAGTATAATTGAAACCACAAATGATGAAATTCTTTTAGTTGGCAAATCCCGTGAGTCAAATTTCAGATCAATACATGGTTTAATATGGAATTTAAGCTCTCAAGGTGAAACAAATTGGTTAGAATTAACCTATTCAGATTTTGGTTGGGAACATCTGTCTGTGGCCCAATATCAAGTGAATGAGTACATTGCTTTTTGTTTTTACAATTATGAGGGTAAGTTTTATGGATTTGATGGAGACTATAATATCCTGTGGGAAATGGAAACTACAGGCGGTGCAGGCGGAGATCGTTGTTTCTGTGTAGATGATGAATATATTATCTGGCCTGAATCAGGAACATCTTTCATTTTACATAAAGCAATTCCCGACCAAAATTCTGTAAATAATAACATTATAAACAAGGAAAAATTTCTACTTTCTAACTATCCTAATCCTTTCAATCCTTCCACAACTATAAGCTATACTCTTTCAGAATCCGGTTTTATAGATCTATCAATTTATAACACTAAAGGTCAGAAAATAAAATCATTGGTTAACGATTTTAAAAACCAAGGTGTTTGTAGCATTGAATGGAATGGTCTTGATCTGAATAATAAAAATGTAGGTTCCGGAATATATTTTGTAAATATGAAGATAAATAACAGATTAACAAAAACCCATAAAATTTTATTGATAAAATAGGAGGATGTTATGAAGAAATTATTCTTATTGGTAGTATATTTATTGATTGTCCACAATTTGGTTTTCTCTCAAGAAACTTGGGAGCATGAATATGATCCCTTCGGTATGGATGGATATGGAGGTGAAGATGTTGTTAAATGTTCAGATGGCGGATATGCTTTTAATGGCAGTTGTTATATTGAAGACACTATGTATCCTGGAAATTATCTTGAATATTATGGTTTTACAATGAAGACCGATAGTAACGGAATTATAGAATGGGTAAAAAAAGATACTGTCAGTTTTACTCCGATGAATCAGGGTTCTGCATTAGTTCAAACATCTGACGGAGGTTTTATCACTGCCATAATTCCCTGGTTAGCAGGACAAGGAGCCTTGATAAAAAGAGATTCTTATGGTAATCGTGAATGGGTAATAAATCCAGGATTATGGGTACACTCTATTGCAAATACTAATGATGGAAATATTGTGATTGTTGGTGGTGATTATGAAGGTTTAGTCTTTCAAAAATGGTCATTATTAGGAGAAGTAATTTGGACAAAATCATTTGATGATACTATCCTGAAATCTGTATTTAAATCTCAAGATGAAGGTTTTTTATTAACAGGATATAAAGATGCTAATGGAGGCCCTTTCGACATGGATATTATTGTCATAAAAACAGATTCTAATGGTGATACATTATGGACAAGGACCTATGATGGATTTGAAGATTGGGACGAAGCAAAATGTGTAATTGAAACTTCTAATAATGACATTATTGTTGTTGGTGAATCTCACGATTTATTTAGGAGTATTTATGGAGTTATCTGGTGTTTGAATCAAGAAGGAGGTACAAATAACCTCATAATAGTTGATCATGATATCAGCCATGCTATATGGACAGTAAAAGAATTCATCGAAAATACAATTATTACCTGGGGGTCTGGACCAAGCTATATTGCCAGATTTAATAGATTTGATATTGATTTAAATTATATTGATACAATGCCGTCAAGTTGTTCTCAAGGAGATAAAGCTTTTATTGTTGAAGGAGAATATCTTATTTTCTGTAAATGGCCTAATATTACAATCACAAAAATTTTATTTGAACCTGTAGCTGTGGATGAAAATATCGCTCCACAGTCTAATTTTATTTCATTAAATAATTACCCAAATCCTTTTAATCCATCTACAACAATAAATTATTTTATCAATCAAACAGGAATTGTAGATATTAGTATTTACAATGTAAGGGGACAAAAGGTCAAAACTCTTATAAATCAATATCAAATACATGGTGAAAATAATGTAATATGGGATGGAACCGATCAAAACAATAAAGAGATTTCTTCGGGTATATATTTCGTAACTATATTTGCCAAAGATAGAATTTTAGCTGTAAAAAAAATAATTTTATTAAAATAAAAGGAGGAACCGATGAAATACAAATTATTTATTGTTGCATTTTTCATCTTACATTTTACATTTTACATTCAGCTTTTTGCCCAAAATACCTGGCTCCATACCTATGACCCCTTTTATGAGGCGATATTTAGTGTTGAAGATGTTGTTATTTGCAGTGATGGTGGATATGCTGTAAACGGAACTTGTATTGATCAAGAAACTGCTATGGGTTGGGGATTTGTTATAAAAACAGATTGTGATGGCAATTTGCTTTGGGCAAATAAAGATATTGTGGATTTTCAACCAGAAAATGAATCAAGAGCATTTGTTGAGAAAGATGGAGGATTTTTATCTTCTTCGTATTTTTGGGGAAATGGAACTGCATTAATTGAAAGAGATGTTAATGGTGCTACAATATATTCTGATTTATTTGAAGATATTGCGATTAACAGTATGTGTAAGACTAACGATGGCAATATTGCTCTTGCAGGGCATAATTATGTTAACTATCAAACTGATGATGATTGGCCTTTTTTAATAAAAATAAATCAGAATAATGATATCATTTGGTCTCAAATTTATGAATTTGATAACTACGAATGGGGAAACATATACTCTATCATACAATCTACTTATGGAGGTTATTTATTAACGGGTTATGTAAAAGATGAAGAAACGGATTATGCTGTTTTGGTAATAAAAACTAATGCAAATGGAGATTCGCTTTGGACAAGGATTTTAGATGAAACCTCATTAGATGATATAGGAAAAACTGTTGTAGAAACATATGAAGGAGATATAATTGTTGGTGGTTACTTTGAAGGATTTTCCGGTTTTCTATGGAAACTTGATTCAGAAGGTAACACAATTTGGTTAGAAATGGGATTGGAAAATTGCGGATATGGTTTTAGATCATTTGCAAAATCAAGTGATAATTCGATAATTTCAATATTTGGTGATCTTGAAATAAATCATAGTCTTCGAAAATTTGATGATGATTATTGTATTGAATGGACAAACAATTTACCATATTATACGGGACGAGGAGATAAAGCAGTAAAGATTACTCCTCAAGATTATATTGTTGTAGCTTTGAGAAATTATTCATCGTGTGCAGCTTTAATCAAACTTAATCCTGATGGAACAGATATAAACGAAAATTTGATTATTTTTTCAAAACCAATTTTAGAAGCATATCCAAACCCTTTCAACCCAATGATTAATTTTTCTTTCACTTTAGAAAAATTCAGCAAAGTTGAAATAAAAATATTTAACATCAAGGGTCAACTTGTTTCATCAATAAAAGAAGGTGTTCTTAATAGCGGTAAACATATAATTTCCTGGCAGTCTATTAATCTCGCATCCGGAATTTATTTTGCCCAACTACAGGCAAATAATGAAATTTTGGATACATATAAAATAATTTTAATAAAATAAGGAGGACAGAACGATGAAAAAAGGATTATGCTTAATTATTATTCTGCTGATAGTAAGCAGTTTATTTGGCAGTTATCTTGATGAAACCAAAACAATGGATGTAACTGTATTTGGTGCTTTATTCGATGCTATTGATTATGATAACGGACATGATGAAGTTATGCGGTTTTATTGGGACGAATTAGTGGACGGTGCATCTCCGAATCCTACTTCAAGATATGAAGGCGAGGATGATTGGAGGGAAGAAAGAGCAGATTATGATCCGATAAATTGGGCAAGCACTTATGCCAGGAATTCTTTAATCGGAGCACTTGCAGTTGAAAAAACAGATGATGAAGCTGTAGCTTTCCTTAACAGTGCTAAGGATCACTTGATTTATAACCCTTATTCCGCTCATGATAATTACCTCTCCCTTGATAGTGTGTGGGTGGCGTATGAGAATGGTACAAACACTAACTGTCTAAGTTACTCATACCTGCTAATCCATACAAGCCTTATAGTTGATATGTTGTGGTATTATAGTGGTGTAGATCAAGAGACATTACGCAGCAAATTAAGCAAATTAGCCGGTTGGGCATTTCTGCTGTTGCACGAGAATAACAATAATGGAATATTCGAAAATCCCGAAATCCCGGTTGATATTCTCGCCTGGTGTAATGCTAACGGAATTACAAACCCGGACATTATAAACAATCTCGCTAACAATTATCCTAATTCTCTCGTAACGGGATACAACAATATCAGGATATCTTTATCCGCAGCTCTCGGTTATGCCGGTTGTGTATTGGGAATAGATGAATATATCGAAACTGCCGAATACGATCTTTTTGAAAGACCTATAGAATATTACGGGATTCATAACAAAATCGGTATATTAGATATAAATATTTCCGACGGTGGATATTACGGCGAGGGTATGACCTATCTTCAGAGAATTTTGAGAGATCTGGGCTGGTTTATAACGGCAAGAAACAGGCTGACAAATGGCAGTATCAACTGGTATGAAGATGCAAGACTAAAAGATATCATTTCAAGCAGTATGAATCTTATCGGTCCGGATCTATGCCCGATTCCCATTGATGACACCTCGCAGGGAAGTCTTCAGAAAAATTATGAGATAGGATCAAGAAACCTGTTCGGCGGTGTAATTCCATTTTATTATCAAAGCGGAAACGAAACTATTTCAAATAAAATTAGAGATGAACTGGAGTTTTTTAATAATGAATATAAGAATGCTTTTAACCGTCATTTCAAATCATATGATCCTTTAAATATTTTCTCTTATGAAAATAACGGTAGAACTTTTTACAACACTTCTGCCGCAATACCTGAAAATCTCACACAGGGAAATTATGAAAACAATGATCTTACTATCTTTCGTGAACCGGTATTTACTCCTGCGGAATTCGTTGAATTAACCCAGTTTATTGTAAATCACGAAAATTCAGCTCAACGCCATCATGAGGATTCCGACCAATCGAGTTTTATTCTGTATTACAAAGGAAAACAATTATTGATAGATCCAGGGTATAAACCATCAGGAGGTAATATCGGTAGTAATTGGCTTGCCTCTGCATTTGCTCATAATGTAATAATGATAAATCCTGATTGGGCTGATGGTTTGGCAAATTGCTATGATGAGAACGATGAATTGAATGACTACCTAATCTATCGTGAAAATGAAGATTGCTGGAATAATGGTAATGATGTTTTCGATAATTTCGAATGGAGAGTTTACGAACCTATAGGCTGGTCCGGCAGAGAAGAACCCCAAAATCCTGCTGAAAAGAAATATTATCTTTATAATGAAGATATTGAACATTTGCAGGTTGAAGTTCTCTACGATCATCCGCAAACGGCTTATCCTGAGGTAAATAGAAGTGATTCAATAATGGTTCAGAGAAACTATTACATCATGAGAGCAAATAACGATGAACCGTATTACATTGTTTATGATAATCTGGAAAGTAGCGATTTAACAATAGAAAACACATTTATGAACCAGTTGCATTTTGCGATTTTTCCAATAAATAATCCTGATGATATCACTTCTTCTTCAAATATCGAATCAAATAATGGAAAATTTACTTATACATATTATGATAATTCCTGTTATCTGCATGGAATAATGGGTGCTGAAAATAATTATAATTCCTTAAATAACCCTGAGTGGTCTGTTCTATGTAATCTACCCCAAGGTCTTTTTGCTGGTAGCGATTGGAACGATTCCGATATGCTACCACCACAATGGGAGCATAAATCTTTAAGAATGAAAACAACCACAACAGGTGACGAAAAATTCCTCACACTCCTCATTCCCTCGGAAGATAGCGAAAATCCAATAGATGAAATATCACAGGCAGGTGCCACTTATGCTGTTAAGTTTTCATTAGAAACCGGATATAATATTTATGCTGCTGTCTCTGATGCGAGCAGTGTTTTTTTAGACAATGGTGATACAAGATTTGTAACTGATGCTTCTTTCTTCCTTGTAGAAGTTAATGAAGATTTTATCGATTTCAAAAAAATAATAATAAATTCAGATGATTTTCTAGAAATTCGAGATGAGACCGGTACACGTTTTGACAATAAAGTTGTTTTCGATTCTGACATGGGAAATTATGAAGAAGTATCTGCAAGTTATGAAGGTGATGTCTGCTACATATCATTAATCCCGGAACAAGGCAGTACTCCCAGGTGTAAAATCTGGAGAAATAACTGCATGACCCTCGATGAAGAATATATCGCAACTCATGATTTTATTGCTTATGATGACAACTATTTCTATATTGATTATGCATTTGGTCAATTACCACCAGGTGTTACAATTGTAGGAATTTTTCATGGAGATCTTATTGTAGATGAAAACTTGGTTATTGAAAACAGTATATTCGAAGATGATTTAACTATATCAGTATCTGAGGATGCTATTCTTGCTTTTCTTGGGCATAACAGATTCGGTGAAAACACAAAAATCGAAATAAATGGCACATTATCCATTCAAGGAAGTACTCTAAAAGCAAATAACGATTCATGGCAGGGCATCATATGTTATGAAGAAGGTCAGGTTTGGGTAGAAAATGAAGCTTGCATTGAAAAGGCTGAAATAGGTATATTCTGTGAGAGCGGAGAAGTACATATTTCAAATAGCGAGATAAATCTTTGTGAAATAGGAATTACGATTTATAATAATTCATCATTAGATTTTATATCAAGTACAATTAATATTCCGCCAGATGAGGGGGCTATTGGAATAGGCATTATTAATAGTTTATCAGAAAGTAATGTCAATATCAGCGGAACTGCAGCAGATTCGGTATATATCCATGGGGAATCTATCAGTCAGTTAGGAGCAGGTATTTTAATATATTCCGGCACTGATAATGAAGATAACAGTTTTATTTGTAATTATGCGGAGTTCAGTAATCTTGATGTGGGGATTCAACATCTGCCGTACTGCAAAACAGACCATGAGATTGAAAACTGTAAATTTGAGAATTGTGATAATGGTATCCAGCTATTTGGAACAGGCTCAATTAAAAAGCTCAACCTTTGTGAATTTATTGATAATGATCGTGGTATAGATCAAAACACAGTGGTTGTAACAGTTACAAATTGTGAGTTTATTGATAATGAAATTGGTATCGAATTTAATAATACTGCTCAATGGGGAGAATCCCAGCAATCAAGAGTTGCTGTTACAGGTAGTAATTTCAGTTCTGGTCATATTGCTATTAGATGTGCTGATAGTTCCCCGAGAATTAAAAGTTGTACTTTTGAAACAATAATGGGAATTGAGAGTGCTGATGACTCAAAGGTCAATATTTCATATAATGCATCTAATGTATTCCATAGTACATTTGCCCATCTAGTGTTCGATCCGGTGGATTCTGAATTACCAAGTGAAATTTCTATGTTAGCAGGTCATAATAATTTCTTTGAGAGTGCTACTTTTGGCGACTTTTTATTTAGTTCAGATTATAATGGAACAGGCATAGAAATAAACGCAAATTATAATGCCTGGGAAGATTATGAAGCCACTGCTAGAACATTGGAAGGTGGAACTCCCCCTGATACGATAATTGCTGAATTTATGGATGATTGGTTTGGTTCAGGTTCAGGTTCACCACCTGGAAACAGGTTTGAAACTGCATCATTCGATGAATCACTGGGTAATTATGATACTGCATTAATTACTTTTAAAACGATACTTAATGAGAAATTAGAAATAGAAAAGAAATTCTGGAAAATGAGTATCGATAAAGTCTACAACATAACCTTAATCTTAGAAGAAGATATTAATGCATTACTGAATTATTATGAAGTTCTTTATCAATCAACACCTGAATTTCTTACAGAAGCAGAAAGAACATCTTTGCAAAAAATTCTCAAGAATTATCAGAAGAAATGCTTCATACAAATGCATGAATACCAGTTTGCTGCTGATATCGTTGTGGTAAGAATAGATAATCCTGTGTCTGCATTAGATTCACTATTTGCTGTAATGCAACTGGAGACTATTTATATGTTAAGCTACAATGATAGTACCAGCAGATCAAGCTGTGTACGAACAGATTATGACAGGTTAGCTCCCAAATCATTGAAAGAGCATAATCAAAAACATAAAAACCATTGGGATGAAATTTACAATCTTTTAGGAATCGGAGAAAATCACGAGGGCGAAGTCATTCAAAATATACCACTTATTCCTACATTGTTCGGAAACTATCCAAATCCGTTTAATCCTGAAACAACAATTCCTTTCTCTATTCCTAAAGAAAGCAAAGTAGAACTAACAGTGTATAACATCAAAGGTCAAAAAGTAAAAACAATAGCAAAAGATGTATTTGAAAAAGGATTTCATAAATTAATATGGAATGGCAAAGATACGAATGGAAAATCAGTCAGCTCCGGTGTTTACTTCTACAAATTGAATATTGACGGTAAAACTTGTGCAATTAAAAAGTGTTTGCTTTTGAAATAGAAATAAATGGATCTGCAAATTGAAATGTTTTTGTCATCCTGCTTGCCAAGTCGAAGCGAGCGAAGACTGGAGGAATTCTTTCAATTTTTCATACGAAGGATCTCAGCTTATAATGAGATTCTTCGTCGAATGCCTATGTAAGTTCATCCTCAGAAAGACATACAATTTTCTATTTTGCAGAACTCACAAATAGAAATATAAAAAGGAGAGATAAAAAATGTTATATTATGTTTTAATGCAGGCAGGAACAGAGACTGCAACTCAACCCAAACCAAATATGTTGGCTCAGTTTTTTCCGTTTATTCTTATGTTTGCGATTCTTTATTTTTTGATAATCCGTCCGCAAAAGAAAAAACAGAGAGACCATCAAATTATGATCGATAATGTCAAAGTTCATGATACGGTCATAACAAATGGCGGGATTATCGGAAAAGTGGTGAACATAAAAAAAGAGAAGAATATTCTGGTTGTAAGAGTAGATGAAACAACCAATACAAAAATCGAATTTCAGAGAAATGCTATTGTAGGAATTATCAAAGATGAAAAAAAGGGGCAAAGTACTTCCAGTTAGAATAATTGGAGATAAAATTCTTCGGCAAGTTGCGAAACCAGTAACTGAAATAACCGATGAAATAAAACAATTAATTGCTGATCTCAAGATAACTTTATATGAGAAAGATGGAGTTGGATTAGCAGCTCCACAGGTTGGGAGATCATTAAGAATATTTATATCCGATCCTCATTGGTACAGAGATAATCAGAAAAATCCTCGCGTTCTCATTAATCCTAATTTTCTTGAATTTGAGGGTGAAACTACTTCAGAAGAAGGATGTCTCAGTATACCCGGAATATTTGAAAAAGTAATTCGTGCTGATAGGATTGTGATCGAGGCTTTGGATGAAAATGGAGAATTAAAACAATATTCTGCAGATGGTTTGTTCGCAACTTCATTACAACATGAATACGACCATTTGGAAGGAATTTTGTTTGTTGATAGAGTTCCCAAATTAAGGAAAATTTTTTTAAGAAAGAAAATCAGTGAATTAGAAAGTACAACCAATGAAAACGGGATAAACCTGAGAAATGAAAAGCTCGATTAAGCAGACATTTTGGAAATATCGCAGAATAAGATGGAATTGAAGAATATTGTTTTTATGGGAACTCCCAAGTTTGCTGTTCCTTGTTTAGAGCTTCTTTCATTCACAAGATTCAAACCTGTTTTATGCATCACACAACCGGATAAGCCGAAAGGACGAAACAGAAAACTTTCTCCTCCGCAAATAAAAGTAAAAGCCGAAGAACTGAATATTCCTGTAATTCAACCTGAAGATGTAAACGATTCCGGAGTTATAAATTACCTGAAAAATATAGAGCCTGATATTATTATTGCTGTAGCTTACGGAGGTTTTCTCAAAAAAGAAATCCGTAAACTTCCCGGGTTTGGATGTATAAATCTTCATCCTTCTTTACTTCCCAAATACAGAGGTACATCGCCCATAAATTATGCTCTTTTCAATAATGAAAAAATTACAGGGAACACAGTTATTAAGATTGTTGCTA
>SDBT01003289.1_pt1 | contig 28066 bp, 20 predicted proteins | sample 2277101 | NCBI WGS metagenome assembly SDBT01 (sample SAMN10404973, study PRJNA504765) | marine sediment metagenome | isolation source: marine sediment core GS10_PC15, 103 cmbsf | place: Arctic Ocean: Southern Knipovich Ridge | collected 2010 | reverse complement strand
TTCTTTTCATCCGGTTATAAAATCTCGTTTTCATGATCTTTTCGGCTAACTTATTTTTTACTCCTAGACTTTTTTATAGGTGCCTTAAGCTCTATACCAACCTTCAGCTTAAAGGATTTCTTTAAGTTGTTGTATTTTGCAATTTCTGCCCATTTCATGCCAGTAAACTTTTCTACATCTTTTTTGGTGTCGCCTTTTTCGATAATGATAATGTCAGATTCTGGTTTCGATATAGTTGGCTTCTTGGTAATAATAGGGGCAATTAACTCTTGACCAGCTCGTAGGCGGAAAGAAGGTTTTAGTTTATTCAGGGTTGCAATTTCTGACCATTTCATGCCAGTAAACTTTTCTACATCTTTTTTGGTGTCGCCTTTTTCGATAATGATAATGTCAGATTCTGGTCTTGATATGGGTGGACGTTTTATAAATAACTTAACCAAAGGTTTCCAAATAAAGCCTAAGAAATGAGGAGTATCAATATCTATCTTGCTGCCTCTGGCATCAGGAATATAAAGTATTTTTATACCATACAAACTATATGGGGGTTTGATATTGTTTAATTTTGCCACCATCTTCCACGACACCCCAAAATCGTGGGATATATTCATTAAATGATCATCTTTCTTCACTTTATATTTTGCTACCGGCCGACGGGCGAGATTGCTTAATCGTTTCCAATTAATAAATTGCCAGATAAACCAAATTAAGAATAGTAGACCAACAATTACAGCTATCTGGGTATAAGGAACAAAGAAAGTCACCATCCAAACAGTAACTGGTTCAACTTCGGGGATTATTACACTAGAGTTAGGATTTACTTTTTTGTATGTATCTTCAATGGTAAATATTGCCAAGTAGGGACCAAATAAAGGTTTATTTTTACCCGGCCAAGGGAAAGTTTTGGTGACTGTTTTATTAGGAAAGATTTGTCCCAACACAATGCCTTGCTGTTCATCATAAAGCCCAAAAATGTTATAAATCTTACCTTCAGTAATAGTTAAATTAGCTCTAACATTACCTTTGTTTTCAAAGATAAATTTAAACATCATCTTATCTGCTCTACCGAAAAAATATCGTTTTTTGATATTTAGATCACGGATGATGTCGCCAGCTACTGTTAAATACATGCGGGCGCCGACTCGCGTGGTTATACCAATACTTGTTCCGCCAGATTTAATAACATGTTCTGGTTCAGCGGCAGTTTCATATACAGCTAATCCACCAATATGATCACCGACCTCGGCATTTTTTGGCACAATAATTGTAAAAGAGACTACTTTAGATGAATTAGGCTCTAGTTCAAAATCTGTTTCGGCTAATTCAATCCAAGTGCCGATATCTTTATTTTTAGTTTTATCACCTACCAAAGCAAAAGCGCCATCAGTTAGCAGAAATGCGTCAACTCCCTGGAGTTTTGCAAATACAGCTGTATCTTTAGTGTTAGTAACTCGGACTGTATCATTAATGACTTCACCAGGGTCAACTTCATATAAAAACCAACCACCCCTATTTGGATATTGCTTATTATTATGGGGCATTACTCCTATTCCTCCAGCTGACAACGCTAAAACACCGTTGGGTAGTAAGAATAGAACAACTAGTATAAATGCTGAAATGATGCGATGAATTTTTGATACCCCCATAGTGATTATTATACCTTAGTATAAACGACTGCGAAATTATCTCGGTAGATTTCCTGCCATGAATCTTGTCCAGATAGTGCCCACTCTAATGGTTGGCGGGGACGAACGATCATCCAATCAACGCCATATTTTTCTTCCAACATTTCAATCGAGCCAGGGTTGGCGCCATTAGCATACTGGCTGTCAAAGAAAACAAATTTATTGTCAGTTTGCCAGAAAGGCATGCGCCCATCTACAAACACTTTCTGCTCTGGATATTGCCATATTAGAAATCCCCCATGACTATAAATATTAAACATCTTCTGACCGATTTTGTCTGGGTTATTTTTAAGCCAATTAACTGCATCAATCGGATACCCTCCTGCTCGAAAGTTTGTCTCTAGATTTAATGTTTTGGGCACGATATCGATTACTCGCTGGGCTACTATTATGCCAATAATTACTGCAGCTCCAATTAGTACTAATCTGTTGCGGGCGATTCTGTCAAATACTAAGGAAGTGTGATCTTGGATAATTTCAGCCAAAAATCCCGCACTCATAATCATAAAGAAAGGCATATTACGCCAATAGATAAACGAGAGATATAAAAATACCCCAGTAATTATCCAGCGGGTTGGTTCTATTTTACGATAAGTGAACAGCAGCACGATAATAAATAGTGCTACATAGATGAAGAAATTATAGCTAATAGGGTTGGCAGATGTTACCTGCTGCCATTCACTGATATTGCTGATAGAAAATGGGTTAATAAATAATTTATAAAAGTCCAGATGTAACCCCCAGCCATAAGGGTTAATTAAGGTAGCAGCTCCAGAGATTAAACCAATAATGAATAAGTGTTTTAACTGGAACCAGTTTAGACTTTTCTCTGATATTTTTAGTTTTTTATATATATTGGGCCACCAATGATTGAATAAAAATTTCCCTGATTCCATAAGAAAAAACAGAGCTAGGATTATTAAGCCGATAATAAATCCACCGTGCAGATTTGCCCAGGCTAGAAATATTGCCGGCAGCCACCACAAGTATGACAATTCGTTTCTGCGATAGCGATATAATATCCACAAAATCAATGCCATTCCCAATAGGGTTATGACCTGCATTCTCACTCCCAGAATGGGTAGGGCTGCCAACAGTGCAATTAAAGCGGCTATAATCTTGTATTTCAGTTCAACTTTGGTGATAGAAGCGGCTAATAGAAAGGTAAATCCAATAAGAATAGCAAAAACACTAATCAAGGTTAGTGCTCCTAAATATTGATAGACAAATGCCACAATTCCATCTGCCAGCCATTCATGATTTACCCAAGGCCAGTCCGGCAGGGTATAAGCATAAGAATCAAACCGAGGTACTTTTAAATTTTTTAATAGATCAAGACCGGAGCGCAGGTGCCAGCCAAAATCTGGGTCCAACAGAGGACGAGCTCCGATGATAAAAAGAAACAGTAGCAGAAGTCGTTCTAACCAACTTGTCTTGGCAAGTATTGAAAATATACTATTTTTTGAGGTATTTCGCTTCATCATCTATGTATAGTGTATAACAAAACTAACAAAAAAGAGCTTCAGTAGAAAGAGCTCTCTTATATCTTATATTTTAGTATTTAGATAATAGTAAAACGAAAGTTAGTAGTATAGTCAGTAGCTGTAGCACTTATGGGAATAGTGTAGTTGAATACAAGATTAAAAACATTATACGAACCAGCGCCGTTATCGGGATGGCTATTGTTGGAAGTGGCTAAGGTAAGCGGGTTACCACTAGTAATGCCGATAAAGTTAGCATTAGCACCCTTATTAACACCGGCATTATTACCTGTATTGTTTTCTACAATCATAACTGCCGGAGCCCAGCTCATAATATCAGTAGGATTAATAGCCATCTGTATAGTGGCTGAAGCTGCTATCCAATTGGTGTTGAAAAAGCCAGTTACATCCCATCCAGCCAAACTGCCTCGAGTATCAGAAAGAGTGACGGGATCGCCAGTAGCGACATTAGCAATAGTAGTCTGTCCTATTGAACCATCATTGAAGTTTAACTGAGCGGGAGAAGTAATAGCCAAAGCACCAGTAGTCACATTCTGGGCAACATTGGTATCAGCATCAGTTAAAGCATCACTTATTTGAATAGTAGCTATGGACATAATTCCAACTGTAAACATTACTGTCCCTAAAATCATTAACTGACGACTCGTTTCTGCTCGTTTCTGTAATAGTTTTTGTATTTTGTTTATTTTCCCCATCTTTGAGAAGCTAATTTATTAATTATTTTAAGTATATCATATATCTATACTATTGTCAAGTCTATTTAAAAAAGAGATTAACATAAACATTATGAAATATATCCATTATTTAGTCAATATCTCAACACTATTGTCAAGTCTATTTAAAAAATAGATTAACATAAATATTGTGAAATATATCCATTATTTAGTCAATATTTCAACTACTTTGTCTAGCGGAATTTTTACAGCGGTTTTTTTACTGCGTTCTTTAAGTTCTACACTTTTTTCTTTAAGAGTTTTTTCACTGATGGTTAATCGATATGGTATACCTAAAAGATCGGCATCAGCGAATTTTTCTCCAGGACTGACATCTCTATCGTCATAAAACACCTCAATTTTTGCCTTTAATAGCTGTTTATATATCTTGTCGGCCTCTGTTTTCTTATCGATATCTAAAAGATGGATTCGATAAGGAGCAATATTCTCTGGCCAAATTATTCCATTACTATCATGACTAGCTTCTATGACAGAGGCTAACAATCTTTCTAAACCAATGCCGTAACTTCCCATAATCACTGGCTTTTCTTTGTTATCTTTATCTTTATACATAAGTTTTTGCGGGATACTATATTTAGTGCCCAGTTTGAAAATGTTTCCCACTTCGATTCCACGCTTAAATTCAATTTTAGTGCTGCTGCACTTAGGACATTTTATATTTTTCTCACTCTTAGCATCTTTTTCCTTATCTATGCCCAGTACCTCGGCGTTAACAGCATATTTACAATCTTTACAAATAATAATTTTATCTTCTCCGCTATCTGCCATCATCATAAATTCGTGGGCTTCAGATCCACCCATAGCTCCCACATCTGACTCGATCACTACTGTTTTTACACCAACTCGTTTAAATATCTTATTGTAGGCTTTAATAAATTTTTGATAAATTTTATCTAAACTTTCTTCATCCTTGTCAAAAGAATATGCATCTTGCATAGTGAATTCCTTGGTTCTAAGTAATCCACCTCTGGCTCTGGCCTCATCTCTGACTTTAGTTTGAATTTGACCAACTAATTTAGGTAAATCTTTATAAGAAGAAATTATAGGTTTAGCTGCATCGGTGACTACTTCTTCATGGGTCATGGCTAAAACAAAATCTTCGTCAAAACGGTTTTTAATTTTCCATAATTCCGGCCCGACTTCGTAAAAACGCTTGGTTTCTTTCCAAACCCTGGCTGGATGAACTACTGGCATAATCATATCCTCTACGCCAATGGCATTTAATTCCTCTACTATAATATTGTAGATTTTACGATATACTTTGAACCCTAATGGTAAAAGTGAATAGAAGCCGGCTCCTAGGGGATGAATAAAACTACCGCGCAAAAGCAGTTTGTGCGAGATGGTTTCAACATCTTTAGGGGCTTGCTTGCTGGTTTTAATAAAACTTTCCGAGTATTTCATCCCGTTAGAGCCCACGATAGTTAAGTCTTTTATTTTCCATATTCATTGTTATGTTTTGATTGTTTATAAATATAGTTAATTTTATTATTAAGGCTGTAACGAGATTCATAGTTAAATCATAACATCTCGTCGGGATGGACTCCACTTCATTTTTGTTGTTACTTCTCCCCAAAATATAAACAGTCATTTTATTTTTTCTTCCTGTCATTTTGGCTTGCCTGCCCGTTCCGTAGTTCTGTTGTATAGCAGAACGAAGGAGGGTCCAGAATCTAGTATTTAGAATATTATAATAAGATTCTGGAGTCGCTCTGTTCCCCAGAATGACAAGAGATTGTCATTCCCATGGATCCACCAGTTGGCAGATGTTAAAAATCAGCTCCTAGGTATAAAATCTTGTAAATAAAGTGGATTTTCTGTAATTTGTATATAGTAAACACCTTGAAAATCTGTTTGGAGGAGATGGCAATGAAAAAGGTACGACAACTTTGGTCGTCCGTGGATCCAGAGGCCAGATCAACATAACAGAGACCAGGACAATCAAAGTTCTCTACCTGTTCAATCTGCCCCTACTGAAGCGCCACAAGATTCTGTAACTGATTCAAAGTCAGATCAAGATACTTCTAGTGGTGGAGGGTTAGGATTTGGACTTAGTATCCCCAATCTACAGGGATAAGTAGATTGGGGATTTTTTTATTCTATTTTTGTATTGTTCAGTTGTTTTAGTTGATATGATAAGTATTGTGAAGTGGTTAAAACTAATTAAAGATTTAGATAGGTCAAAAAACTGGCCAATATTTTTTTGGGGGATATTTTTGATTGCATCTATTATCTCTCTTTGGGCTTTGTTTAATCCCACCCCAATTTTCACTCATGATAATAATTATGAAATTTGGTTGGGAGCTTTTGATAGTTTAATTAAAACTGGACAGCTATTTCCTAGTTGGGTAAAGAGCTTTTGGCTTGAACATGGTAGCCCATTATTTATCTTTTATCCACCATTATTTTTCTATCTAGCTGAAATACCTAGATTATTAGGAGCTAGTTTAGTTATAGCTGTGAAGGTAATAGTTGGATTGTCGTTTTTATTTTCCTTTTTCACAATGTATTTGTTGGGAAAGGAATTTTGGGGGAAGTGGGGAGGTCTATTTGCTGGGTTGTTGTATATGACTGCACCGTATCATTTTGCTCTGATATATACCCGAGGGGCGTATGCAGAGAATCTAGCATATGCTATTTTTCCTCTAATATTTTGGTTTATATATAAGATCTTCAAAGAAAGTAAGAATTGGTGGTATGTGATTGGCTTAGTGTTATCTGCAGCATCTCTTATACTCACTAATTTGCCTTCAGTAATGATTTTCTTTGTCCTGGCTGTTTTGTTGATTATTGGCTTAATTTGGTATGAAAAGAAATTCCCTATTATTCAATTAGGTTTAGGAGCTTTGGGAGGATTGCTGCTAAGTGCTTTTTATTGGTTACCAGCTTTTTTAAATAAAGGATTTATCCAATTTGAATATTTTATTACTGGTCAATTTCATTTTTCTAAATATTTTACTAATCTTGTTAATTATTTGCCGTTTAGACCCTGGATGAATATAGAGTTTTACCAATGGGGAATTATAGCATGGATAATTATTGTAGTCGTTGTTTTTTATCTTATCAGAAGCAATTGGCAAAAACGGCAAGAGGCGAAATTAAAAGTGGGTCGCCGTGTGGCCTGGTTATTACTGATAATGTTGATTTTAATTACTTTATTAATGACTCCTTTTAGTTATCCTTTATGGGAAAATGTGCCAATTATTCAGTATATTCAATTTCCATATAGATTTTTGAGTGTAATTTTTATTTTAATATCTCTGTTGGGTGCTTATGTGATTTATAAAATAAATAATTCCTGGAGGATCGCCTTGTTGGTTTTAGTATTAATCCAGGCTGTTATCTTTGCCTACCCAGTTACTAGGCTGAGGCATGAATTATATAGGAATGATGCTGCCTATACGGTCTATGGAGACTTTAAGGCTCAATTGATTACGATACCTGATAAAGATAAAGACAAGGAAGGTATTCCTAAAATATTGCTGGCTCATACGACAGAGGTTGGATATTTACCGAAAGATATAGATAAAGAAATAGTAAGAACTGAATTTATAAGACCAATTTTTGAAACTTTGCTTTCTATGTCTCTTGAAGAATCTGCTTATTATACTCTTCCTGATTCAGATAAAATCATTACATTTGGTGATGTAAGTGGAGTACAGGACGAGCTACAATTAATTACGTTTAATTATTATTATGATAAACCAAGTCGGGTATATTATCGCCAATTTGGGTTTCCGGGATGGCAGGTTTTAGTAGATAATAAACAAACGGAATGGGAATCATCAACTGGTCAAATAAGTTTTGTGGTGCCAGCTGGTGAGCATCAGGTCAAGATAGAATATACTAATCCTCCTGGCGCTGTAACTGGAAGAATAATTTCAGCACTAGGTTTGATTGTTGTTTTGTATTTTATAAGTAGATTACCTATTTTGTCATCTCTGCGTAGGCGGAGATCCCCTGGCCGCGTCCCGCATCCACGGGCAGGCGCGGCAGCGGGCAGGCAGAAAAAAACAGAAAAATAAATAAAGTAATAGAGATATAAATTAAAAAAGAGGGATATGTTTGAAGCAGTTTATTCCAGGTTTTCTACCTCACAACTTGTATCGCAGTCACAATTTTCCTCACCATCACAAAATGTGTAATCTGGGAAAATACACTTACTTTCATATTCGCCGCACTCACAAGGTTCACAGTGAGAGGAAGGAGAACACCCTTCTTCGCTTAAAATACAATTTTCTGGGTTAGCTGGATCACAGGTTTGATATATAGCCAGATTATAAACACCTCTGGCGCTAAAAAATAATGAGGTAAAAAATAGAATCGTTAAAATCCAAGATAATGGTTTCCAGAAGCGATTGATATTTTTGGCCAGCCTAGGTGATTTATTAATAAGTTTGCCCAAGACTTGGCCTTTAATTTTTTCATCAAAACTAGTATCACAAGGTCTTAAGGTGATATTTTTAAATACACAATCAAAAGCTTCTTTAGCTAATTGACGATGGGTTAGGCTAAAAATCCCTAAAATCGAAAATATTATCAGAGCAACAAGACAAAGCATATGTTTATGATAAGGTATTAATAATCTTTTTTAAGCTCTCTACTAAGATTTTTGCTTCTGCTAAGGTGTTATAAAAAGATAGAGATACTCGTACTGAACTCTTAATTTTATGAAATGCAAACCAGGAGTGGACGCAATGCTGTCCGGAACGCACCATGATATTAGCCATTTCATCCAGCATTAGGGCAATTTGATGAGCATCTATTCCCTTAACATAAAAAGAAATTATACTACCTCGTAGATAAGGATCTTGGGGCCCAATAATTGTAAGTTGAGGAATTTTAGAAATCTCTTCAGTAATATATTTGTTAAACTTATATTCTTGCTGAACAATATTTTTGAAACCAATTTTTTGGATATATTTAACAGCTTCCCCCAGCCCCATAATTCCGGCATAGTTTTGCAAGCCAGCTTCAAACTTAGCTGGTGGGGGCAGAAACTCTTGGCTTTTGTATGTAGAATGTTTAACTGTACTGCCTCCAACTAGAAATGGTTCTAGCTTTTCTAAAAGCTTATATTTCCCATATAGAATTCCTGTGCCTGATGGGCCTAATGCTTTATGCCCAGAAAAAACTAGAAAATCAATGTTTAATTTGGCTACGTTTATTTTTTGATGCATAGCTGTTTGAGCCGCATCTAATAAGATTAGAGCTCCATATTGATGGGCAATTTTGATTATCTCTTTGGCAGGTATAGTTGCTCCATCTAAATTAGAAGTGTAGCCCATAGCTACTAATTTCACTTTTTTGTTAATAAGTTTTTTAAATCTATTTAGGTCAAAAGTATTATCAGTTTTTGAAGGCACTATTTTATGAATGACACCTATTTTTTTCATTAATATCTGCCAGGGGATAAGGTTGGAATTGTGCTCTTTATCAGTAGTTAAAACTATATCTCCCTTTTTTAGTCCTAGAGAATTAGCTATTAAGTTGATTCCTTCTGTGGCGTTGCGGGTGAAAATAATTTCCTCTTTCCTTTTGGCTCCAATAAATTTAGCAATTATTTGTCTGGATGCCTCTGTTTTTTCCCTAACTTTTTTACCCAACTTATAAACTCCACGTTCAGCACAAGTAGAATAATTTTTGTAATAATCATTAATTGCCTCAATTACTGTTTGAGGCCTGAGTGTTTGGCAAGCATTATCAAAAAAGATAATCGGCTTATTGTTTATCTTTTTTTGTAATATGGGGAAATCTTGCCGGGTTTTTTCTATATTCATGTTGTATAGAGCTTTTTATTACTGGGGACGTCGAACGTCCCACACATCTCACGTAGCCTGCCACTTATTAAGAACATCAAGGGTGGCCCATGCTTCGTTCTGCTGTACAGCAGAACGAAGACTGGTCGGGGTGAGAGGATTCGAACCTCCGATCTCCGCGTCCCAAACGCGGCGCCTTAAGCCACTAGGCCACACCCCGATGAATATACTGCGTGTGTAATTTAACCAATATACATCAATGTTTAATAAGAATTCCAACTTTGCGCCTTAAGTTCTGCTGTCCAGCAGAACCACACCCCGATGAATATACTGCGTGTGTAATTTAACCAAATTTAATTTGTAATGTCCAGATAAAATTGTTCGACCTTCTGTATTTCTTCTGGTTTTGTTAGTTTATCTAATAATAGTTTAATATTTTTTGGGTCAAATCCTAGATCAACAGCTTTTTGCGTAAACATTATTCCCTTATCAATTTCTCCAGTTGATATATAAAAGAATCCTGTTAAAGCATATAATTCCTTGTTATTAGGAATTAACAATAAAGCTCTATCTAATTTGATCTTTGCTTTAGTCTTGTCATGTAAATCAATATACATCTTTCCCCAATGGAAGTATGCTTCTCCGTTTCGGGGCGAAAGTTGAGCAGATTTCTGAAAATGATATTCAGCCTTTTTTAAAAGATTAGGATAAGATTTAGATAGCCTACCATAATAAATGCCGAACATTAAGTGGTAATAACTATGGTATGGTTCTGTAATGAAATTGTCATTTATTATCTCATTTGTATAGTTGTAAAAATTACCTAGTGTCTGTTCCTGGTTATTAGTGGGATTATTGAGTGCCAAGACAGCCATTTGTGTTCGTATAGTATTAGAAACAAAAGATTTATAAGATAAGGATTGTTTAAAGCTATTAAGAGATTTATCAACCTTACCTTGATAAAATTCTATAACTCCTTTGCTGGCAGTATCAACAGCTAAAACAGGTTTGATAATTGAGTAATATGAGAGGGCTATAATTGTAATTAGAATAATAGGGGATATAGCTTTGAAAAAAATGCTAGTGGTGGATGGGGTAATTGATTTTAATATCAAGTTATTTGTCCAAGCTAAAGCTAATAATAACCATAGAATGTTTACAACTAAATGAAATGCTGTTATTGCATATATCGCATAGGCCAATATACTACCAGTGAATCCTATGGTTATCCATAATTGATTAGATCTATCTTTGATAGAGGATTTGAATATTTGTTTTAAATTTATGGCTAATGATAAGAAAATAATCAGTAGATATATTATTAGAGCTGTTATTCCTCCTGTTACAGCCATATCAATATATTCATTGTGAGCCTTATCGAGATGTGTTTCTTGAAAAGATATATTCTTCGACCCGGAGATTGGTTTATAATATTTATTGAATGCTATTTTAAAGTTTTCAAGTCCCCAACCGATAATAGGTTTCTCTTTAAAAGCTTGTAATCCAATTGACCAAGTATGTAGTCGACGCTCTATAGAAGTGGTGCTTATAATATTATTTTTCCAGGATTCACTGCCTGGACTGTTTAGTAAGTTTATGTACAATGAAGCAATTATTATAACCAAGAATAAAGAAACTACAGATATTACTTTTATTATTTTTAGATTAAAGATTTGACGTTTGTATTTATAGAAGTATAAACAAAATACTAATAATATTGCCAGGAAGGCGGCTATCCAAGAACCTCTAGAAAATGTAAAGAATAAAGCAGTAACGCCTAAAATTAAAGCTAGAAAAGATATAATTTTAAAGGCCGAGCGCTTTTTGTTTAAAATGTATGATAAGACTAAGGGTAAGGATATGGCTAAATATCCACCCAGGAATACAGGGTTGCCCAAACTACCATTAGCTCTATAGTTTATTGATGTATCATCTATAAACCACAGCTTATAAAGGGCATAGATACTGATGATGATTATCCCTGATATGGCGATCTTGATGATAGTTTGCCAATTGTTTTTATTTCTTGCTACACCAGAAACTATTACAAAGAAAGCGAAATAATAGAACCAGGTTAAGAGGCCATCCATTCTGTTAAATGATCCCCATAGGCTGGTATGTGGTTGAGGCGAGAGGATAGTAGATAATGTAAATACTAATATTAAAGCTAGAAATAACCATCCAATCTTACTAAATCGGGGTATAAATTGGCGATCAAAATATATCAAGATGGAATATATAACGACTAATATCGTAGTTAAGCTGTAAAAGAGCATGGTTTTTAAAAAAATCATCCCAATAAAAATTGATTGGGTGAACAAAAAAGGTACGAGAATTAAGATTATACCTATTAGCCATACTGCTGTTAGATGTAGACTTTTAGATAGTCTTTTAATTTGTTCTTTTGTTAACATAATTAAAGTATAGAGTAATTAATTGAAAAAGTCTTGACAGTATTTTAATACTATGATATAATAAAATAATGATGAAAAATAGTTTTCATTAAAAATAAAAATGAAAAACACAATTATTCAAAAAATAGAAAATCAAATCAGGCAGCAGTTGTTCGGGACTCTTATGTTGGTAGTGGCTGGATTGATGTTAATTAATAGTTTTGGTTTAATTCATGCACAGACTGATTTAACCAATTTAACCTTTAACGTAACAGAAGGTGGTTTCACTATTGCTAATGTTCCTACTACTATGGAATTTGCTAGCCAGGTCTATGGTGTTGCTGCTAATGTTACAGGTAACGAATGGGTAAATGGTCCTCAGGTTACTGATTATCGAGGTAGTGGCACAGCCTGGTCAGTGGCAGTGGCTACTAATAATTTTCAAGAATCAGGGGGTAATATTATCGATGCTGATAAATTAACTCTTTATCAAGATACAGAGGGGGTATTATATAATGTTGAAAACTCTGCTACTAATGCCTATATAGCTATCGGTAGTAATGGTACTCTTAATGATACTGGTGCGACTTTGATAAATGGCTCTACCCAGGCGTCGGGTATAGTTCAGTTTGATAATGGCTTTGTTAATTTAGTTGTTAGTGATTCGGTAGCCCAAGGTGATTATGGAGCTATTATGACCTTTACTCTTTCGTAAGTTAAACAACAGCCAGAATTATTTATTGTTTATAGAAGAATTTAAAAGTGGTTTTCTAAGGAAAACTGCTTTTTAATTATATTATCGTCAATTACAATATAATTATGAATTCTGTGCTGGGTTTATTGAAGTCATTGAAGAAACCTCAAATTCAAGATATATATTATTGTTTTGCTAATAGATCAGAACGATATTGGTTGGGGGTGTTAGCCGTCTTGGTAATTATTAGCCGGTGGCTTGGGCATATGCAATATTTGTATTTGTCTGATTCCGTTAGATATGCTTTGGCTTTGGATAGATATGATGTTACTCTTCATCAGCCTCATCCCCCTGGGTATGCTCTCTATATTTTATTTGTTAAACCTTTTTATTGGCTGATTGGTGATGCTAATCTTGCTCTGATAGTTGTGAGTATTATCTTTTCGGTATTGGCTTTATATACAGTATTTTATTTAGCCAAGCGCATCTATGGCAGTAAAGTTGCCTGGGTTAGTGTTTTATTATTTATTACTGGTTCGTTGGTGTGGTTCCATGGCCAAGTGGCATTGAATTATATAACAGATGCTTTCTTCGCAGCTTTGTTTGGAATCTATGCCTATGATTCATTAAAGCAATCCAAAGAATCAAATTTGTTTAAAGCTAGTTTAGCTCTAGCTATTGGTGGGGGTTTTCGGCCTACTTTGGTAATTTTTATGCTGCCGTTATGGTTATGGATAATTCTGCGTCGCAGGAGTGTAAAACTTTTTTTGATCAATTCTAGTATTATATTGGCTGTTACTTTAGCTTGGTTAATACCAGCTGTATTGTTGAGTGGCGGTATTGAAAGCTTTTGGAATACTGTTCAGAGCCTTATTTTTAATAAATCAGGCCTCTATTCTTTTTCTGCTGTAATCAGCGGGATAGAACCGATGTGGAAACAGCTAAATATGGTAGTTAATAATCTGCTTTTGAATTTTGGCTTGGCTTTAGTGTTTGTTGTTTTGTGGCTGATTTCTTTTGCTGTGCCTCGTCTTGAAGATATAAAGATTAATCTAACTAATTTATCATTTTGGACTCTTTGGATTTTACCTCCTGTCCTTTTCTATGTTTTGGTTATTTTTACTCTTTCAGGTTATATCTTAATTATTATTCCTGCTTTGGCTATTGTGATTGCTAAAGTAATTGATGTGGTGGTGAATTCTATTATTAAAGTTTTACCTAGTAAACTGCCACTTAAAAAATCGCTATTACCAACAACCTTGTTATCTACTATTGTAATATTTATTGTAGGTTTTAATATCTATCTCTATATAGTACCTGATCAAAAAGCAGTGGTTGAATTTCGGAAACCAACTCATTTTACAGTTGATAGCATGAATCGAATTTGGGATGAGCTGATTCCGACTATTAGAGGGGAGTTTAATCCTCAAGGCACTATTGTAGGTATTAATAAGCCATATCTAACTTGGGGATTGTCACATTTTCAGTATTATCTGCCTCAGTATCAAACTTATAGTCGAGTTCTTTGGGGAGTATATAATCCGGATAACAAAAGTTGGTCTATGTCATATACTGGTAAACTTACATTAATAGATACTGTAGATATCTATCCTACAGATACCAAGATGATTATCGTTGGTCCAGATTGGTCAATTAGCTCTAGATCTATGAAAGAAGTAATAATACCAAATAATCTGGGTAAAATTCTTTATTATGATTTGACTAATTTAGATATTAGAAAGTTAGTTGAGAAAATAGGAAATGTCAGATTTATAGGGGGGGATGAAGATGCCAAAACTTAAAGCTAATTTTAAAATTGGCCTATTTTCAATTATAACTTTTATTTTTGTAGTCTTATTACTGGCGCGTCCGCCCGGGGATCCAGATTTAGGCTGGCATATCAGAAATGGCCAGGATATTTTAAGATTTGGTGTACCTAAAGGAGATCTTTATTCCCATACTATGTTTGGGTATCCTTGGATCTCCCATGAATGGCTGACTGATGTCTTGTTATATCTGTCAAATCATTATTTAGGGTTGATTTTTCTTTCTTTAGCATTTGCCTTGATTGCCTTTTTTGCTTATTTCATATCTGCTCGGGTAGCTAAGGTTAGAATAGAATCTACTCTTATAACTGTACTGATAGCAGCCTTGGTTGCACTGCCAATTGTAGGTATTAGACCTCAAATGCTAACTCTCTTAGGTTTAGCAATTGTTCTCTGGATTCTCTTTCGCTGGCGAGATAATCCTCAAAGTAAGTTAATCTATTGGCTGATTCCTTTGATGTTGGTATGGGTAAATATGCATGGAGGATTTGCAGCTGGCCTGATTTTAATGGGTGTTTTTGGGGCTATTGAATTAATCAAATATTTATTCAAGAGGTTTAAAGTAATTAAAATTGTTAGTCTAACTATGTCTCCTGTCCAGCTTTGGGAATTAATTGGGGTAGGTATTATTTCGTTTGCTGTTACTTTTATTAATCCTTATACTTGGCGAATCTATGAGGAATTATTTAGAACTGTTTTCAATGATTTAGTCCGACAAGGCATCTCTGAATGGCTGCCGATTACTTTTAACAGTCCTCAAAGCTATAATCTGATAATATATATTGTTTTTATTACTGTACTTCTGATTTTTTCTTGGAAAAAAGTTGATTCTACTAAAATATGGATCGGAGCAGTTTTTCTTTTGATCTCTTTGAGTAGTTGGCGCAATATGCCTTTATTCCCATTAGTAACTTTACCTTTGCTTTCTGAAATGATTGAAGCTCTATCTCCAAAAGGAATCTATTATCATTTACGTTCTGTTTGGATGATTGGGCTGGCAGTTATTTTGTTGGTTTATGTTGGTTATGATCGTTATCATACGGTTGTGCCTTTATCTACTAATGAGGCACTTTTTAATACTATACAGAGATATCCTTATAATGCTGTTCAATATATCAAAGAGAATAAATTGCCTGGCAAAATGTTTAATGAATACAACTGGGGGGGTTATTTAATTTGGAAGTTGCCTGAAAAGAAAGTGTTTATTGATGGAAGAATGGCAATTTGGCGAACCGAAGATCAAAATATATTTGAGGAATATTTAGTATTGTCGGGGGCCATATCTAAGATACCAACAATAGATGAAGATACTACTGCTATATTGGATAAATATGAGATTGATTTAGCATTGATGTATAAAGATAGATCTTTTAAAAATTATTTTTTATCTCACAATGATAAATGGACATTGGTTTATGGGGATTCGTTAGCGCTTATTTTCCAAAGAATAGATTCTATTAATGATGTAAATTAGACATTATTCAACCAAATAAGATTACAACAGATGTTATACTATATTTGATACCTATTTTCAAAGAAATATGAGGGGAACAAAATTATTTTTCAAGGTCCAGGTTCTATCTTTAGTGATAGCTGTGTTGTTATCGAATATTGGTTTTGTAGGTGCCATGGAAAGTCATGGTATTGGTGTTTTGCCAACTACGACTAAAGATTATCCTAGCGCCCGCTCTTGGTTTGTATATGAAGCTGAACCCGGAACGATAATTAAAGACCGAGCAAAAATTAGTAACAATACTAATGAGACTAAAACCTTAACTGTGGCTGCTTTAGATGGCGCGGTTACCGGTAGTGGTGGCTATACTTTAATTGGCAGCAAGGAGAATAACAAAGATATAGGTACTTGGGTGACTCTTGAGAAAGAAGAGGTTACTTTAGCTCCTAAAACTAGTGTTATTTTAGGTTTTACAGTAACAGTACCAGAAGGTGCAGATGTTGGCAGTCATCCTGGAGGGATAGTAATTTGGGAACAACCATCTGAGAGTAGTAGAAAAGGTAAGCAGATAACTATAGTAACTCGAGTTGCTGCTAGAATGTATCTGACTGTACCAGGGGATATCGTCCGGAAACTTGAGGTTGAGAATGTGCGTCATTCTATTAATCGTGGTGTCCTATATTTTTGGATGACTTTTCATAATAAAGGAAATATTCAGTTAACACCCGAAACAGATATTACTCTCCGAGGTATCTTTGGCAAGATTGGGACACAGGAAAAATCTCAATATGGCTTGGTTTTGCGAGGTGGGACAATTACTTCACGAGTTCCATGGCAGAACAAAATTCCGTCTTTTGGCAGATTTGTAGCTGATTTTAGAATTCATTATGGCGAAAAAGATTTTAAAGGTGCTTATGTACTGGATGAATATATAGATGTTCGATATGTATTTTGGATAATTCCTTGGATTAAGATATTGATGTGGCTAGGTATAGTAGTGTTGCTATACTTCTTACGTAATTTATGGTTATGGCTGACTATCCAGCAAAGATTAAATACTAAAACTAAAAGGCATACTGTCAAAAAAGGAGAAAATCTAAGCATTATTGCCAATCTCTATAATATAAACGCTAAAAAGGTTGCTAGATTTAATTTATTAAAATGGCCATACGATTTACATGAAGATGATATTTTATTAATTCCTTTGGGGATGATGACTAAAACAGAAAGATTGGCTAGTAAATCTACTAAAACTGACCCAAGGATTTCTATTAAATTAGAACCAGTTGTTGTAGAACCGGGTGATTCTGTTAAGGATGTAGCAGAATTTGCCAATACTACCGTAAAGGAAATCATTGAGCTTAATCATTTACGCTGGCCATATAGATTAAAAGAAGGACAGGAATTATTGATTCCGGTTCAAGTATCTTCAGAAATTAAAAAAAATCAAAAAGTTGTTAAACCAAAGATTTTGTCTAAAAAGCGAATTAAGAGACAACGAAGAAAGAAAAAATAATGATAAGAAGGAGCAGAATAGCTGGACGGGACAGACTTAGTGGGGTATTTTCCTGTTTTTTGTCGTTGCTTATTAGTTTAGGCCTTGTCTTGGGTTTTTTGCCATTTGATCAGTTGAAAAAAGATAGTGTTGAACAGAATGATAATGGGAGATTTATCGATCGTGCTTATGCTGATGAGTTAACTTCAGTTTTAGTTCATAGCATTGCTTTGAGTACTAATGATAGTACTGTAACATATGTTGATAAATTGACTGTTGCTAGTGATCAGTTCACAGGCGATCATAAATATTTTATGTATTTTCATATGAGCTTAGGATCTGATACTGCCACTGCTAGGGCTAATTATCAGATAAAATATGGCGGTACAATAAAGTTTACTGGGACGCTTGAACCCTGTGATGCCACTGCCAATAATGCTACTCAAGTGTCTTGGATAGATGTATATACTCAACCAGCTACGCCTGTTGCCATTACGGTGGGGTTTAAGAGTGGTACAGCTGGAGCTATTGCCGCTACTGCGAATGCTACTTTTACAGCTATAGATCTATCAGATAAGTTGATAGAAAATTATGATTATTACTACAATGAAAATACTTCTGCCGCCCAACATACAACTGATTTCACCAGCAAAGCTAGTATAACCTTAAATAACGCTGATGGAGTAAAAGACTGGATGGTTTGGGCAATGGAGGATCTGACTGTTGATTCTACTAATGTGAATGCTGAAGCCCAAATCTATGATGGAGCTGCTGGTCATATGTCTCGCTCTCAAGAGGGTGAGGATAATATTGAACATTATACCTTTGTTTTGTATCGAGCCTTTGATGATACAGCACGGGGAACAACCTATTCCATTCAAGTGAGGGATGATACTGACGCCGCTAATGATCATACTAAGAGTAGGATATTTGCTTTCAATCTTAATGTTTTTGACAGCCATTTAACCCACTGGTCTTCTGTGGGTGTAAATTTAGGTAATACTTTTACTGAAATTACCACCTTATCTTATCAACCAGCTGTTACTGGTAATCAGATAGTCTATGCTAGCTATTTGAATGATGTGGCTGCTGCTGATACCCAATCTGATGATCGCTTAACACTCGATAGTACTACTCCTATGCCAACAGGGTGGACCTGGACTAGCGGCGGGGGAGGAAAAACCAGCTACGATACTACGGAGAGAACTATTAGTAATATAGCAAATGTAGTTTCTATGACATCTACTAGTAGTCATGATATTGATCTAGATGCTAAGGAAATTGCCGGAGTTGATCAGCTAGTTAGAGGTAGAGGTATTGCGGTTTTTAGTACTTTATTTAACTATATGCCAAGGTCTAATAATTGGCGCTGGTATGCTGATGAAGAGGATACTACTCCTGGTACTGCCTATGCTGTTGAAAATACAGCTCCACCCCAGATAGAGATGGGAAAGAGTATTGGCTTTAAATTAAGAATTAATCTTACAGAGGTTGGTGGACAAGCGGAGAATAATAATCGAAAGAAATTACAATATGCTACTAGCACTACTGGCCCGTGGACTTTGGTAGGGGAAACTACTGATATTGATAAATTGTTTCGTTATTATGATGGAGGAGGAGTTGCTGATGCCTTAGTTAATGCATCTACACTTCTAACGGGTACTACTGCTAGAGGTATACATAACGAAAGCAATAGTAATAGTCCTAGCAATTCTGATCATGCCGCTAATGCTGTAGTTGAGCATGAGTATACAATAGAAAACTATGATGCGGCTGCCAATACTACCTATTATTTTAGTTTGAAAGATCAGACAGTTGGTTTAATTACTTTGGCTTCTGGTAAGAGTTTTCCTAGTTTAACTACCGCTAGTTCTTATTCTCTAACTACTACTGCTCCTCCGAGTGTTTATTTAGGCAGTTGGCAGATTGGCAGCAGTGAATATCATAGTTATACCTTTAACTCTCTTGCGAGTGGTGAAGAAATAAATATGCGGGATAACAGAGGGCAGATTGCTGGTAGCAGTTCTGGTTGGTCTTTGTCGGCTGACATTACAACTGAATTAATATATACAGTATCAACAGCATATTGCAGTAGTGTTAGCTTTACTGGTAGTGGTACAGATGATATGTCTGCTGATTGTAGCGCATTTAATGGAAGTGTAGATACTGATTATAAGATTGAGATTGATTCTCACTATGATGCTGCAGCTTCCTTTACCATGTCAGGATTATTTGTCAGAATAAACTCTCCAGGACACGGAATAGAACTTGGTTCATTTCAAGCAATTGAGGTAACCAACACTACAAACTATAATGGAACTTATACTGAAAATGATAATCTAATCTATATAGATGCTAACAATGTTGATATTACGATTCCCTATGTATCAGATGAAACAGGAACGATAGAATACAACCCCAATACTTTCAAATGGTCAGATGATGGTGGTTCTACTTGGGATGGAACAGGATATCTTATAGTTCCACTTATAGGTCTGCCTTTGAATAACGGTGTAACTGTAACTTTCACTAATGCATTAGGACACCAGACAGGAGATTATTGGACTTTTACTGCCTATCCCGGAGAGGTCTATACTATACCCAAAAGTGATATGTATTGGATTACTAATCCTATAACTGGTTTGTATGATGCTCCAACTACTAATATGAGTGGTAATTCAGGTGAATATATGAGTAGTGCTGTAACTGCTGTTTTAGTTTCTGGAAATGCCAAGGATGGATTGGGTGGATTTAGTATATTACCAACCTTGAGGATTTATAATGCCAGCACGCCAGGAGATTATATTGGAGGAGTTATTACTTTTACTTTAGCTTGATTCTACGTGTCCCGTTAGAGTTAACCTTAACTATATCTACATAACTTAATTATTACTAAAACTATAATGCTTTATATAAAACACATATCAACCAATACCCATTCTGCTTTTGCAGCAGAATTAACTCTAACGGGATGAAAAACACGGATATTGCGGAGATGCAAAAACAGGAACAGAATTATTGGTGGCATATTAGCCGCCGATTTATTTTAAAATCTGTTTTAAAAAGATTTTTCCACTGCCATTCTGTTATACAGCAGAGTCCAGAGACAAAAACAAAAATAAATATTTTAGATATTGGTTGTGGCACAGGCGCAAATTTAAAGTGGTTAAAAAAATTTGGAAATGTGATTGGTATAGATAATAGCCAAGAAGCAGTAAAATTTTGCCAAAAATACGGTAATGCTAAATGGGGCCAGGCAGATTATCTACCATTCAAGAACGATAGTTGTGATTTAGTTACAGCTTTTGATGTTTTAGAGCATATGTCCAATGATAAGGTAGTACTAAAAGAATGGCATCGGGTTTTAAAAATAGGCGGATATTTATATATAACAGTTCCGGCTTATCAATGGCTGTTTAGTCCCCATGACAAACAATTACAGCATTATAGAAGGTATTTAATATCTAATTTATCAGAAAAATTACAAAAAGTAGGTTTTAAATCAATTTTTGCTTCATATTTTTTCATGTGTACTTTTCCTGTATTTATTATTCAGCGCATAGCTTCTCGGGCTTTTAATGTAACCCCAGGTTATACTAAAGTATCAAATAGAATTAATAATTTTTTAATCGGTTTAAGCAAGACAGAAGCTTGGTTATTAAAATTTATTTCGTTTCCATTCGGCAGCAGTATAGTAATTTTAGCTAAAAAAAATGAAACGGCAGATAATTAAATTTTCTATTATTGGAATAGTAAATACTATAATTGATTTTAGTATTTTGAATTTTCTAATCCAAATTTTTGCTTGGTCGGTTTTACCTGCTAATACAGTTTCTTTTTCTTTAGCTGTGATTAATAGCTATTTTTTAAATAAGTATTGGACATTTAGAGATAAACAACCTATCCATATTAAGCAATTTTCTATCTTTGTAGGGGTTAGTTTAATAGGATTAGGGTTATCTAACTTATTAATATATGGGGGACTAGAATTATTTCGAACTTATGATTTGGGACTTACCTTTGCTTGGCACTATAATATAGCTAAAGCTGTATCAGCTTTAATAGTTTTAATCTGGAACTTTTTAGCCTCTAAATTTTGGGTTTTTTATGCAAAATAATCAAATTCATCCAATTAAACATACTGATATGACATATTTATCGGTAATTATCCCAACCTACAATGAAGAAAGGAGAATTGGTAAGACCTTAACCGCAATTCGTGATTTTTTGGACAAACAAAATTATGATTATGAGGTTTTAGTTGTGGATGATGGAAGCACAGATACAACCTGTGGCATAGTTAATATAATTGCCGAAGGCTGGCCGCAATTAAAAATCATGGTTAATCAGGTCAATCGAGGTAAGGGAGCTGTAGTTAAACAGGGGATGTTAAATGCTATTGGAAAATATATTCTCTTTACTGACGCAGATAATGCTACCCCTATAGAACAAGTAGACAAGCTATTTAAATATGCTGATGAGTATCCTATAGTGATAGGATCGCGTCACTGTCCAGGAGCTAAAATTCATATTCCTCAATCTAGACACAGGATTTTATTGAGCCGAGCTAGTAATTTATTAATTCGCATTTTAGCAGTGCCAGGGATTTATGATACTCAATGCGGTTTTAAATTATTCGAACGTAATGCTGGTCAAAATATCTTTTCTAATGTTAAGTTAGAACATTTTGGTTTTGATTTTGAACTTCTGGTAATTGCCAGGCACTTAGGCTACAAATTCAAAGAAGTTGGCATAGAATGGTATAACGATCCCGAAAGCAAAGTTCGAACTGGCCGCGAAGCTATAAGAACTTTAAGGGATTTGTTTAAAGTTAAGTTGAATTTATTAAAAGGAGATTACTCTAAAGCTGGCTACATCCAAAGAAATCCTTTACCTAAAAAATAAAACTCTATTCCTTATCATTCTAATCAAGCTAGAATGACCCATCCGTCGCTCTACTATACAGTAGAGCTATGGAGGGCTAGCGCAAGAGGGTTATCGAAGGAAATTTTGGATGAGTTTTTCGGTCTCTGGGTAATTTTTAATCCAATGGATTCGTTTATCTTTTTTAAACCAAGTTAATTGGCGTTTAGCAAATCTTTTAGTGTCTCGTTTCATCAATTCCAAGGCTTGTTTTAGAGTTATTCTTTTCTTTAGATACGCATGAATATATTTATATCCTAATGCAGAGAAAGCTGGTGAATTCATATTATAGTCTTTATCTATCAGTTTTTTGGTTTCTTTAATTAGTCCTGCTTGGTACATTTTATCAACTTTGTCCTCAATCTTTTTATTCAATTTGTTTTTTGATAGGTCTATGCCAATTTGCAAGAAATTGTAGTTAGGCGCCTGAAATTTAGGAGTTGTTTTGCCAATCGCGTTGATTATTTCAATAGTTCTGATTATCCGTCTTTTATTGGATGTATCAACTAGAGTATTGGGGTCTAATTTTATGAGTTTAGCTACCAATTTATCTGAAGATAGTTTTTCCAATTTTTCCCTTAATTGTTGATTAGGAGGAACATGAGGGATTTTATATCCATCAACCACAGATTTTATATATAAACCTGTCCCGCCAACTATGAAAGGAATAATTTTTTTAGCTTTTTTGAGATTATTTTTAGCAATAGAATCAAGTAGATTATATACAGTTTTTTGATATAAACTAACTGTAAAATTTTCATCTGGATTAACAATATCAATCATATAATGGGGGATGTTTTGCTGGTTTTCTTTTTTAATTTTAGCGGTGGCAATATCCATGTCTTTATAAATTTGTCTGGAATCAGCTGAGATAATCACTCCATTAAACTTTTTAGCTAATTTTAAAGATAACTCTGTCTTGCCAGAGGAAGTTGGTCCTAAGATGACGATGACTTTGAGTTTTTCTTTCACTTACGTTTGGGTTTGGAAGAAAGTTTGGCAATTAATCTGATGCTTTTACGATTATCTTTAGGTTGTAATTTTTTTCGTAGCTTAGTATCCCTTCTTTTGGCATGAGGGTCTAAGTTGTTATTTTTAGCTTGGGGCAACATAACATTATGGATTAATGGGGAAAATGAAAATCTGATAGGTATTTAACTGTAGCAGGTATGCTTTTAGTATCTAAATGTCCGGCTACTAAATCTCGGATGGCAACCTTTTTAGCTTTAACCTCTTTAGGGCCAATTACTAACATATAGAAGATTTTTTGCAATTCAGCATCTCTAATTTTACGTCCTAAAGATTCATTTCTTTTATCAATTACAACTCTTATACCAACTTCTTTTAGGTTTTCCATTATTTTATCGGCATAATTATTTTGTTTTTCGCTGATTGGCAGGATGATTGCTTGAACTGGTGCTAACCAAAATGGAAACGAACCGACATAATGCTCTATAAGAATACCGATAAAACGTTCTGCACTGCCGATAATGGTGCGATGAATTATGATGGGATGTTTTTTCTTTCCGTCTTTGTCTATATAAGTTGCTCCCAGCCTTTCAGCCATAAAGAAATCTAGTTGGATTGTGCCTAATTGCCAGCTTCTGCCTAGGCTATCTTGGATATGAAAATCTAGTTTAGGACCATAAAAAGCTCCGTCTTTTTCATTAATGATAATATCTAGTTTACTATCTTTAACAGTTTGCTTGAGTATTTTTTCGGCTTTATTCCAAATAGCATCGGAGCCAATTGATTTTTCGGGGCGGGTAGATAATTCTATGCGATATTTATTAAAACCAAAATCCCTATAGACTTTTTGAGCCATCTGGATTAGTAATTTTATTTCATCTTTAATCTGATCAGGTGTGCAGTATATATGAGCATCATCCTGAGTAAATGATCTAGCTCTAAATAAACCGTGCAGGACACCAGATAGTTCATGTCTATGGACTATCCCAAATTCTCCTACTCTTAAAGGTAGGTCTCTATATGAATGGAGTGAATTTTTAAATATCAAAATGCTACCCGGGCAATTCATAGGCTTAAGAGCATATTTTTTATTATCTACTTGAGTAAAGTACATATCCTCTTTGTAATTGTCCCAATGCCCGGATTTATGCCATAGACCCTCATTTAAAACAATCGGAGTACTGATTTCCTGGTAGTCATACTCTTTCAATATGTTTCTCATATATTCCAGTATTTTGTTGAAAATAAATTGTCCTTTTGAATGCCAAAAAGGAAATCCAGGGCCTTCAGGATGGAACGAAAACAAATCTAATTGTTTGCCTAGTAAACGATGATCCCTTTTTTTAGCTTCTTCTATTGTAATCAGATATTGATTTAGATCCTTTTTATTTAAGAAAGCAGTGCCATATATGCGAGTAAGTTGAGGATTATTTTCATCGCCTCGCCAATAAGCTCCAGCTAAACTAAGTAATTTGAATGCTTTTATATCGTTACTATTATTTACATGAGGGCCTTCACATAAGTCTGTAAAATTGCCGGAGATGTAAAATGAAACTTGCTTATGTCCGGCTTTTTTTAAACCCTTGATTAAATCTATTTTATAGGGCTGTTTGTTTTTTTTAGCCCAACTAAGTGCAGAACTAATAGTCTTTGTTGATTTTTTAAAAGTTCTTTTTTCTTTTAGTAGTTTTATCATTTCAATTTCAATCTTTATTAAATCAGCATCAGTAATAGGTTTATTAAATTCAAAATCATAATAGAATCCATTTTCGATAGCTGGGCCAAATCCTAATTTAACATCGGGATATAAATTGACCACTGCTTCTGCTAGGATATGACTAGTCGAATGACGGATTTTTGCTAAATCTTGTTTTTTATCTATTTTTCTAATTCTTTTTTGCTTTGCCATAACATTATTGTAGGTGATTTATGTTAATATTTCCATTTTATTATCTGTGGTGTTTAAATAATAATTCAACTTTTTTAAAAAAGTGTTGACAGAAAAGGCAAAATCATGTAGTTTCTTAGATACAAGGCTTAAAGCTAAAGCCTATGTTCTTTCAAGTTCCTTCATATTTCTGGTAGTGGCCTATTTTAAGCGCCAACCCATATCGTTTATGATTTTGGGGGCGCCAAAACACTTTAAGCACTTTGGGTGCTACAGTGCTACGAAATTAAGATGTGTTTCAACACTGTTATCAGCTGAGTCTTGATTGACTGGCACAAAATAACCAGATTTGGTGAAGGAACACCCCCCGGATAATAAAGTAGTGGTTCAATGGCCACACCACAACTTTACCGGGGGTTTTTCTTATCTAAAATCTTATATATTTTTACTGGTGGGCGATACTGGATTCGAACCAGTGACCTCATCCACGTCAAGGATGCGCTCTAACCAACTGAGCTAACCGCCCTATTCATTGCCAAGGATTTCTTTGATTCTAGCTTGAACGGTTTCTAAGGCGTCTTCTAATTCTTCTTTATCTCTATTGTTATTAATAATTAAGTCAGCTTCATCTTTGCCAGGCTCAACATATTTATTATGCATGGGCTGGGCTGATATTAGATATTGATTAATAGATTCTCTAAAAGTTCTATCTCTTTCACCTACATCTCTTTCTAATCTTCTAGCTAATCTAAGATCGGCATCTATTTCTATGAAAATTGTTAAATCGAACGTATCTTTAATTTCTGGTTCAGTCAGAATTAAAATTCCTTCAACAATGATTATTGGAGTAGGGGAAACTGTCATGGTTTCTTTTATACGAGTATGAGTAGAAAAATCATACTGCGGCATTTCTATACTTTGCCCATTTTTTAAAGATTTCAAATGATCTAGAAATAATTGATTATCTAAAGCAGCTGGCTCGTCATAATTTACTTTTTTCCTATCTTCAATTGGGATGTGAGATTGATCTTTATAATAATGATCATGTGAAACTATAATAATATTTTGCGGATCAACCTCTTGTAATTTTTTAGCAATATAAGTTTTACCTGAACCAGTTCCTCCAGCTATGGCAATCATAAATGGTTTAGTTATTTTCTCCATAGGTATAGTATATATCAATTGCTAGACAAATTTAATAAACATTGACTAGAAGCTCATTTTATTGTATATTGATGCCGTTGTTTGCAAACGGGTAATCGCCCCTCACTTTCTGGACTTCAAGACTAAAGCTCAGAAAGTGGGGGGAGGAAAGTCCGAGCACCTTTTTTAATCTGGATAGTTCCTAACGGGAACCGTTTTGCTCTGAAAAGAGTAAAATAGGGAAAGTGCCACAGAGACTATACTATTCCTTCTCAAAACTGGGGAGGGACAAAGGTGAAAAGTTGTGGAGTGTAAGAGAAATATGTAAATAACCTGGGCCAAACCCAGGGGTTTGCTCCTCTAGCTATCCACAAGGCCTCTATGTGAGTAGAGTGTTCTGGTAAACCCTATTCGGTGCAAGTTGGAGTGGGCTTTGCTTATCGTTAACGCATTGGATTAAGAGCGGATAAGAGAAGATCCCAACGCTTGATCCTGCTGGCGACAGCAGGACTAGATAGATGATTGCCACTTAATTTTAGTTGCTGAAAGCTAAATTTAAGATACAGAACTCGGCTTATAGTTTGTAAACAGCATTAAAAAACCTTTCAAATTTGAAAGGTTTTTTAATTTAGGTTAAATCCTTTATTTATTTTTTTGATAGCTCAGTTTAAGTTGTAATTGATTATAAGTAACAGTTGTTATTAATAGAGCGGCTAGACCAAACAATAACCAAGTTAATTCAGGACCTGTAGAAGGCAGTTCCTCTTCTGGAATAATTTCTTCTACAATTTCTTCTTCTTGAATAATTAGAAGTGCTGAATCTTGAGCGGTTATCTTTATATTGTTAAATTGGCCAGTACCGTAGACATTGAAAGTGGTATTGCTTGGATCGGCAGTAAGTTTAGTAACTACTGTTAAGAATGTTATCCAATTATTGGCCTGGCTCAGTATCAGTTCTTCAAATATAGCTGATTCAACATCAGGATTGAATTCTATAATATTGTTAGTTAATTCTACCTCTCCTCTAAATGAACCAGTTAAGTTGGCTACTACTTCATTGTAGATGGCTATTCCTCCAGGTGTTATAGTGTAACTTTCTGGAAATACAGAGATGGTGAAACCACCGACCAAAACTGTGCCACCCCCGCCTCCACTAGCTGGTTGCTGGTAAACTACTAATTCAGCAGTATCGTTGCGGACTAAAATAGAGCTGGTACCAGTGACACTAAACGTAGTAGTTGAATTACTGGCGGGATCATTAACAATTACTGTTAGAGTGGTTTCGTCTATTCCAGGTGGTAGGGGATTTAGAGCAAATATTGCTGAGCTGACATCAGAGTTTAGAGACATTAGATCTGTACGTAAGCTTACCTCTTCATTAAATCCGTTTATTCTAGTAAGGCTGACAGTGTAGGAAATTATACCTCCCGGAGCTACAGTTCTAGTTTCTGGTGTAATAGAGATAGTGAAGTCGAGGACAAGTGGGTTAACGATTACTAGATTAGCACTATCTTCTCTGCGAGTAGCTATACCATCAGGGTTTCCATCACCATATACCGTAAAGGTATAGGTAGCATTATCTGCTGGATTAGTAGCTGTTAAGGC
>SDBT01003288.1_pt1 | contig 28067 bp, 19 predicted proteins | sample 2277101 | NCBI WGS metagenome assembly SDBT01 (sample SAMN10404973, study PRJNA504765) | marine sediment metagenome | isolation source: marine sediment core GS10_PC15, 103 cmbsf | place: Arctic Ocean: Southern Knipovich Ridge | collected 2010 | reverse complement strand
AAAAAATTTATTTTTGAACTTCTAAGTCATAGATTCTAATAATAGTTCTACTAGATCTACCATTTTCATGTTAGAACCAGTTGAGTCTATCGCGTCCTTAAGATTTCTCCAACAAAAGGGACATGTGCTTACCAGATATTCCGCTCCTGTTTCTTCAGCCTCTTTAAGTCTGTTTTTAGCCATCTCCATAGATAATTCTGGAAATCCCTTTCTCACACCTCCCCCTGCTCCACAACACATTGCTCCCACTCTATTGGTTTTCATCTCAGTTAAGTTTGATATCTTATTTAATAGAGTTCTCGGAGCTTCATATAATCCCATATGCCTTCCAATATGACAAGGGTCATGGTATGTGGTTTTAATGTCCAGCTTTTTTAATTCTACATCGTTATTTGCGATAATTTCATTTAAAAATTCGACAGAATGTAAAACTTCAATTTCTTCTAATTTATCTCCATAGTCTTTTTTAAACGTTCTATAACAACCTGCACAACTCGTAACAATCCTCTTTATTCCCCTCTCTTTAAAGAATTTAACATTATCTTCTGCGATTTTATTAAAAGACGTTCTATCTCCTGTTCTCATAGCTACACTTCCACAGCATACTTCATGTTCTCCAAATACAGAAAAGTCTACACCGAGTTTATTAAATATTTTCGCTGTGGCTACTGCAACTTGCTGAATTTGAGGTGTTAATGCTGACGTACATCCTACAAAGTAGAGAGTTTCTGCATCCTCCTTATTGGCATCTTTAATTTTAAAATCCAATTGTTTTGTCCAATCGAGCTTTTCCTTGTTATCTCGCTCGTAAGGATTTAATAATTCAACTAACGCTTTGTTCATCGGTACTTGCGATTCAATAGGAAAACCTGCTTCAACTAAATCAGCTCTGAGGGCTTCATAAACATTGACATGATCCATAATATTATGTAGAGGAAAATCAAAATTTTCACTTTGAGAATTAAAACAAACTTCCTCACAGAGTCCGCAGAGTGTACACTGAAATATTAAGTCACTGATATCTTGACTTAATTTTAAATGGCCCCAGAAAAGACCTTTCATGATGATATTCTTACCACGGGCAATGAATGGATCAAATTTCGGTACAATATCTGTCCTATATACAGGACAACTATCAAATATTCCTTTTGAGGGCCAATTAGCAGTTCTACACTGTCCGCATTGAGCACATGCTAAAGCAGCGTCTTCAAATTTGCTTAAATTTTTTAAATGTTCTTTTAACTCAGTCATGTTTTCACCTCTTAATATTTATCAGTTAGATAAAATTTACCAGGACTCAATATTTTGTTTGGATCAAGAGCCTTCTTTATTGAAATCATGAAATTGTAATACTCTTCTGTTAATGCCCCCGAATCAACTAAGCTTCTCCCAATAATCTCACCCATCCAGTAGTGTACACTTCCTAAAGTTTTTATCTGAGTAATTATAAGATCCTTCCATATTTCTTCTAGCTTTTCTCTGTGTTCTATTGTACTTATGAGTCCTGTACCACCCGCAACATCAATATAGGATGGATAAACACCAAACGCAATATAAGCTGCAGAACCTCCCAGTCCAATCTCAGCCATTTTTGAGGAATTTCTGTTTTGCCATTCATCAAACAACTTGTGATACTGAGGTAATAAATCTGTGGGTGATTTTAAGCAACAACTCATAGTAAATATATTACCTCCCAGCCAACTATTATTAGACCATTGCCATTTTCCATCTTCTTCATAAAACCATTTTCCAATGTTTCCTTCTTCTACAGTAGGCCCTAATTTTTCAAAATTGGCTTCTTCTGCGAGTTTTTCGATTCTTTCTATATTATAGTCTAATTGTCTTTGAGTATCTGCTACAGTAGTATAATATAATATGCCTCCCCTAACTCTTGCATTGATTAAACCCTTAGCAATCTTTTGTCCTTTTAGTGAGGTTACAGTATTTGGAGGATAATAATAGAAATCGTGCAAAGGCAATCTTTGATGTTGCCACTTAGTCATTAATTCTGTTACGCGCTCTACAGCAGCCTTTTCTTTAGTTTTTTTAACTACATATGTCGCATATCCTCTATATTCTGGAAGTGGATATATATTTAAAGAAGCTTTTGTTTTTACACCATGAATCCCAACGTCACCTAAAAATAAACCAGAATAATCAGCTCCTAATCCAAACCTAGTAAAAGGTTTATTACGAAAAGAATTAGCCTTTGCTCCTGTATCAATTATCTCTCCTGTAGGTAAAACAACTTCCAATCCAACACATTGTTCTGTTACAGCGCCATACATGGCAGCGCCTCCCCCCCCAATACTATTATTTGAAAGTCCACCCCCAATTGTGGCAGAAAACCCGGAGGCTGGACCTGTAGATCCTGTATAATACCCAATTCCTACATTACTTAATTGCTCGCATAACTCGCTCCATGAGATTCCAACCTCTACTGTAACAATTCGGCTTTCCTCATCTACATCCAAAATTTTATTCATACGAGTTACATCCATAACAATACCCCCGTCTCCTATTGGTTTTGCACCACCTGTTAAATCTGCGCCATTGCCTCTTGGAATAATTTGAGTACCATGTTTATTTGCCACTTTTAGGATTTCAGAGATCTCCTCAGGAGTTCTTGGCTTCACAACAATTTCTGGGATGCCTTGTAGCGTAAAATCACAATTCATAGAATAAGAATAACAAATTGGGTCTGAATCGGAAACATATTTTGTTCCTACTATTTTTTCTATTTCTTCAAATACATTCTGAATTTCAGTCATAATTTATCAAATATTTACACTTTAATTTTTTAAAAAATGAATTATTAACTTACGATTTCTATTGATTTCTAATAATCCAAAAACGCAAATATGTTTTAATAATTACTTCGGTTAGCATATTATTTAAACATAATTGTAAATTAAGATATTTAAAATTTTTTTTTTTTCTATCTTAATATCGTTATAGATTACTTCATTTCTACAACACAAAACATTTTATGAAAGATGAAAAATAAGAATTAAGATTAAATAATCACCAGTATAAATTTACTCATAATTCAATTTTTAAATTGAATAATAAAAGTGAAATACCATGTCAAAAGTTCAAGATGCATATAAGGAAATTGAAAGTGCTATTGGTGCTGACTATATAACCGATAAAGATTTTATGAAAGCAGCCTATAGCAGAAATGTGGATCCTGCTTTTCCCGATAGATGGGCTGATATGATTGTAAGGCCTGAAACTGCTGAAGAAGTATCAGATATCGTGAAAATCGCAAACAAATATAAGATCCGCATGGTCCCCAGAGGTGGTGGTGCGGATTTAGTTGGTGGATCCGTAACTGAGGATGGTATTCTTTTAGATCTTACACGAATGAACAAGATTTTAGAAGTCAATGAAGATGATTACTATTGTGTTGTAGAATGTGGAGTTACTTGGGCGGCATTACTCTCAGAATTGCTTCCTAAAGGCTATACAACTGGAGTTACTGGTCCAGGAAGTGGCTACTCCGCAACCATCGGGGGAGGGTTATCGAATAGCACTGCTGGTGGAGGCTCTACTAAGTATGGTTTGGTCCCAGATATCTGCTTAGGCGTTGAGGTGGTCCTTCCTAATCCACAAGGAACGATTGTAAGGACCGGCTCTGCTGCAAACAAATATGCTCAACCGTTTTGTAGGTATGGTGTAGCACCGGATTTTACTGGCTTATTTATGGGTGATGTTGGGACTCTTGGGATCAAGACTAAAGCATTCTTAAAACTATTTCCGGATCCTCCTTATAAAAAAAATCTTATGTATATTCTTAATAAGAACGACTACCAAAAAGTATTCGAATTATCACATGAGGTTCGGAAGTGGGTTAACGATGGATTATTAGGTATGTCATTTGTCCCTTTATTATTAATTCAAATGATGGCTGCTCAAGCAAAAGAAAAACCTGCGAAAAGACCAAGATTAAAAGGTCCACTGTGTAACATAACGTTGGAGGCAATAGATGAACGTATTATAGATGTGTACGTTGAAAAAGTCAATGAAATCATGACTAAGGATAATGTTGCCCGACCATTTGATCTTCGAGAAATTAATCCTACTTTAGAGATACCTGAAAAATGGGTATATAAAATGAAGAATCTCTTTAACTATTTTCACCCCTTAATATCTGTTGCCCCCGCTAAGGTTACATGCACTACATGTCATAAGATCCCGTTTTCTTCAATGGATGAGATTTCAAAAGTTGCTCCGGCATTCGATATTAAACATAAAGATGATTTTCAACCGGGAAGTCTTTCATTATGGGCGGGGGTCATCGCAGTTTTACCGAATGGAAACTTTGTTGTTGTTGGTGGTTTTAACGCAGACAATGTTGAAGAGCAACGTGAAAATTCTATGAAATTATGGCATAAAAAATTGCATCATCAAGTTCGATATGGAGGTGCACATTATTGGTTAGGAGAGTCGATTTCGCAGTCAATTGTAGAAGCCGGTGCGTATGAGCCCGATTTTATGCAATTTTTCAAGGATATTAAGAGAACAGTTGATCCAAATTTCTTATTGAGCCCTAACAAGTTTCATTTACATGCGTATGATGATGACTACACAAAATATTTAGTTAGAGAGGAAGAATAATTAAAAATGATCTATATTTTAAAAATATATAAAAAGAAAATTAAATAATAAAAATGTTGGTGTGAAAAAAATTACAGAATTTGAACCTAAAGAAAAATTTAAACACCTAGCTAAACTAGGCGATAAGGTGTTACAATGTATTGCATGTGGTGATTGTCGAGAACAGACAGATTACACTGCAGAAAATCCAAAATGGGGGGTTTGTGTAGCAAGAGATAATACACCCGGTTTTGAGCCCTATTTTGCTAGGGGAAAAATGCAAATCATTCGTTCTCTTTGGCAAGGCAAATTAGAATTGAGTAAAGAGTTAGCCGAGGTTATATATCAATGTCCTACCTGTAATGCTTGTGCAGAAGCATGTGCGTATGACATGGATAATGCAGCCTTCTATGAAGCCTTAAGAGCAGAATTAGTTGACGCAAATTGTGGCTTAGAAGCACATAATCCAATGAATAAAGCAATGGTTGAGCTTTTAAATCCTTACGAGCGTGATAATAAACTAAAAAAAGATTGGATAGAAAAACTTGATTTTAAAGTAAAGGACGCCAATACCGAAACAGCAGAAGTCTTATATTTCGTTGGGTGTACTGCGGCTCTGACTCCAGAAATTCAATCGGTAGCTATAAATACCGCAAAAATTCTTAATAAATTAGGGGTAGATTTCTCTGTTTTAGGAGAGCGTGAAGTTTGTTGTGGAAGCGTAGGAAAGAGAACGGGAGATCTAAGTGCTTTCAATTCGGTCGCTACCAAGAATTATGATTTATTCAAGAAAAGTGGTGTAAAAACGATCATTACTAGTTGTGCTGGATGCTATAGAACCTTAAAAGCAGATTATGCTGACTATACTGAAGAGTTAGGGATTGAAGTACTCCATTCCGTAGAATTAATACTTAAAATTGTCAATGAAAAGAATATTCAATTAAACCATTTAGGAGTCACTGCTACTTATCATGATCCTTGCCATACGGGAAGAAATTCAGGAATTTCTGCAGGAGTTACCCCTCTTTATGAAGAACCCCGAATTCTTTTGAAGAAAATAGCAAATCTTGTCGAAATGAAGACGATTAAAGAGAGTACTAAATGCTGTGGTGCTGGAGGAGGTATAAAGAAGGGATTTCCTGAATTAGCGTTAAAGATTGCTAAAGCGAGGGTTCAAGAGGCAGAAGAAACAGGAGCAGAATATTTAGTAAGTATTTGTCCTTTCTGCAATAGAAATTTGTCTGACGCGATAACAGATTTAAACTCTGAAATTAAGATGATTGATCTAATGGAATTATTAGATCAAGCGTTAAATTAATAATTTTTTTTTTTTCTATGAATTTATTGTAATGTTTTAAACAAATTTGGGTGAATATATTAAAATGGCTAAATTAAGTGATCCAATAACAATTAGAGGGATGGAAGTTAAAAATAGATTAGCGTATCCTCCCATGCTGTCAATGTCATCTAGAAAAGGAAGTCCTGGTAAAAAAAATTTTAAACTCCATGAGTTGAAAGCTCGAGGTGGTATAGGCTTAATAACATTTGAAAGTACTTCGATGGAGCCTCCAGAGACTTTTGTTGATATTGGCTTATCAAATCTAGGACGCGACGAGCAAATACCAGAATTTAAAGAATTAACTGATATGGTACATCAATATGGGACTAAAATCGGAATGCAACTAGGCGATGGTGCCATTATTGGTTTTGCTATGTTTAATGCTATGACGCAATTTAGAATAAAAGGAGTGAATCCAGTAGGACCATCTAAAGTGGATTTAGGTCATGCAACTTCTGCATATCAAGTTTTAATGCCAAAATGGGATGAAAATATAAAGAAAAACAATTATGAAGTAGACGTATTATCTAAAGAAAAAATCCTCGCTATAGAAGATAAATATGCGATGGGGGCAAAAAGAGTGATTGAATCTGGGTTTGATTTCATTGAAATTCACTCGGGTCATGGAACTCTTTTCGCTTCCTTTTTGTCACCTTGGCTAAATAAAAGAACAGATGAGTATGGAGGCTCTATAGAAAATAAATGCCGATTTGCGGTAGAAACGCTCAAAAAAATTAGAGAAAAAGTAGGAGATAAACCTCCTGTCTTTATACGGTTTTCTGCTGATGAGCTTGTCGGAGATGGAAATAGGATTGAGCAGGGAATTGAGATAGCTAAAGAATTTGAAAAAGGAGGATTCGATTGTCTCGATATTACACAAGGTATAATATATCGGAGTCCCTTTGGTATACAAATTCCTTCATATTGTAAACAGGGGTGCTATATTCATTTATCAGAAGCAATTAAGAGAGAGGTTGACATTCCCGTGATTGGAGTTGGAAGAATTATTGATCCTAGAATGGCAGATGATTTTATTCAACAGGGAAAAGCTGATATAATTTACATGGGACGACAAATAATTTGCGACCCAGAAACCCCTAATAAGTATTTTAGTGGAAATGCCGATGATATTAGGTTTTGTATGGGATGTTCACAAGATTGTATGAGTGGCTGTATACAAGATGCGTTTGGTAATCAAAGCTACAGGGAGCTTAATCCATCAGCAGAACTGAAAAAAATAGTGATATTAGGAGCTGGGATTGCTGGAATGGAAACTGCTCTAGAAGCAAAACTTCGAGGTCATGAGGTAGAAATATATGAAAAGTCCGAGAAAATAGGTGGTTTGCTACCAGTTGTAGCAGCGGAATATAAAAAAGAAGATTTCATGAATTCTGTTAAGTATTTGGAATTTCAGTTAAAAAAATTAGGTGTTCCCATCCATTTAAATAAGGAAGTAACAAAAGAAGAAATTTCTGCTTTAAATCCCGACATTTTAGTTCTCGCGGTAGGAACTGAAGCTGTATTACCAGTCAAGTTGAAAGAAAAAACTAATGTTCTAACTCAAGACGAAGCAGTTTTAAAGAGCAAACCAATCGGAAAAAATGTAGTGGTTTGGGGGTTGGATACCTATTGGAGAGGAGGAGCAGAAACGGCGATTACTCTAAAAGAACAAGGATATAATGTTAAAGCTCTAGTTGGTCCAGAAAAAACAATAGCAAATGCAATTTCCCATAATAGCGGAAGACATTTTTTAATAGTGAATTATTTTAGGAGGAATCGTCTTCCAGTATATTATAATGCAGAACTCGTAGATGTTACTGAAACTGCTGTTAAATTTTTGGATGAAAACAAGGTAGAACAATCCATTGAAGCTGATACGTTTGTTTTTTGTGGCTCTCGTATATCAAACGCGAAGAAATTAAAACAAATGTATGAAGGAGTTGCTCCTGAAATCGTTCTTCTAGGGGATGCTAAAAAACCTCGAGATATAGGAGAAGCCTTTAAGGATGCTCAGAAATATATTAGAAAATTGAAATGAAAATTTTACAAAAAAATAACAACTGAAACAAAAATGTCGCAACAAGAAATTGAAACATATTTAAATCTCGTTAAAAAAAAAGAAGGAATAACTCCCACAACTGCTCTTGGTGATATTATAAAGAGGAAAGCAGAAAAAGTGGGAAAAAAGGTTTTTTTAACCTATATAAGAGATTTTGACAAGGGGATTGAGGAAAAATACACTTATAAAGACATGCATATACAATCCAATCGTTTGGCTAATGGATTAACGAAGTTGGGATTAAAGAAGGGTGATGGAATTTCTATATTTGAAATCAATAGTCCTGAATATATTTTCTCATTATAATTAAATAAAAATTTAAGAAGGTAAGAAGAAATGTCAACAACAAAAAAAAAATTTAGAATAACAGGACGAACCTTATTAAGAGATATTATAAGAAATAAGGGAGAAACAGTTCCAGACAAAGTTTATATGACGTATGTTCGAGACTTTGATAATGGAATTGATGAGCAATATACATATAAAGATATGCATTTATTATCAAATCGTTTGGGAAATGGACTTCTTAAGTTGGGCTTAAAAAGAGGGGATGGAGTAGCTCTCATGGAAATTAATTCCCCCGAGTTCTTATTAACGATCTTCGCTACTTTTAAAACTGGTATGTATTCTGTTATGGTTAATATTGCTCTTAGAGGTGATGGTCTACAGTTTATCATAGATCATTCTGATGCATCAGCGGTGATACTCCACTGGACTCTTTTAGATGCCATCTTAAAAATTAAAGATCAATTACCTAAGATTAAGCATATTATAGTCGATATTAATGAAACTCCAGATGGGTATAAATTACCCGATGGAATATTATCGTTACAGGAAGTTATGGAAGCTCCTGATGATGAAATAGAGATGGAACTCGAGAAAACAGACCTTGTTATGTTAATGTATACTGCTGGTACTACTGGACTACCTAAAGCAGTAATGTTCTGGCAGGGAAAATTAATAGGGGGTTTGTCAATACAAGCCCTCAATGGGTTAGTGAAAATGATGGCAGGAGGAGATGACACTTTATTTACTTGTCTTCCATTAGCCCATTCAAATGCATTATACTTGACGAGCTTACCCGCCTTTTTAGCTGAACGCCCTTTAATTTTATCTAAGAGATTTAGCGCTAGCCGACATTGGGATATTTGCCGCAAATATGATGTAACTACTTTTAATGCTCTTGGAGCAATGATTCCTATCTTAATGAAACAACCAGAAAGACCGAATGACAAAGTTCATAAAGTACGACAAATTAGTTCTGCGGCATGTCCGAAAGAATTATGGCTTGCTTTTCAAGAAAGATTTGGTGTTAAATTGTCAGAAGGATATGGCGCAACCGATGGAGGAGGTTTTATGCTCACCACCGGTGGAGCACAAGATGTTCCTCCGGGAACGATGGGGAAGCCTTTACCTGGTATGGTTGGGGAGATCTTGAATGATGACGGAATAATTTTTACTGAACCTGATAAAGTCGGAGAACTTGTATTTCTGGTTAGAGAGAAGGAAGTTGAATCAAGAAAAGTTAAATATTATAAAGATGAGGAATCTTCACAAAGATTGATATCAGAAGCTAAAGATGGTCAAAAATGGTTTCATACCGGTGATTTAGCCTTCAAGGATAGCGAAGGATGGTTTTACTTTGTGGACCGAAAAAAGGAATCAATTAGACGACGTGGGGAAAACATCGCACCATATAGTATCGAAAGAGTAATTAATTTGCATGATAAAATTTTAGAATCAGCTGCTTTTGGAGTAAAATCAGAATTAGGGGAAGATGAGGTAATGATTTCAGTAGTTCTACAACCAGGTAAACAAATGACTCCCGAAGAACTTTTAGATTACTGTCAAGGGAAAATGGCGTATTTCATGATACCCCGATATATTGATTTTGTAGAGAAACTTCCAAAAAGCGAAGTCCATAGAATTATGAAGCGATTCCTTAAGGAACGTGGAGTAACCGAAACTACTTATGATAGAGAAAAAGCAGGATATATTGTAAAGCGAGATTGAAAACTATTCTTTAAAAATATTTTTTTGTTTTTACTTATTTTTATTTAATTGCATGAAATTTTGAGAAATATTCATTTATAAATTTACCATTAATTAAAATTATAAAAATTAGAAGTTTGAAAAATGAGATAAAAATGACTATAAATCTTTCAGAATTGGCTCATATAAAAGTAGTTGTCCATAATGCCGAAGAAGCTTATCAAATCCTCCGTAATATCTTTGGTGCTGAAAAATTAAAGGAGGATTTTGTTAACTCTTATATTAAAGTGGTCTATGTTGGAATTGGAGATTTTATATTACAGTATATAGAACCCATAACAGAAGAAGGACCTTGGTATGATCATCTACAGACTAAAGGTCCAGGCGTTCACAGCTTGGCTTATTGTGTTGAAGATATCAAAGAAGCGGTTGAAGAGCTCGAGAAAGAAGGGGGAATTGTCCCTCTTCTATCAATGGATGAAGAAAAGGGGAGATTCCCTACTGAATTCTTAAATCCTAAGATAAAAACTGATTATATTATGAATACGATGGAAAACATTGGTTTTCATCTGGAGCTTGGCGAAAAACCATCGGATATAGAATTGACATCGCCTAAAACTCAATATGTAACAGGGCGTGACAATCTAATTGGTGATGCTTCAACTATGCTCCATATTGAATTAGTTACTCATAATGGAGAGAAGACTTATGAATTTCTCCATAAGATTTTTGGTTCAAAAATAGTAGAAAAAGAGTTTTGTAGCTTAATAAATAGTGAACCTATGCCTATTGTCCATGTGAACCTAAGCAACGTTGTTTTGCAATATTGTCAACCTTCACCCCAAATGGGAACATGGGCTGAAATTTTAAAAAATAATGGTTCATATATCCACAATCTAAATTTTCTTGTGGATGATATTGAGGAAACGGTTGCTAAATACAAGGAAGCGAAAATCCGCAGAATTTTCAAACAAAAACTGCCGGGTGCAGAGACACATTTTTATATGCTGAAATCCCTCAATAAGCTTGGTTTTCATTTGGAACATGGACAGACACCAGAAGGACCTCTACCTCCAGGATTCTTTTTCACAGACTACAAAAAGGAATCAAAAAAATAAGAGATTTTAGCTTAAATTAAAAAAATTAAAAAAAATATTAAATTGCAGAGTGAAAATTTACTCCGTTTTGATGGGCAAGCTTGAGTATTTCCATCCATCTTTCCATAGGAATAGGTAATTCATCAGAAAAATCACCAAGTTTAATTTTCCCCGCTTTTAAGATATATTTAAGATATTGAGCTAAATCCTCATGCTCGTTAATGTAAAAAATTCTAACTTTTTCTCTCTTTTTTCGATTTGTAAAGTAATCTTTTAATTCTGCCACAGCACAAGGACCGTTTACTATAAAAGGACCAGGATTTGCATCTAACTCTTTAAGATTATGCCCTTTACCATAAACTATGGCGTATGGATTAATTTTCATGCTTTCGTCCCTCCATATCCAGCAAAATCGGAATATCCACATCCTGTTTTACAAGCTTTCTCTTTTCCTCTGAATAATGAAACATGATCGCTACGTTTAAGTGGAATATTGCTCATATCATGCTCTAATTGTACAAAATATTGATTTATTAGATCCTTAGAGGGAATAACATTAATTTCTTCAATATTATTAGTTCCAAGCCCTTTTTCTGCAGCCATTGCGATGTGTTTCGCATCATCAATACCAATAATCATACTTGCGATGGTATCAACAGCAACAGGATCTTTACCACTTAATAGGAGGCCCATTGGAATTTTAAAATCTTCATGCATGAGCGTCGGTCCAAAATTTATAACGCTAGTTGCATCGACGATATTAAAATCCGGTTTAAACATACTTGTAATTTCTACTATTTTTTCATTAATTAGATGATGATGATAAATCTTTTCAGCATCATATACAAGTCCATGGGAATTTTTAATACAAATAGTTACACCACATTGCACATGCGACTTCAATTTCGGTATATTGATATAAGTATTTTCACCATTGTGTTTTACTATATCTTCGTATAAAATTTTAGGAACTGGAATTGGTTTATCAAAGGCCACTCCATTAAAATCAACCTCGATAGATTCTTCTTCATCCAAATATAATGGATTTGCTCCTAACTCTTCAATTTTTTTTCCTAGATCATCTATTTCAAAAGAAAGCCTAGCACAAAAGCCTACAGCAGAATTTTCCATAACATAAATATTTTCAGGATTAACTTGTTCTTTTACAACTTTCACAGTTGATAAAATTACCTCCCGATCAGTCATAATATCGGGCGCTGGACCAGTACCGTTGAATTTAATATATATATTCCCTTTACAAATTGACCCAACACCACCGAATTGATCAAAACAATCACGAACGCAATCGGTAAGGTCATTATTTTCAATTGGCTTAATATAAACTTTGGAATTCATTTTATTTTCCTCCTATGCTTTTTCAATTGGAATTCATATTGTTAAAAATGTAAAAAAGTAATATAAAAAATTATAATTATCTATATAGAAGTTATGTTAGTCTAATTCATATTTGCTTTTTGCAATTTGCTCGTTAACACTACAAGTTACATCTTCTATACATCCAAGGCCCATTTTATCTAAAAAATCCTCGTATTGCTCAGTATTTTGTTCTAAAATACCTTTCCAAATTAAGCCCCCATCAACAACTAAGGCATGGCCGGAAACAAAGGAAGACTCCTCACTCGCTAACCATACTGCCGCTTTTGCAATGTCTACTGGAAGCCCAGCCTGTTGAATTGGTTGCATCTCTTTTAAGGCGAGTTGCACAAATTGAGCAAATCTTTCTGCTTGCACTTGTGACAAGCCAAGACCTCTTCCAAAAATCGCAGTTGAAATACCTCCTGGACAAATACTATTTACTCTAATCCCAAATTCACCTAATTCGGCAGCTGTCGTATGAGTTAGCTGAATTATAGCTGCTTTACAAGCACTATATAAATGTGGTCCCATTCCAGTTCTTAAACCTGCTACACTGGCACTGCTTATAATGCTTCCAGATTTCTGTTGCTTCATCACGGGTACTGCAAGTTTAATCCCAAGAAAAACACTGCGTAGGAGTACTTCAATAGTCACATCAAACGCATCTGTGGGAATTTCCTCAATAGGACCAGCGGCGCCCCCAAAACCCGCATTGTTAAACATGATATCTAGACGTCCAAACTCCTTAACAGTCAAATCAATTAAAGCCTTTATATCTGACTCTTTCCGTACATTGGTGTGCAGATATATTGCATTAGGTCCAAGTTCATCCGCAAGTGCTTTACCCAGATCGTCTTGAATATCACCAAATACGACACGAGCACCTTCCTCAACAAAAAGCTTAACCGAACCCTTGCCGATTCCACTTGCCCCACCGGTGATTACAGCAATTTTATTATCAAGTCTACCCATATTATCACATCATTTAATCTGATATTATGGAGTTAAACCTAATAATATTTAATAATTTCACTAAATTTCTATTTTTCCATCTTTTACATTTCTAGGAGTTACCTAATAAATCTTATTGTTTACTCTTCCATTCTTTATATTCCGTAAGTAGACCAGATTCATCAAGCTCCTTTTCACGAGTTTGACCCTCTCTTTGAAGAAACCAATTCATTCTCTCTTTAGCTGCAGGTAAAGCACAAGCTTGTAAAAAAAGATTAGATTCTTCTACTAAACCTTCAAATATTGGTTCTTTCAAAGCTGTTAAAACAGCTTGTTTTGCTATGGCTATAGATTCTGCGGGAAATGAAGCAATTCGATAAGCAAGATCCTCTACATAAGGCGTTAACTCATCTGGGGGAAATGCTCGATTAATATATCCATATTTTTCAGCTAATTCAGCAGGAAAATCTATTCCACCAAGAATAGCTTCCATTGCACGAGCTCGTCCCATCAATCGAGGGAGCCGCTGTGTCCCACCCCCACCAGGAATAATGCCTAGGATGATTTCTGGCTGACCTACAATTGCCTTGCCTATTGCTCCGAATCTCATATCAAGTGCAAGTATAAATTCGCTTCCACCTCCACGTGCTATCCCCTCTAGCTTAGCAATTGATACTTTTGGCATGGTCCGAAATGCTTCACAAACAGGATGCATACCAGTTAAGGTATCTAGCTTTGGGGGTGCTTCATCTGGCATTACCGCTAACAAAGAAACATCAAAATGTGCTATAAAAAAATCAGGATCAGCACTATCAAACACAACAACCCGTACATCATCATCTTTAGCAATCTTTCTTTGGAGATTCCAAAATTCTCCAATAAGTTGCATATTTAGTAGGTTAATTGGGGGATTATCAATTGTCACAAATGCAACCCCTTGATCAATGCGAACTTTTAGAAATTTAAATCGATCGTAATTCATTTCATATACCCTCGTTTATATTTTGAAATTAAATGATATTTAGTTTGTTGGAAATATAAATATATTTAATTTATCGAAATAAATTAAAAAAATTGAAAAAAAAAGTGGAATTAAACTTGGAAGTTTTTCTTAACTGAAAATTTATTTTTTACCGAGTTCAGCCTCTCGTGATTGAACATCCATTTTAAGTGCAAACTTCATTCTTTGTTTTGCTTCAGGCAGAGCACATGCTTGATTGAAAAGATTGGTCTCTTCAAGTAAACCTTCAACGATAGGGAGCTCTTCAGCGGCTAATACAGCCTTTTTTGCTATAGCTATTGTTTCTGCTGGGAGAGAAGCAATCCGTAACGCAAGATTCCTAACAAACTTTCTTAATTCTTTTGGTGGTAATGCACGATTTATATATCCGTATCGTTCCGCCAATTCCGCATCCAAATCACCCCCACTAAGAACGACTTCCATTGCTCGGGACCGTCCCATCAAACGTGGAAGTCGTTGTGTCCCACCTCCACCGGGAATAATACCTACCAATACTTCTGGTTGACCTACGATTGCTTTACCTATTGCACCGAATCTCATGTCAAGTGCAAGTAAGAACTCACTTCCCCCTCCTCGAGCTATGCCTTCAATCATACCAATCGATACTTTTGGCATGGTCCGATATGCTTCACCCATCTTATTCATTTCATGCAGTTCAGTGGGCTTAGGCGGTGCTTCATCTGGTAATTCAGACAGTACTGAAACATCAAAATGTGCAAGGAAAAAATCAGGATCTGCACTTTTAAACACAATTACCCTAACATTATCGTCTCTCTCAACTTGGTAAGTAAATCTCATAAGCTCTGCAACTAAATCAAGGGTTATAAGATTTACCGGAGGATTATCAATCTTGCAATTGGCAACTCCACTATTCACGCGAATCTTTAGAAGTTTATAATTTTTATATTCAGTCATTTCATTTCTCCTTTAATTTATAGTTAAGATAAATTACATTATTTTAAAAAAATCTGTATTTATTCGGGTATTTTTTCAATTCGACAAAGTAAACCTTTTAGAGGTAATGAGGCTGTTACCGGATCGGTAATCTGATTATCAGTAAGTTTGTTAATGTTTAATCTTTTCCAGCCGTCTTCCACTCCATACCAGTATCCATGTGGTGAATGAACAACCTTAGGATGGGTTCCTTCGAAATATTTGATTTTAATTTCAACCCGTCCTCTTGGACTTGACAAATAAACCCACTCTCCATCATTCATTCCAAGTTCTTTAGCAGTGTCAGGATGAATCTGTAGTTCAGGATCTGGAGCATGTTTATATAGTGATGGGATGTTACGAAGCGCGGAATGATAAAAAGGAAGAATTCTGTTACCCGTAGTGAGGATTAAAGGATATTCCTTCCATAGTTCAGGAGTGCTTATAGGGCTTTCTGGTGGTTCTTTATGATCGGGTAATGGTGCTATACCCAGTAGTTCCAAATGATTTGCATAAAGCATAATTTTCTTTGTGGGAGTTGAAAATCCCCCGTTATCTTCGTAGCTCTTATATTTAATGGGAATAGACACGTTTCCAAGTTTCTTAAGTTCCTCATAGGTAACTCCTGCAGGTTCAAGTCGGTAATCCAAAGATTCTTCGATTGTTTTCCAATAATCATTAAGACCCATCCTCTTAGCAAGATCAATAAAAATCTGCTTCTCACTTCTGCATTCAGGAATTGGTTCCAATGCTTTTGGTTGGCAAAAAACATAATTTTGCATGCCTAAATCCTCTACATCATCTCTCTCAGTCCAATGTGCTGCAGGGAGAACAATATCTGCCATTTTAGTGGTAGGTGTATGAAAATATTCGGCTATAAATAGAAAATCTAAAGCTTCAAGACCCTTTTTAATATATTGGGAATTTCCAAGTGCACACATGGGATTATGGCCAAAAAATCCAACAGCCTTAACAGGATATGGTTTTTCTTCCAGAATTGCCTTGTAAATGGGTTCTGGCGGTATTATATTAATAAATTGATAGAATGGATAACGTTTCGTTCCCAATTGTTTTCTAATTTGTTTAGGTTTCAAGTTTTTTGTTACACTATAGTCAGTTCCATAGCAATTCCTTGCACCAGTAGGAGGTGCCATGGTTACATGGCCCCCTGGAACCTCATAATTACCAGATATTGCGGTAAGGATCGCAATTGATCGCGCTAAATCAAAGGAATTTATAGAATGACAAGCTCCACCTATTCCAGGCATTATACAAGCAGGTTTTGTTTTACCATACGTAAGTGCTGCTTTTTCGATTTGATCCGCAGGAATCCATGTAATCTCGGAACAATATTCAGGTGTATATTTGGCAACATGCTCACGTAATTGTTCAAACCCAAAAGTCCACTTCTCGACAAAGTCTTTGTCGTACAACTCGTTTTTGATAATGACATTTATAAAACATAAAAGCAAGGCCACATCAGTCCCAGGTCTAACCTGTAGCCAATGATCAGCTTTTTTAGCAAGAGGAATTCCTCTAGGATCGACCACTATAAGTTTGGCACCTGAGTTTAAACCCTCATTTATTTCCTGCATCATAAGTCCTGGAAAACTTTGCCTAGGATTATGTCCCCATAAGATTATACACTTACTCTGACCAGGATCGGCCATAGCACCAGATCCAGATACAGCAACGAGGCCCATAAGAATAGGACCTAATGAATAATTCACGGTGGGAGAAAAATTGGGGGACCCAAACTGCGATAAAAATGGCATGATCCAGGGGGGCATCCCTCGTGTAGTACCACCACTAATTGCTAGCGATTCAGCACCAAATTGCTCCCGATATTCTAATAAGCGTTTTGAAATAGTATCAAGTGCCTCATCCCAGGAGATCTTTTCAAATTTTCCTTCTCCTTTTTTACCCACTCTTCTTAGAGGGTATCGAATCCGATCTGGATGATTTATGATCTCACTAGCAGCCAAACCTTTCATACAAATATGACCGCGACTGATTGGATGTTCTTTATCACCTTTAATACTCACTATCTTATTATCTTCCACTTCGATAATTACTCCACATCGAGAGTGGCAATCAAAACAAATAGTCCTTACCGTTTTTCTACTCATAGATTTCACCCATTTTTTAATTTTTTGATATTATCTTATTAAGATAATATCTATTATAAATTTAATATACAAATGCTCTAAATAATTCGTAATTGATCAAGGCTTTATTAAGACCTTTACAGACTCATTTACTTTACATTGAGTTTCAAATGCTTCCTTAGCTTGATCCAGCGGGAATTCATGACTGATGATTTTTGTTCTATCAATCTTTTTTGACTGCATTAATTCCAGAGCCTGCTTTAGTTCTGTGGGGAAAGCAGCAAATGATCCAATTACATTAATCTGCTTAGCAACCATCGGCAAAAGGTCTAATTCAACGTTCTCTTCAAACAATCCGTGAACAATGACTCTCCCTTTAAACTCTCGAACAATATTAATGGCGTGTTGGATGACTGGAGTTCCGGGTTGGTCCTTTACATACCCCACGCAATCGTATGCAATGTCAACCGCGGGAATCATTGTTGTAGGGTCAATAGTTAATGGAACAGATCCAACTAATTCTAAGCTTTTCTCAAATGGATCATCTACACTAGCATTGATAATCCCATCAGCACCCAATTCCTTTGCTACTTCGAGGCGGTGGTCCGCTATATCCACCACAATGATTTTATTCAAACCCACTTCAAGGGCTTTAAGACATTGAATGATGCCCAATCCAATTGTTCCTGCCCCAAATATGACCGCATTCTCACCCTTAGATGGATTAGCCCTCAACATGGCATGAATAGAATTTGCAAGTGGCTCTAATGTAGCTGCTTCTTCATAGCTAACTTCAGGAGGTAAATTATGCACAGTTAGGCCCCTAATCACAGGGACAGGAATATACTCGGCCATGCCACCATTATAAATGCCAGAAACTCTATCTCCCTCGTTTATCTTTCTAACTTTTCTCCCCACTTTTGCTACTTCACCACTAAATTCATGACCAGGTATTCCACCATTTTTTAAAGGCCTACAAAGGGTATCACTAAAAAGCCCTAATTTGTACATATGCAAATCTGAGCCACAAATTCCGCAAGCCTTAACTTTTATAAGAATTTCATTATCCTCAATTCCGGGCATTTCTACTTCTTCAGTTCTAATGTCCCGAGGACCATAATAAACAGCTGCTTTCATCGACAAAATCTCAATTTGAATTTAATATTGAGTAATTCATGTTTAATTTATAAGTTTATTAATTAAGGAACTATTTACTAATCCTTTTTACTTAGTCTGAATTATTGATAACACAATTAAGTATTATTATCTATAGAAAAAAAATCAAAATTCGTATATGATATAATTTTTAGGGTGGAAAATTATATGGAAGAAAAAAAAGAAAAAAAGAAAATAAATGGTGGAGATGTATTAGTTAAGTGTCTTCTCAAAGAAGATGTGAAATATTTGTTTGGTATTGTTGGTGGGCAATTATTAAAAATGTTTGATGCTGTATATCGTTGGGGTAAAGAACAAGGCATTCAAACAGTAATGTTTCGACATGAACAAGCAGCAGCTCACGCGGCTGATGCTTACTCCAGAGTGACTAATAAACCTGGGGTCTGTTTTGGTACAGTGGGTCCTGGAGCAACTCATCTTGTACCAGGCGTAGGAGCTGCATGGAGCGATAATATTCCTCTTATAACAATTGTACCGCAAGTTCTTAGCAGATATGAAGATTCCTTTTTCTTACAAGGAGGTTTAGACCAAATTACCTTGTTCAAACCAATAACAAAATATCAAAAGAGCGTTCGCAAACTAGCAGATATTCCCGATGCCGTTCATAAGATATTTAGAGAGGCTACTGGTGGTCGACCACGGCCAGTCTTATTAGAGATTTACGAGGATGCCTTCCTTGAAGAGGTTGAAGAAGACAAGATCAGTATTATTGCGACAGATCAATATAGGGCCTACGGAAAGCCTGCTGTTGATAGAGAATCTGTTAAAAACGCATTAGATCTTTTATTAAAAGCCGAAAAACCACTAATAGTTTCTGGTGGTGGGGTATCACGAGCAGAAGGATGGAATGAGCTACAAGAATTTGCTGAATACTTACAAATTCCCGTAATGACAAGTATCATGGGAATGGGGACTATTTCAAATAAATCAAAATGTCATATAGGAGTATCTGCGATGGCTGCCGGTGGTAAGGCTGCCAAGCAAACCGATGTGATATTAGCACTTGGATGTAAATTCTCGTTTATAATGGCTTTAGGTATGGAGCCAATTTGGAATAATTCACAAAAGATGATACAAGTGGATATTGATCCGACTATAATAGGGAGGGCCAAACCAATTACTTTAGGCATCGTAAGTGATTGCAAATTATTTTTAAAACAAATACTTGAGGAAGCTAAGAAGACTGAGAAAGTTGAAAAAAGAGAATGGTTAGAATCTCTTAATGAAAGTGTACAAAAGAATATGAATTCTCTGATAAGAAAGTCTTCAAAAGATAAAACACCGATCGTAGCTGATAGGATGGTTAAAGACGTTTTAGAATTCATGGATGAAGATGCGATATTAGTCGTAGACGGAGGAAATATTGCAGGTTCAGCACTAGCGCAAGCTAATTTTTATAAAGCACGTCCTCCACTTTCAACTCTTATAGCCATCGGTATGGGGCACTTAGGCACCTCTGTTCCTTATGGTATTGGAGTAAAATTAGCAAAACCAGATAAGCAAGTAATATCTATATCTGGTGACGGAAGTTTCATGATGAACTTCCAAGACCTAGAAACTGCTGTGAGATTGGGGTTAAAAAACTTGATATATGTTATCGGTAACAACTCGGCTTGGGGTATGATTAAAACAGCCCAACATTATGCTTACCAGAAACGTTTTTTAGATACAGAACTCTCCGATTTTGACTATGGAAAAGCTGCTGAGGGGTTCGGTTGCTACGGCGAAAAAGTCACAGATCCCAAAGAGATTAAGCCAGCACTCGAACGAGCAAAAAGCTCAGGGAAACCAGCGGTAATTGACGTCAAAATAAAATATGAAAATAGAGTGTAAGGTTTTTTTTTATTTTTTTTTTCTTAAGTGATAAACTACACTCACCCGACAAAAATGTTTTGAATTCCTAATCATAACAGAAAGATTTATCTTTGTGGAATCCTTATGTTACTTAATGCCAGCAAAACCTACTGAAATTACATCACCTACAATTTATACTTATTGGGATTCTAATGAAGGTTTTACTTGTCCTTTATGCTCTTCAAGACTCCGCCACGAATTTAATGACGGGGGGAGAAAGGTAACAACCATGAAAGGTTCACTGTGGGTGGTGACAAATTATTATAGCTGTATCAATTTGGAATGTGAAATGCATAAAGCATTTCCCGCAGCATATCATTCGACCTTATTAAGAAAGCAATTTTCCTTGGATGTATGGGCAAAAGTGATTCAGCATTATTTTAAACATCACATTAACTACTCGACCATCGTAGAGTTGATGTGGGATGATTGGGAAGTCTCAATTTCTAGGGGCACGGTGAGAAACATCTGTCAATACTTTGAGATGGCCGGAAAACAATACCATGATGAAAAAGTGCTAAAAGAGGTCCAAGAGATGGGGAAAATTGTGCTATCCCTTGACGGAGCTCAACCCGTTAAAAAAGAGCCTTCCCTGTGGGTGTTTTCGGATCGTCTTACTGGAAATGTATTACTTGCCACGAACTTGGAAAGCGCTCCAGCAAACGTCTTAAGTGAGCTTTTCCAACGAATTGAAGAGTTATACGGGGTACCGATCATTGCAGTAATTTCTGATAAACAAAAGAACATTCTAAATGCAGTTAAACAATTTAATCCAGAGCTCCCTCATGGATACTGCCATTATCACTTTCTAAATCACGTGGTCGAACTCATTATTTCTAAAGACTCTCATCTCAGGAAAATACTGCGCAAGAGTGTGAAACAATTCTCGATCGTACAAAATCGTAATCTTGCAGATTCTAATCCGCTTTATATGCTCTTCTACCCGATTAGTGAGGAATTAAAATGTGCTGTAGCCACCCGGGGAAAGAAATTCGAAATATTCCCAGGCCTCGAAACTTTTCTCAATTTAGAATACGTAATATCTCGATTAGAGCGGTTTGAGAGTCTGGACTTACCATCTAAAATTTCTCATTCATTATATGCGCTCCTGAATTCCTTGAAAATCCTTCTTCAAGAAAATCGAAAAATAAAAGAAGAGATCTCCTCACTCATTCCCGAATTCACGCAAATCCGTGAGACATTAGGTAAAAGAACTAGAAATTCCTCCCAAATAATGAAGGAGGTTAAGAAATGGACATACAAGCTTCAAAGCCGTTTAAAAAGAAGAAAAGTAGCATATAATCCTGAACACATTAAATGGCAACAGCCTTCGTACAAGTTAAGTTGCGAAGAAGTATGGCAACAATGGATTCGGTTGGTGAATTCCTATTGTGAAGGATTATACACGGCATATGATGTGAAAGAATTGGATTTTACGAATAACGCTAAGGAACAATTATTCCATAGAAGCAAACATCATTTTAGGGCGCTTTTGGGTCGTGAAAATGTAGCAAATGCATTTTTAAACCATGGAGCACTTCACGTCCAGATATTAGATATTGATTATTCTAAAGAAAATGTCTCTCAGGTATTACTTGCGTGTGAAACTCCATTAGTGGAGTCGCAGAGGAGAAAGTTTCATGCCCAATACGCTACAGTAAGACGTACATGGAAAATTAGAGAAGTTGATACGGGTAACTTCGCTCAATTTGAAGATAATATAAGACAATTAGGGGCGACCTAAATAATTTTGTCGAGTGAGTGGGGATTGACAATTAAGTTTTTTTTTGATATTGGAAATATAAACATATGTGTGTTTTTTTAATTTAAATATTGATTACACCTTATTTTTCTTAAAGAAAAATTTCTTGGATATTAAATTGAAAATTGATCATGAGACCCAATTGCTGTCTTTCTTGAAAACCTTATCTAAAGATATTAAGGATGAGGAGGTCCTTAAATTAATCGAACAAATTGTTGACATTGAAAGAATTCAAACATTTTCAAAGAAAATGCTTCTTTTGCAATGGTTCTTCTTTGAAAATCCAAAATATTATAAATCTGACTCTCAAATGTACAAGAATGCCCTTGATGCAGATTTAAAGGATGGTTTAATTCAAAGGTTATCCATAGAATTGAATATTGGATTGTTAAAAGACGATTGGGGTAAAGATAATGCTCGAACTGAGATGGGAAAATTAGCAAAAGATGGAATACTCATCAGAAAGGATATAAAAAATTATAAAATTACTGAATTGGGAAGAGAATGTGCAAAACTTATATATTTTAAGATACTTGAATCTCTCATCGGCATCCAAAATTTATGGAAAATAATTAAATCAGACCTAACAAAACAGAATCTACTAAATATCGCCCCAAGAATGACAATAGAGGAGTTAATTAACTGGTTTATTATTAAAAAGGTTGATAATCAATACATTTTTCATAAAGGTTTTACAGAATTAATTGATTTTCTAAAAAATCATCCTGAATTATATCCAAGACAATTTGAAATTATTAGGGATAATCTTGTCGCTTGGATAAGAAACTCTTTAATTAGCGAGTTAGATAAAAAACATGCAAGATTTACAATTTCAAACAAAGATATCCATTATTATAAAGATAAATTAAAAGAGATTGATTGGATTTATAACATAAAGTGCCAATATAACAGGAGAGATATAGATCTCTTTAAATGGGCTATCTCAAATGAGTTTAACTTTACGACTTCTAAGGAAGATGGAATATTAAATAAATTTTTGAACCGTTTCATAATTTTAAAAGCACCAGCAGGATATGGTAAGACAATTCTTCTAAATCAATTATCTTTAAAGCTATTAGAAGCTTCAAATTTGGAAGAACATAAAAGAATCCCTCTCTATCTTTCTCTTAAAAGATTTCAAGTAAGGGATGGAAAATTATGTTATGCAGATATTGTTTTATTAGATACAAAATCTCTTGATAATGAAGAAATTGAGACAAATAAGCTGGAGTTGATTTTTTTAAAGTTAATTAGTTGTAGTTTGTCTAATTATAAGACTAATGACTATATGCTTAAGATTTTCTTCGCAAATTTAATGAAAAACAGGATTTTATTGATTCTAGATGGTTGGGATGAATTAACTATTGAGATTCAAATTTTACTAAGCCGTTTTTTAAAATCAATAGAAACAAAAAACTTTCTTCAAAATAATCTTAAAATATTAATATCTTCGAGATATATTGAAACATACTTAAATTCCATCATTTTAAATAGCTTGGATCCAGCTAAAAAACAAGAATTTTCTATAAATGTAAAACTTCCAGAGGAAGAAAACATATATGACTATTTAACCTTAGTATCTTCAAAAATTAAGACAAAGGAACAAGTCTTTAAACTAAAATCTAAATTTCATGGAAGTTTAACTCCACTTGATATATTCTTATTAGGTATTTTTCCACTCGTGGACCTACCACAATACAGAACTCAGTTATATGAAAGATGGATTTACTATCAGGTTTTAACCGATGTTCTTGATTCTGAAGAGTTTAGTAAAATACAGAGCGATGAGGATATACGGGTTAAACTCGAATCAATAAAACTTTCTCGTGAGTTGGATGATCGTACATTTTATTTAGCACAATTAATAGATGGTAATGTAAAAGGTGATGATGATTTTAATTACTCATTACTTAAGATTCTTCCAAGGATCTCTTATAGTTTAGTCTATCCAAATTTGGTTAAACCTATCAAATATCTTGATGCAATAATGAGCAATCCTCTTCTAAAAAGATTCATATCACCCTATTATAAAGAATTTCAGAGATATGCAAAACTTATTGATCCTCATTTTTACTCCTATTTTATAGCACAATATACTTTTTCGCAATTCTTAAGCGATTATGCTATTAAACCTGTTCCTTATAGTAATGTGGAGGACTTTTTAATGGATTTATATAAAATGAATGCTAATAGCCCAATAATGAAGAAATTGGGCATAACTACACCAAGGCAATTTCCCAATTACCTCTATTTACAATCTGGGGTTATTTTACCTTCATTACAACTTCCATATGATTATGGCCCCAGTTCTTGGCCTTTAAGCTCGGTTTCATTACGATATGGGATTTATATACTTAAATCTTTTCAATCTGAATTTAAAAAAGCAATAAATACTAAAGATTCAGTCCGAAAAACTAAGCTCCTCAATCTCTTTGAAGTTTTTGTTACAAAACGGCCAACAAAAACTTTTGGAGGTTATACAGATGAAATTTCCCATGATCCGGAAGTAGGAGAGCCAATTGTAAATTATACTCCTCTAAATTATTTTACTCTAGTTGTTCAATTACTTAATTTAGATAATTATGTAAGAAAGACAGGTATTGAAATCAATTATGACAAGAGTCAGAGAAAACAATATTATATGAATCAAAGCTTTGATTTCACGAGGAATAATTCAATTTTTAGGAATAGTAAGAGCACTTTCTGGAGAAAGGATGATTTAAAGAATGTAATAATTAGAATATTTGAAGAAGATAATATGTATTTAATTCCTTGGTTTTCAAGAATATATCCCTTTTTCAAGAAAGAATTTGAAGTATCTATTGATAATAATTTAATTATCGAGAAATTCAAGATATCCTCAGATAATTATATTAGTTCTTCGCTTCTTCAAATATTAATAGTCAATAATCCAGAAAGGGCATTACAGGAAAGTAATCTTTTTTTGAATAATGAAGATTATTCAAAGTGTTTAGAACTATTGGTATTTACTTTCATTGAACATCTAAGTAGTAACTCATTATTAACAAAGGAGGAGTTTCGAATATGGATTACGCTTTACCATCATAAATCAACCTCTATCACCTTTAAGTACAAATTAATAAGATATCTCTATAATATCATCTTGAGTCCAGAACAAACTGTCTCCGTTAGAAAAATATATAATAATGAAGTCAGAGATAAAATTAATCAAGAAAATACTGATTACTATGATAGTATTGAGGAGGACCCAAAAGAATTCTTATATATTTTTAATTGTTTGCTTTTACTAAATCATGAAAAATTATTGGGGAATACTGATCCAGATGTGTATTTTACAGGTCGATATGATCTCTTAATAGAATTTGCTCTTCACAAAAGACGGTATCATTACTTTCAGTTAATAATTGATAGCCGATTTTATACAAAAAAGAAATTAAGTCAGTTAATTAAAAGCCTTGGATTCTGTTATAACTTTTCCTATAATCATGATGTCTTTCAGAATTTATGGTATGACCGTCCTTATTTCAGAAACATTCAAAAATTCTTGGAAAAAACACACTCATTTTTAATTCAAGTACAATGCGAATGGTGGGAGGAGAATAAACCTAAAAATCATAGAGAGTTGAAAAAGATGCTTGAATCTATTTTTACATTTTATGAAAAATATAAAGGAACCTGGAATCATTATACCCAAATAGGAGAATCACATGCTCTTCACGAAAAGGAAGAAATCCAACCAGAAATCATTCAAATTCATAAACTCCTTGATTATGTTATAACTGATTGTCCTCAGTTAAGAGAGAGATTTGTTGATGATTTTTTTAAATTTGTTGATATTAATATTTTAAATAAGTTAGAGCAAGAAGATCGAGACGATTTTTTTCACAGTTTTAGAAGTGAACTTCCACTTTTTGTTCGCTCGACATTTGAGAAACTCCAGGATATTGATTCATATAAAAGATTTGCTTGGATTAAAAGACTTTCAGAGGTTAGGATTGAGCTTAAGGAATATAAGCATCTTATCAACGAAAAGGATGATTTCTCGGATATGTATGATGATATTTGGAAAAATTATGGCAAACGCTGGATTGGGGATAAGCGATTTGTTTTTCCCAAAGGTGTTTCTGAATATAGAAAAGAATTTCAAAAAAAGAAATTTCATGATGAATTTGTTTATTTGCTACCTTTTGAGATGTTAATTGAGAATATAAAAAGAGAATTAAATTGGAAATCCCTAAGAGAATATAAGAAGAGATTTGAAATTCTAAAGGAAGGAGATGAGCTTAATGAAGAAGGTAAGGAGTTTCTTAATTATTTTTATATATTTGTAGAAAAGCTTACTGAATTAGCTCATTTCCCTGTTTTTTCTGAAAAAGCTATTAAGTTTTTCAAGAGTTTATGGGAAAAATATTACCCTTTATGGGAAAGAATCAAATCTTATCACCCCTATACACCTTACTTTAATATGACGTTTGTTCTTAAAGATATATTGAAGTACTTATCGTCAACCAATTTTCTTTATAGGGAAGAAAAGAAGCCTTCTAAAAGTTATTCGCACAAAAGAGAAAAGGAAAAGTCGAAGAAGGTAAGGGAAGAGGAAATACTTGAAATATTACAGATTAAAAACTTAAAAAATGATAAAGCTAAAGAAATATTAGACAAACTTATCCCTTCTACCTATATTGATGATTATGGGATAGATTTTAGAAGGAAGATTCATGAAGGAAATCGAAAATATCAAAAAGATATTTTTTGGCTACTTATCTCATTAATTTATAATAAAAAAGATAGTAAAGAAGTAGATATTGATTTTGATGACTTGGAGAATGATGATCTGAGTAAATTAGATAAATATTATTATCAATCATATAATGAGTCTGAATATTATCTTAAACGTCTGATTTATGATGGTATTATACAAAATAATCTAAATAACTGGTTAAAGAAAAAGCCCGAAGATATACCCCTTGAATGGTTTAAAAGATTGATTAATCCCATGATTATCAAGCAAATTTTTCTCCCAAATCATGTAGAATTTATACCCGCTCATTTACGAGGGCACGGAAAAAGACATGCTTGGAAATTCTTATTACTCCCTGATTTGGCAAATAAGGTTGAGCAATATTTTGGAACATATCGAGATGATTTTCCATTTTCTGAATATGAAAAGAGTTATATAACCGAAGATGATGATTATTCGGGTTATTTCTCAGGTATATCTTAAATAAATACATTTGTTTGTTTTTTTTTAGTTATATATCCCGTTTTCTTTTCATTTATTAAATATATATGGAGGTGAAAAGAAATGAAGTGTAATCTTCACGGTTTTGTGTTATTTGAAGCAATTGAAGAGATAATTGATAGAATTAGTTATTGCTTATCATCAGAAGATTCTAAAATCTTTCTCATACATGGGTATAAGCATGGAAAAGTCTTAAAGAGTTATATTCGGTCTGAAAAGTTTCTGAAAGACATGACGGAGGAGGGATTTAGGTTAAAAGAATTAAGTCATCCCAATCCAGGCGCTACAATGTTTCAAATACTCTAATCCAATTAGTTTAAATATTATAAAGTAAGGAGGTGAAAAAATATGGGGAAAAGAAATGATGATAGGTCCAATAGCATGAATCCAAATAATTCAGCATACCAAGCTTCAGTGGATAATCGCTCTGATCAATTGAATCCAAATCATCCGTTTGCCTATATTAATATCACTTAAGATTCAAAATAGTCATGAACTCCAAAAATTTGAGCCCAATATAAATAAGAGATTTTTCGAACTGAAGATAACAAAATTTTTAACTGGGAAAGGTCCAC
>SDBT01003287.1_pt1 | contig 28070 bp, 25 predicted proteins | sample 2277101 | NCBI WGS metagenome assembly SDBT01 (sample SAMN10404973, study PRJNA504765) | marine sediment metagenome | isolation source: marine sediment core GS10_PC15, 103 cmbsf | place: Arctic Ocean: Southern Knipovich Ridge | collected 2010 | reverse complement strand
GAAGTGATTTTTGTTAATGATGGCAGTACGGACAAAACCCTGCAAATCGCCGAGGAAGCGACAAAAGATCATAAATATGCCCGGGTAATCTCTTACAATAAAAACAGGGGTAGAGGTTACGCACTGCGAACAGGATTTAATCACTCCAAAGGAAAGTATGTCATCACAACCGAATCAGATATGACATGGGGAGAAACCGTCATTGACAGGCTGTATACGGAATTGAAAAACAGCAGGGCAGAAGTTGTCATCGCCTCGCCATACGCAGAAGGCGGCACACTCGAAAATGTGCCTCTTAAAAGAGCCTTCCTTAGCCGGCTTGGTAATCAGATTCTCAAGAGGACTATTCCGGGCAAGATTACAATGTTGAGTGGAATGACACGCGGATATGTCGGAGATTTTATCAGAAATGTACCGCTGGAACAGAATGGAAAAGAAATCCATCTTGAAATTGTTTCCAAGGCTTCTATGTTGAATGCCGATTTCAGCGAGATTCCAGTAACACTTCGCTGGGAACCTCCCAGCAAAGATAAACCAAAACGCAAATCGAAATTCAAGTCCGGCCGATTGATTGTCAGTCATCTGCTATTCGGATTTAACGAAGCTCCGATCATGCTCTTTGGAACGATTGGCGGCATGTCTATGTTGAGCGGCCTTACAACAGGTCTTTACCTATCGTATCTATATTTTATCAGGGGCGAAGTTATTGGTGACAGAGTAGCTTTGATCCTGACCACAATGTTCCTGATCCTGACCGGTTTGTCAGCGTTTCTTTTCTGCTTCCTGTCCTATCAGATCAAGTTTCTACGGCAGGAGCTTTTCAAATTGCAGGTCAAGAAGCCATAACCAATAAGTTAGATGACTTTTTCTCCAATGCTAAAACCCAACAAAATTGAAAACATTAAAAACACAACCAGTTAAGCAGTTGATCAGAGCAGCTTTATCGCTGACGGTCCTTTGGTTATTATTTTCCCGGCTCGATATTGGAATGCTTCGTTCCTCATTTATATCGATTCGGCCCCTATGGATATCTCTGGTTTTCATCCTCCTTGTGCCGGGCCTGTTAGTGAGAAGTTATCGCTGGTTGCTGCTGTTTAACAATCACTCTTTTTCAATCACATTTTACAGCTCACTAAAGCTTCTAATGACGGGAATGTGCCTTAACCTGATCCTTCCGGCAAGCCTGGGAGACATTGCCAAGAGCTATTTCGGGTATCAATGGTCCGGCGTAAAAGAACGAATGCTGTCGATCAGCCTGTTGGACAAAGTTATAGCATTAGGTTCTGTATGCCTGCTGGGACTGCCATTTGCAATTTATCATAAGCATTACATGTTAGGTCTTCTGGCATTATTTGTTATTCTTTCTACACTGTTTTTTTTCGTTTTTCCGCATTTGCTGCACAATGGGCGGCATTTTCAAAAAATTGCCCACTTTGTCACACGATGTTTGAAGAACAAGCTCGACATATTCCTTGTCGTAGAGGAAACGCGTACCAGCAATAGCAAGCTTGCCGTCGCCATCCTCCTTTCTATCCTGGGCTGGCTAATCACCTATTTACAGCTTTATTTGATCTTCCGAGGATTGCAGGTAGAGGTATCTATTTTTTATGTATTTGCGGCAGCGCCATTTTTAACTCTTGTTCGACTGTTTCCGTTTACACTGCAAGGGTTGGGAACAGATGAGTTGGCCATCTGTTTTATTTTTCACCAGGCTGGGCTCGCCTATGAAGACACTATGGCAGCTGCATTAATATACCGGTTTTTCCTGTTGATCCTGCCGGGAGTTACCGGAATGGTCTTCTTGTTTGGCAACAAGCAAATAGATCCTACTCCTACAAGATCACTTGACAATAGCTCACAATAAGAATATCATTATAATTGGATAAGAAATGAAACTTCTTTATAGTATAAAAGTATGGATATACAATTACCTTCGAAAATACCGCTGGCGTACCGTTCGGCCCCTTATCACAAATGAATATAAAACACTGCTTGATATCGGGTGCCAGGAACTTTATTTTTATGAACAAATCAAAGACCAGCTGCAAGTAACACTTGCCGACTTTGAACCTCGACATCAACTCATACAACAAGCCGATATTCAGAATTTGCCCTATTCTGACAATGAGTTTGATGTTGTTCTCTGCCAGCAAGTCTTAGAGCATGTCCATAACCCAATAAAAGCTATCAGTGAAATCCAACGTGTTGCGGCAAAACGGTTGATAATTTCCGTGCCGTATGAGCCTTTTTTTACCATTATGAGATTTTGTCTTTGGGAAAAAAATCATCTATGGGCTGTAACGCCTAAAGTTCTGAAACATTATCTTGGCCAGCCGGTCTTCGAGAAAAAGATGGTATGTAAACGATATTATTTAGCTGCCTGGGATATAAATGTAACCTGATAAATTATTGAATACATATCAACTGGAATAACTTGTATAAGTGATGTGACCAAACCAGGATTTTGTTTTTCTTTGGCTTTGGATGACTTGTAATAAAAATTCGTTTGGCGATAGAACTGACAGAAAAAGTTGTCCCGATTCATGGAAAGGAGTTAACTGATTAAAATGACCGATTCAAAAATACATTTCCTGGTGGTGTTTCTGTTAGGAATTGTTTTTCTGTCTGGATTGCATGGACTCGGCAGAGAAAGCTTGTGTCTGGATGAGTCTGCATCTTTAACCACCGCTTCTCAGCCGACAGCTGTAAAAACGCTGCAAATGGCTAAAAAAGCTAATCGCAATCCACCTTTACATTTTTTATTGCTTCACTTTGTAATCAAATTGTTCGGAAATTCTGAATTCGCCCTCCGTCTGCCTTCTGTCATTTTTTTCGTTTTGTCTTTGTGGATGCTTTATAAAATTGGAAGCTTAATCGACAAAAAAGAAATTGCATTACTGGCAGTAGTAATAGCGGCGGTATCTCCATATCTGCGAGAGTTTATTTCACTTGCCAGAGTTTATGCTTTGTTATCGTTTCTGACATTATCATCAATTTATTGCCTGCTCTCGCTATGGAAAAAACCATCAAAAATTGTGTGGATATTCTATGTGGTAAGTTCGCTATTAATGCTTTATTCGCACCCATACGGAGTAATCTATCTGATTACCAATAATCTGATTTTTGTTTGGCTGAGAATTACAACAAACTCCAGGTCTCCTTCGTGGATCCATTGGATAATAGCACAGGTAATTATTGTGGTATTGGTTATACCATGGATTATTGTTCATCTTTCGGTAATCGAAATAATACATGATAACCCGACAATGCTGACCAAGCCGTTTTTCGTGGACATACCGGGCAGCATTAAAACTTATTCAGGCGGCAATACGATAATTGCGCTGGTTGGCTTGTTGCTGGCATCATTGTCAATTGGGCGGATTGTTCTTTTTGGATCTTGTAATTCCGATAAAATTGATACGCAAAAAAGCTACGGAAAGGCAGTTCGTTTTGAATGGACACAACTTTCTCCGCTTGGTGCAGTAGCGATTTGGCTTTTGGCACCGGTTCTTATCTCTTTTGTAATCTCCCACATTTCAATACCAATCTTTTCGCACAGATACACGATTGCAAGCTCCTATGCTTATTATCTGCTAATCGCTCTTGGGATCAGTGTGTTCACAAGAAAAAGCGTGCGATATACTTTGTTATGCCTTATAGCAGCAATGATGATAATACCGCTATGCTCTAAGTACCACATGAGAAACATAGAGCAATGGCGGGATGCTGCCCAGCAGATTGAGGCAGAGGCCATTGACGGCGATGCAATCGTTTTTTATGCAAGATATTGTCAAACTCCTTACAACTATTACGCCTCCAGGGATGATTTAGCTATCTATGGAATTCCGCAAAAAGGCTATTCTCACCATATAGATCGGGAGGTCATGGATATTTTTTTCAATACGGTTCAGGAGCACCAAAGGATATGGGTCGTTTTTTCGCACAGCAAATATGAAGACGAAGTCCGCAAATACCTCCTGCAGGTTTTTGATATTGCCCAGCAGAACGACTACCGCAAAATTAAAGTATGCCTGATGACTCCCAAAGCCACAAAGGCCGATTAAAATCCTTCTGTCAGGATTTGGTCAAGCGTGCAGGTAGCTATGCAGATCGAGGTATCGGCGGCGCCATAATATATCTTCATATCGCCGTTATCAGAAAGAACCGCACCGCAGGCAAAACATACATTGCCTACATCACCGATTCGTTCGTAATCTTCACGAGGCGAAAGTATCGGCTGATTGCCGTGCTTTATAACTTTTGACGGGTCATCCAAATCGAGCAAAATTGTCCCAACCCGGTAAATCGGCCCTGCCGAGGTCATCTTGACACCGTGATAAATTTCAAGCCAGCCCTCTTCGGTCTCTATCGGAGTAACGGATGCACCGACACGATAGTCGTCCCAGTATCCCGGGCGAGGACTAATTACGACTTCGGAATCACCCCAGTGGATGAGGTCGTGTGAATATGAAACCCAGATACTTCCCTTGCCCAAACCTATCGGCCTGTCGAATCGCACGTATCTGCCGTTGATTTTACGAGGGAAAAGTATCCCGTCTTTATTGCCCGGCCCGGAAACCAGCGCTATCCGTTCGTAATTAACATAGTCATCCGTTTTGGCAATAGCTATCCGCGGCCCGCAACTTCCGACAGCAGTATATACCACATAACAAACACCATCTATAACTGTTACTCGCGGGTCCTCAATGCCTTTAACTTCGTACGGTGCGAAAGGACCGCTGCGGATAGGCAGCATCACAGGTTCCGGGTCGATTTTGAACTGAAAACCATCAGCGCTTCTGGCAAGCGCAAAAAAGGAATATCCCTGCTGGCCCTCAACGCGAAGAAGAAGATAAATACCATCAGGCGTATCAATAGGCGTCCCGTTAAATACCGTATTGGCACGAAACGGAATATCCTCTGCGGTAATCGCAGGGTTACCTTCCCATCGATAAAGCAAATCGTGTCCCTTGGTTTTCGTGTTAATCATTGTATTGTTCTCAATTATCTTTTAATATTCGTGCTCGCTATCAACGCAGTTTGCAACAACTTCATCAATTGTCGTTGTTCCGATACATATACAACTGTCCGACGCCCCATAAAATATGTTCAGCGTACCATCTTCGGTCAGTATGGCACCGTTTGAATAAACAATGTTCGGCACATCTCCGATCCTTTCATAGTTCATTCTCGGCGACAGGATCGGGATGTTGGCCCGCCCGACAACTTTAGTGGGATTGTCTTTTTCAAGAATTACCGTCCCTATCCGGAAAATCGGTCCCGACGAAGTTACTTTAATGCCGTAATAAATCAGCAGCCAACCCCCTTCTATTTCTATCGGCGTCGCCCCCGGCCCAATTCTGTCAGAATCCCAAAAACCGCCACGCGGACGAATAATCAGTTCGGAGCGGCCCCAGTGGATCAAGTCCGGACTAAAGCTCATCCAAATACTGCCGCCATCGCCAGGTCTCTCGAGTCTGGCGTAATCGCCATTTACTTTGGCAGGAAACAGGATGCCGGCCTTTGTGTCCGGTTCAGAAATTATGCCTATCCGTTCAATGTTCTTAAAGTCATTCGTTTTTGCAAGTCCAAGCCTGAAACCGTGGTCACCCAGAGCGGTATACATAATGTAATACACCCCATCTAAAACCGTAATTCTTGCATCCATTACGCCACCGGCTCCATGCTTGCTGTATTCAGCTTCATCAGAAGGACTTAGCAGCGGTTTATGATGAACCTTAAAGTAACCATTTGCTGTTGGAGTAGCCAAATGAATGCATCGCAGTCCACTAAGATGCTCAACCGTAACAAGAAGGTACACTTTGTCGTTGAACATTATTACAGCGGTGTTGTGAATATCGGCACACGGAAAATCGAGACTGTTAATATGAATAAGCGGGTTGCCCTCCCACCTGGAAACAATGTCTCTGCTACGGCGTTTTGTTAAAATATTTGGAATACTGATAGCCACTTTTGTTGTTCCAATAAAATATAAATATAAACTTTTATGGCAAATACGTTCCTACAGGGGATTTATCGGCAAAATATCACTGAAACTTAGCGGGTAAAAAAAATATAATATATCCTCTGCGACTGAATTTCACCGTTTATCGGACGGAAAATACTGTTGCCATGCCGGCTAAAGTTGTTTACATTACGGATCGATAAAATCACTGACACCAGTCAAGGACCCTGAAATCATGAAAAAGTTCGATTTTACTATATCTAAGCTTGGAAAACCGGCTGGCCAGTCTCCGGTTTTGCTGTCCAATCAAAACGATGACTATGTCGCAAACTATGTCAGCGACGATGAACGGGTACTCTACGACATTGAATCCGTTCCTTCTGCCGATAATCCGCCGGCAATGCTCGAAAAAGCAGGGCCAAGAGAAAATATCTACTTCGATCCCGCCAAGGTCAGCGCAGCCGTCGTAACATGCGGCGGACTCTGTCCCGGACTCAACGATGTTATCCGGGCAATCGTTATGACCTTGTGGTATCGTTACGGCGTAAGAAGAATCTGCGGTATCAGGTTCGGATACAGGGGGTTTCTGGCGGAATTTAATCTTCCAGTTGTCGATTTAATACCAGAGTCAGTTGAGGACATCCACCGAAAAGGCGGTACAATTCTCGGTTCTTCCCGCGGCCATGGCGACCGAGTTACAGAAATAGTCGATTCCATCGGGCAGATGAATCTTAATATACTGTTTGTTATCGGAGGCGATGGAACCCAGAAAGGCGCACTGGATATCTCAAACGAGTTGAAAAAGCGAAATCTTAAAATCGCCGTCGTTGGTATTCCAAAGACTATCGACAACGATATCAGCTTCATTCAAAGGACCTTCGGTTTTGAGACGGCCGTCTCAAAAGCCGTTGACGCCGTCGCATCGGCACATATCGAGGCGCACGATGCGATAAATGGAGTAGGAGTTGTAAAAGTGATGGGTCGTGACAGCGGATTTATCGCCGCACATACCGCACTTGCGATTAATGATGTCAATTTTGTACTCATACCGGAAGTACCTTTTGAACTCGAAGGTGAAAATGGACTACTTGTGCATTTGCAAAAAAGGCTCCAGGATCGTAATCACGCCGTCATACTTATCGCAGAAGGTGCAGGCCATGGGCTTATTGCCGCATCAAACGCCACTGACGCATCGGGAAATAAAGAACTGTCGGATATAGGCCTCTTCCTGAAAAGGGAAATCACCTCCCGCCTCAAAGCTGAAGGTATGGAAATAAACCTCAAATATATCGACCCGAGTTATATCATCCGCTCGGCCCCTGCCAACGCAAATGATTCGGTCTATTGTGCCAGGCTCGGCACTAATGCGGTCCACGCCGCTATGGCTGGCAAAACCGCCATGATTGTAAGCCTGTTAAACGACCGTTTTGTGCATGTGCCGATTGAGATGGCAGTATCGAAAAAAAACCATATCAATCCGGACGAAGCCCTCTGGCGAAATGTAATAGAGGCCACGGGTCAGCCGGCCCTGATGAAAAACCCCTAAAGTCAGCTAAACAGTGCCTCGACGAATTCGGCGGGGTCGAATTCAGCGATATCTTCGGGCTTTTCCCCCAGACCAATAAACTTGACCGGTATATCCAGCATATCCTTAATTGCAATTACTATTCCCCCGCGTGCGGTTCCATCAAGCTTGGCAAGAAATATACCCGTAACATCTATTGCCTTGGTAAACAGTCCGGCCTGAACGATGGCATTCTGGCCGGTCGTGGCATCCAGTACGAGCAAAACCTCATGTGGGGCACCGTCAATCCTGCTGGAGACTACATTGCGAATCTTGGTCAGTTCATCCATCAGATGTTTCTGTGTGTGCAGCCGGCCGGCTGTATCAAGTATCAGGAAATCAGCACCGCGGGCAGATGCCGCTTCGCACGCATCGTAAGCTACCGCTGCGGGGTCGGCACCGCTTTTATGTTTAACAATATCAACCCCGATTCGTTCGGCCCATATCGTTAGCTGTTCAACAGCGGCGGCTCGAAACGTATCGCAAGCCGCAACAATAACCTTCTTACCGTCCCGGCTTAAAATATAGGCAAGTTTGGCAATGCTCGTGGTTTTTCCGCACCCATTTACCCCCGCCACCAGAATAACCGTCGGGCCTGACTCTGCAAAATGCACTTGCCTGTCGCGCAATGGCCAATAACTCTTCATTCGTTCCTTAAGAAACGGAATAATATCATCGCTTTTGACTATTTTCCTGCTGCGATAGGCCGACCGCAAATCAGAAATAAGCTTATCCGTCGTTTCTACACCTATATCATCGCTTATCAGGGTCTCTTCAAGTTCATCGAGAAGCTGTTCATCGATATCCCTGCCGAGAGTCAATACCGCCGAAAGGGACGAACTTATCCGGTTTCGGGTCTTACCAAGCCGTTCCTTAAGATATTGGACCGTTTTCTTGAATATACTCATAATATCCTTCTGTAGCAAAAAAAGCAGTGATTTGTAAGCTTCGCAAAAATTTATCAAAAATTCAAGCTATGATAAAATTTTACTATGACAACTGTTATAAAAAATACCATCTTTTATATATTTTGCCAGATAATTTTCTTTGACAACATATCAATCCTGCGTTAGACTGCTCGTACTGCTGGGCCACTGGAGGGCTTCAAGACTATTCGTGCAGTCGAAAAAGGATTCATTTCTGAAAATTGTGCGGGCTTCGTTGGCATCGTTGCGTTTGGATACCTGCCTGAATAAAAACAGGTTATAAGAGAGAAGATAGCTTGGCAACGCGAAATACGGCAAATATCTTTGCGGATATACTTGAGAGGGTTAAAAATCTTGACCCCGTCAATACTCGTAACTGGTTTGATGAGCTTGAGATACTCGGCTTTGAAGGCGGAATATTGGAGGTAGGTTGTCCTGACGATAATACCGCACAATATCTCGATGATAACTGCCGCAACTGTTTCACAAATGCCTCACAGGATATTACCGGCCATCTTGTCAGTGTAAAATTCACGGTAACAAAAGGCCAGACACTGCGGCCCGATACTACCAGGCAGGGCGCTGTCAGGCTGCATCCTGATTACACATTTGAAAATTTCGTCGTTGGCCCCTGCAACAGACTTGCTCATGCAAGCTGCGTTGCTGTAAGCCAGTCGCCGGGTAAAACATATAACCCACTGTTCTTGTACGGAAGTGTCGGACTTGGCAAAACACACCTGCTCCACGCGATTTGTAACGAGGCAAGAAAAAAAACCCCGGAAGCGGTCATACAGTTTCTCAGCTGCGAAGAATTTGTCAACAAGTTCATCAGCGCAATTGAAAAGGGCCAGCTCCTCGGTTTCCAGAACCAGTTTCGCACAGTCGATATACTCGTTATTGATGATGTCCAGTTCCTTCACGAAAGGGAGCAGAGTCAGGAGGAATTCTTTCACACCTTTAATGCGCTGTACAACAACCGCAAACAGCTTGTTTTAAGTGCGGACAGCGCACCTGCCGATATACCCGCGCTTGAAGAGCGGCTCGTCAGCAGATTCAAATGGGGCCTGGTCGCCAGAATTGATGCACCAAGTTATGAAACAAGAATCGCCATTGTAAAGAAAAAGGCCCATCTGAGAGGGATCGAACTTTCCGAAGAAATAGCTGAATCTATCGCAACCAAAGTCAAGGCCAATATCAGGGAGCTTGAAGGGGCACTAACAATTATCTACGCCACCGCAAGGGCCTCCGGCGAGGAGATAACACTCGAACTGGCCGAAAACGCACTTGGCTCGCATGATGTGTCAAGCCGGAAGAATATAACTATCACTGAGATTATCGATGTTGTTACCAGATATTTTGATGTTCGTCTTGCGGATTTGCAAAGTAAAAGAAGGAGCCAGAGCATTACTCTTCCAAGACAGATATGTATGTACCTTGCCAGGCACCTCACAGGGCACAGCTTAAAAGAGATTGGCGGCCACCTCGGCGGCAGGGACCACACGACGGTACTGCATGCCTGTACAAAAATCGAGAATATGCAGAAAACCGACCAGGCAACCCGCCGCCAGCTTGAAGAACTGACAGAATCAATAACCTGATCGGCCATCGGCCCACCAACATTTCTGTTTTCTGTTTTTCAAATGACCAATATGCGGTTATAATGCGCTGGTTATGGCTGGAAGGAAGGATAATCCGTTGTTTGCAGATGCTGTTAATGCCAAAATTGCAGCCAAAGCTCCGCTGGCTGTGCGGATGCGTCCTGCCAATCTCGCCGAATTCGTCGGCCAGGAGCATTTCATTGGTAAGGGCAAATTGCTGAGGCGGATGTTGGATGCCGAAAAGCTTACCAGTCTCATATTTTACGGTCCGCCCGGTACGGGAAAAACCTCGCTTGCACTGGTAATCGCCAATCACACCAAGTCAAAATACCACTACCTGAGCGCACCTGCGGCAAGCGTTAAGGACATTCGCAGTGTGATTTCTGCAGCACGGGACCGGATAGCTGACAGCGGAACTGCCACGGTATTGTTCATCGATGAGATACACCGGTTCAATAAGGCCCAACAGGACGTACTTTTGGACGATGTTGAGACCGGCTTGATAACACTGATAGGGGCGACAACGGAAAATCCTTTTTTTTCCCTGAATTCCCCGCTTATCAGCCGTTCTGCGGTGTTTCGGTTTGAACCGTTGACTGTCGATGAGGTACTAACCATCCTGAAAAACGCCCTTAATGATACTGATAGGGGCTTAGGTTCGATAAAAGTGGCTGCTGCCGACGATGCGCTGCGGTTTTTGGCCGTAATGTGCGATGGGGACGTGCGAAAAGCGCTCGGTGGACTGGAAATTGGGGTACTTTCCCAACAAAAACGGGTTGAAAACGGGAAAATTGACTTTAATCTCGATATTGCTAAAGAATCTATCCAGCAAAAGACGATTCAATATGACGGCACCGGTGACAGTCACTACGATTTAGCCAGTGCATTGCAGAAGAGTATGCGCGGTTCGGACCCTGATGCGACGGTCTATTGGCTGGCACGGATGCTGGCCGGCGGCGAGGATTTACGGTTTATCGCTCGCCGAATTGCGGTATGTGCCGCTGAGGATGTGGGCAATGCCGACCCGATGGCGACGGTACTTGCCGCGGCTGCTGTACAGATTGCCGAGTTCGTTGGTTTGCCTGAGGCGCAACTTTCTCTGGCACAGGCGGCGATATACATCGCGACGGCACCAAAATCCAACGCCTGCGCAAAGGCGATATGGCAAGCCGGCGGTGATGTCAGAAACGGCAGAACGCTTAGCGTACCCAGCCATCTCAGGGACGCTCATTATAAAGGTGCAAAACAGTTTGGCGCAGGAGACGGGTATAAATATCCGCACGACAGCCCGACGGGATTTGTGCCGCAGGATTACGCAGGAGGCGAGTTAAAAGAATATTATCTGCCAAAAGATGTTGGCCGAGAAAAAATTATCAGTCAGTATTTGCAAAAACTTCGCGAACAGTTAAAATCAGCGAGAAATAGTTAGGGTCGAGCCGGCTAAGACCAGGTATAAGGATATATTTGATGGACAAGGCACAATTGCGAAGTCAACTTCGCAAGCAGTTGTTGGCGCTTAGCGACCGACAGCGAAATGAAAAGAGCAGGAATGCCTGCAAAAATCTTATCAACAGCGAACCATTTCAACGGGCATCTGTTATTATGTTTTACCTGTCCATGCCTAACGAGGTCGATACAACCTCGGCGATACTCTACTGCTGGCAGCACGAAAAGACTGTTGCGGTACCGAAAGTCTCCTGGCAGCAGCGGCATATGATTCCGGTCGAGATAACCTCGCTCGAAGTGGGTCTTTCCATAGAAACAAGTGGAATGCGCAATCCCGTAACCGGGCTGCCGATGCCGATAGAAGAAATAGATTTGGTTATTACTCCGGGCCTTGCATTCGATGAGAACGGTAATCGGCTGGGCAAAGGCGGAGGGTACTATGACAGATTATTTGATTCCGAGAATTTTAGAGCCGACAAAGTCGCTATCGCATTCAGTGAGCAAATCGTCGAGGAGATACCGATAACCGAAAGCGATAGAAAAGTTGACTTCCTGATTACCGACGAAAAGATAATAAAATGCCCAAGCTAATCTTTGTGTTTCAAAACAGCGGTTTTGAGTAAAATTTCAGGAAAGGATATTATGGCGCGTTATCGTTACAAACCGTACCGTAAAAAAGGGATTCGGAAAGGCAACAAAAGATTTTTCATACTTGCGGTTGCCGTTATCATTGTGCTGGTTATCATTTTGAACAAATGCCGCAATAATGATGAGGAAGTACCTTTCATTCCGGAAGATATTGACCAGAAAGTTGAAACTGTAGAAACTATAGAAGCCCCTGAGCCTCTGCCGCTGCCGGAACCCGAGCCGGAACCCGAGCCCTCGGGAACAACCTCGCAAATCAAATCTGCACCGCCAGTTGATGGTACCAACCCACAGGCGAGGACACTGATTGAAGAGGCACTTGGTGATATAACGGCTGGCCAGATAATATCGGCCCGCGACAAGCTCATTCAGGCTATGCCGATGAAGTTGAATTCCAGAATGCTCACAACCGTTAAGGCCCAGCTTGCAGAACTGTCGAAGAGGTGGCTTTTCAGCAGAGATCCATATGCAGGCGATTCGCTGACGGCTGTTTATGAAGTGCAAAGCGGCGATCAGCTACGGAACATTGCAAAAAAACACAAAGTCCCATACGAATTACTGATGAAAATCAACGGAATTAAGGATGCCCGTAAACTCCGTGCTGGCAATAAGATAAAGGTTATTAACGGTCCGTTTCACGCGATTATATATCGCTCAACATTCACAATGGATTTGTATCTCGGCAATAAGACCTATATAAAGACATATCGCATTGGCCTTGGTTTACCGGGAAAAGATACCCCGACAGGTAAGTGGCGGGTTAAAATAGACGAAAAATTAGTCGATCCAGTTTGGTATCCATCTGAGGGTGGGATCATTCAGTCTGGCGATCCGAAAAATCCATTAGGCTCCCGCTGGATTGGCCTAAAAGGGATAGAAGGCGAGGCAAAGGGCCAACCGAAATATGGTGTTCACGGAACAAAGGATCCGGACTCGATTGGTAAACGGTCGTCGCGCGGCTGTATTCGGCTTCATAATGGCGAGGTTAAAGAGTTCTATGATCTCATGATGCCCGGTATTTCTGAGATTCGGGTAGTCGATTAAAACGGTCTTCCAATAGGAAGATTTCGCAGGGCCAAAGGAGTGGAAAATGAGTTTCAGGGATGGAAAAGGCAGTATCAGTCTGTGGGCGATGGCGGTTTCGCTCGTCTGCCATATCGTGCTTTTCGTAGTATTCTCCCTGGTAAGTTTCTGCCCATCAGCAAAAAATAAAACAGATGCCGCCTGCGTTCAGGTTCAGCCGGCCCGGATAAAGAGAATCATCTCCGTTGACCCGATAGTGCCGAAGCCGAAGATCAAAAAAATACTCGGCAGCAATTTTTCACCATCCAAACGCTTCCGTCCGGATTTGGCCAGAGACCTCCCGCAACCGCTGAAAACAAACCTGGCCCCCACCCTGGAGCTATCGACTATGCCGATAGCCCCAAATGCAACTATCTCTGAAAGCCAGGTCGAATTTTTCGGACAGGCAAGCACAGACAGAAAAATCTGCTTCGTAGTCGATTGCTCGGCAAGTATGCACGGGATGTTCGGACAGGTAAAAAAGGAGCTTAAAGCCTCTATCGCCAACTTAACGGCAGAGCAGTATTTCTACATAATCTTCTTTCGCGGTGAAAAACTTATCCAGTCAGGCCGCGGCAGTCTGGTAAGGGCAACGCCAAAGACAAAGGCCGATGCCTATAGATTTATCGACAATGCAAAACTTGGCGGAACAACAGAAGCACTAAAAGCATTGAATCTCGCAATGAAAATTAAGGACCGCTCGCGCCGCCCTGCCGAGGTAATATATTTTCTTACCGATGGGCTTGATCTGCAAACTTCAAAAGATTTTGCACGGCAGGTGGAAATACTGAGAAAAAAACTTGCACCCACGACAAAGTTCATTACCATAGGGTTCTGGACAGAAACTTCTGACGCAACGATGCTCAGGGAGATAGCCACAAGGAGTGGCGGTAAATTCGTCGATGTTCGATAAGCGGCGGATAAGCAAATATACAATAGTGAACGGAGTCAGCTATTGAATAAAAACAAAAACTATTACGGACGAAAAGTATTTGGTGCAGGGACATTTCTTTTTGTATTAGCTTCGCAGGCCGCAGCCGAAACAACCGAGGCAGGGACACCAGCGGGATTGGGTGCGAAAACATTCTTCACACAGTTCGTCATCGCCGGCGGGCCCATCGTATGGTTCATACTTTTGCCAATGTCGATAGTAACGGTCTGTCTGGCGATTGAACTTTGCTTTACCATAAGGGCCGGCAGGCTCCTGCCGTCCTGCGGCGGAGCTGATATTTCAGAACGCCTCCGCCGGCTGGGCCTTTCACATCTGCACAATGCCGGCGAAAAAGACCTTGTTACAAAAGCATTGATAAGTATGGCTGACAGATACAGCGTCACAGAAGAGGCCAAAACACTTCGCGCTGCCGTCTCCGAATCACTTCAGCAACAGGCCGCCGTTCTAATGCGAAAGGTTCAGTGGTGCAATATCATCGGCAATGTCGCTCCGATGGTCGGGCTGTTCGGAACGGTCTTCGGAATGATACGGGCGTTCAATCTTCTTGGCGTTGCGGGCGGCCAGCCAAGACCGGACCAATTAGCCGCGGCGATTTCCATAGCACTTATAACCACATTCTGGGGCCTGCTCGTAGCGATACCGGCACTTGCTATGCACGGGATATTCTGTTCAAAGATCGAGGATATTCTTAATAGAGCTGCTTTCGACGCCGAAGGTATTATTCGCCAAATTACCGCTCCATCGTCCAGACCGGGTTCTGTCCAAAAGTCCGCCTCACCCAGGCCTCAGCATGAGATAAAAGACAAACTGTTCAAAAGCGCCAAAGACCGGCTCCCGATAAAGCCTATCTGACAATGACGCAGGTGCGATCATGAAATTTAACTTAACGCCTGTAATCGACATCGTATTTCTTTTAATCATCTTTTTTATGTTAGTCTGCCAGTTCATCGTTGCCGAAAATTTCGAGGTAGCTGTCCCTGATGATATCAGCAGCGCCAGGCCAATCGAGGCCGGCGGCGAGCAGATGACCACGGTAACCGTGATGTTTGACGAATCCAACAAAGCCGCATACGCCGTTGGCGCAGAAAAAATCGAGTCGGACGATGGGAAAATCAGCGATGCGATAGCAGCACAGATCGACAGTCAACTGCAAACTCTCCCCGCCGAAAGACGGGTAGTATGCCTTCGAATGGATAAGGAGATTACATTCAGAAACGCCCGGTACGCCCTTGTGGGCATCAGCCTCTCCAGCGCAACGGAAATCAAACTGGCAGTATCAAAACAAAAAACAACTCAAAACTAAGAATTCAAAACCCAAAATACTCAAGCGGACTCTTTTTTTTGCCATTTCGCCGATTCGAAGATGTCAACTTCGCCATTAACCACATCCTTGTTAACCGTGTATATCCCGTTTTTGTCCTGTTCCGGCAAACGGTACATCATATCGACCATCATTTCTTCAGTGATTGCGCGAAGCGCCCTCGCTCCTGTATCCCGTTCGATAGCCTTTTGGGCGAGAAGTTCAAGGGCCTCATCTGTAAATTTCAGTGTGGCATCTTCCATCTCGAAGAGTTTTGCATATTGCTTGATGAGAGCGTTCTTCGGCTTGGTCAAAATTTCAATCAGCGCATCCACCGTAAGTGCCGAAAGCGTACTGATAATCGGCAGCCGCCCTACGATTTCAGGTATCATCCCGTATTCAATTACATCTTCCGGAATAGTCTGCTTGATAAGTTCGCTGTATTCGACTTTTGAATCATCATAGCCGGTCTGTTCGCTGTCAAAGCCTATCATCTTTTTGCCGAGTCTCTTTTTGATAATATTTTCCAGCCCGACAAATGTTCCGCCGCAAATGAACATTATCTGCGTGGTATCTATCTGGATATAAGACTGCTCGGGATGTTTTCTTCCCCCCTGCGGGGGGATGTTGGCCGTCGTACCTTCAAGCATTTTCAAAAGGGCCTGCTGAACTCCTTCGCCGGAGACATCTCTCGTAATAGAAACATTCTGGCTGGTCTTTCCAACCTTATCGATTTCATCGATATAAACGATGCCCCGCTGGGCGGCTTCAACATCGAAGTCCGCCGATTGCAAAAGTCTCAGCAGGAAATTTTCAACATCTTCACCAACATAGCCAGCCTCGGTAACTGTCGTCGCGTCGCATATCGCAAACGGAACATGCAGCACCCTGGCAAGCGTCTTAGCCAGCAGCGTTTTTCCCGAACCGGTAGGACCGATGAGCAGGATATTGGACTTGTCGATTTCGACATCTTCGTTTTCGCTGTCGGTATGCAGCAGGCGTTTATAATGGTTATGCACCGCAACCGCCAGGCACTTCTTGGCACTGTCCTGACCGATTACATACTGGTCGAGAAATTCTTTTATCTGTCTCGGTTTCGGTACATCTTCCAGCATAACCGCTGTACCCTGAAGCCGTTTTCGCTCCTGGCGGACGATGTTATAGCAAAGGTCGATACATTCCGGGCAGATAAAAACTCCGCCGGGCCCTTCAACAAATGCGTCAACCTGTTTTCTCGACCGCCCGCAAAAACTACACACGTCCCGCTTCGACGATCCCTTGGTTGATTTAGCCATTATTTAGCTCCAGTTAAGTTAGTTCCAATCTCGGGTTACATTCTAATACAAACCGCACAAATAATCAAGCGAAAAAATAATATAGATTATTTCACCAATGTTCCCTGTTTTTGGATATTGGCAATCTGACCTGCCCAGAAATTGGGTATATTATAACTGCTTTGCAGGACCTCTATCGCGTGCCTGACTTCCCCGGTGCGGGTTTTTTTCAGTTTCGACCAGCAGTAAAGCTGACCGAACTTCCCCTGCCACCATTGCTCTGCCGGCTCGGTTCCATTGGCTGGCTTCAATATCGAGCAAACCCTTCCCCAGGCTTTGGTAGCTGTAGTAAAGTCGCCCGTCGCCTGCGCCACCCTGGCCCTGACCCGAACTAGCTCAATACTATCGATACCAGCGAATGCCCCCTCTAACATCCGATTGAGTTCGGCAAGTTTTTTCCTGTCGTTTCCTGCTGCAATAATCCCAGCCTCTATCCGCAGCAGTTTAGTTTCACCGGCAAGTTCAGCAGGTGCGCATCTAAGGCAAAACTCCGCAAGTTTGTCAAGCCGTGCGACAAAATCGTCTCCATCCTGCAGGATACTCATGCATCGTTCAATCCGCTCGATAACATTGGCCAGAACCATCAGCCCACCACTGCTTTTGTAGCAATTGCCCTGCTGGTTTCCGCTAAAATCGTCCGCTAATATCTCGACCGCCTCGATTAGCTGTTTATCTGTGCGAATCTGATTCCGGCGGATTTTGTGGATAGTCAAATCCAGCTTCGCCTCTCTGCTGAACGCACCATTTGCCTCAGCGATACCTTTTAAAATTTTTACCGCCTTTGCTTCATTACCGCAGTCATACAAGACCGCCGTATAAACCCACAACATCTCTTCATTTGCGCCTGCGGTCGCAAGCTGATGATAGTATTCAAGTGCCCGCAACGCTGCATTGCAGTACGCCTGGTCATCACAATAAATCTGATAGGCCAGCTGAGCGGCCAGTGTCGTGATTTCTATTCGCGAAACTTCCAGCATCTTGCTGGCGGACTGCCTGGCGGCTTTCAGATAATATTCAACGGCATCTTTCGGTTTGGTTTGACGGCAGGCCCGTGCGAGCGCATAATATAGAAGCCGGCCTCTGAGGCCGTTGTCGTTACAGAGCCACTCAAGAAGCTCCGTATATTGGACCGGGCCATTATTGATAACGGACCTTATCGCAAGTCCAATCTCGAATTCGCTTTTGGCAATTAAGCGGTTATGGGATTGGTTTGCGGCAATGTCAGCCAGTATTATCCGGCCGGTTAAAAGTGCGGCATCGGGAAATTTAGCTATTACCTCTTCAAGCAGTCCGCTTTGTCGGCAAGTCGCTATTTGCAGAAATGCAAGTTTAAGGTTAAGCTCAAAATCATCGCATAGATTGCTTGTGCTGATTGCTTTGGCGAGTTTTTGAATCTGTTTGCTATCACATTTTTCGCTAAGTCTCAATCTTGTTATCGACGCTGCAAGATAAACTCCTTCAGCCGTGTCAGAACGGGCGAGAACATCACCGAGTGTATTTATCGCATGAATTTTATAAGTTGCATCGTCATTACTGAGAAGCTGCTGACAACGGCCTTTCAGCAAATCGCCATTGTCACCAAACGACTCACATACCATAATCGTGTCATGCAAAATTTGTGTCCTCTTTTCTATCCCTGAACCTGCCGCTGCAAAGTAACTCAATTGCGTTTTGTATAGCTTACTTTGGAGAACACCAGCAGAGGCTTTGCGCCACAGACCTGTCTGTCCATAACGCTCATCCCATTTCTTATCGGTACTTTCCTCAATTTGTCTGCACACACCCTGCTGCAACAGATATATTTTCCCCAGCTTTGCTGATGCCTTTCGTGAAATTTCCAGCAGTTTGTCTTTACTCTCTTTATCGTCAAGGTCGCCGCGATATTCCAGCAGCAACCTGAAATGTGCGCTGGCCTGCATAAATTCGCTGATAACATTTCGGATTGCGACGGCGTTTTGCCGTACTTGTTCGGCAGTTACCGGTTTAGCGGCAATTGCAACATCAATAGGCATTGTAACAAAAACGAAAATTATGCAAAACCACCACTCCCATTTTCTCCTCTCGTACAACGGCAAAATTTTACGCAATGATTTCACGAGTCACAATCCAGTTCTAAGATGTGATAACCATCTGCCATGCTCGCAGAACCTCAGCCACGCTCCATGCCTGGGCAAAACATCCTGCGGGCCTGTGTGGCCGGCTGGCATCAAATACCTCGGAGATACTGCCGATACATCCGTGCTCGCTAAAATGCGTCAGCAGCGGCTGGAGAAACCGCTTTGCTTCAGCTTTGGCTGCATCGCTGAAATCGTTTACATTCAGGTAAGCACCGATGAAATGACCAATCAGGTACGGCCAGACTGTTCCGTTATGATATGCAGAGTCCCTTTCGTACTGGCTGCCTTCGTATCGTTTGCGGTATCGCTTGTCATCCGCAGCCAGCGTACGCAGTCCGTACGGTGTAAGCAATTTTTCCGCAACGGTATCGACGACCTGTTTTTGCTGCAAATAGTCGAGCGGTGAAAACGGAAGAGAGACCGCGAAAATCTGGTTCGGCCGAAGCGAGTCATCTACCGTCCCGTCCGGCAGAATGCAGTCGTTAAGGCAGCCAGCCTCTTTGTTCCAGAATATCTCACAAAAACTATCCGCACACTTCTCGGCTAACCTGCCGTAATATTTGGAAGTTTCAGCGTTCTTGTCTTTGTAGAATTCGGCCAGTCGTGCCAACGCGCTATACCAGAGGGCGTTAATTTCAACCGCCTTTCCATAACGGGGCGTAAATGCGGTGCCGTCGCATTTTGCATCCATCCAGGTAAGCTGTGTATCGATATCGCCGCCTGTAATTAGCCCATCGCCGTCTGCCCTGATACCGAACCTTGTTCCCTTCAGATACGAGTCGATTATCCATCGAATAGCGGGAAGAATTTTTATCGAAAACTCTTGCTGGTTTTTGCTTTTGCAAACAGCCCTGTATTCAAAGGCCGCGTGAACGAACCATAGCGAAGCATCTATACTATTGTAATGAGCCGGGCCGTTGTAGTCATCGAATCGATTCGGTATCATCCCTTCATCGACCGCAGCAGCGAATGTCTCCAGAATACTGCAGGCCTCTCTCGTCCTTCCGGTACAGAGCATCAGCCCCTGCAGCGAGATAAAGGTATCCCTTCCCCAGTCCAGAAACCACGGATAACCTGCCAATATTGTCGTTGAATTTTTACCGTTAATATCTCGCTGCACAACAAACTGGCTGGCAGCCTTGCAGAGAAGTTTCATCGTTTCATCGTCTGCCTTAGCGGACCTGATGAGCCTTTTGTCCCTGAGCTTGATACTATCGATAATTGTATCGAGGTCAAATTCGATATCGCTGTCGTGGGTTTGGCTGTCCCCGAAATCTGCCCAGAGAACCATCCTTGCCGGCCCGTCGATATGAGCCGTAAAAATGCCCGGGGACCAGAGATTTTCACTACAATCCTGGCCGCGGTGTTTGTCTTTTCGATACAGAAAATTGTTCCACTGCTGAACTTCATCTGTGAACAAAAACTCCCTGCTCCGCATAACGAGTTGGCAAGCAGGGTTTTCGCTCTGAACGATTATACCGTCTTTGGTGCAGGTAGCTTGAAAGTGTTCCACCGAACCGCCCAGCGAATGAAAATCACGCATCGCAGTCAGCGGTCGAACGGAAAAATCAAACTCTTCGTCAATTTCCGAAAAATCATAAACAATCGCAACGGTATCACTGTCCGGTGTAAGATAAAGCGATTTTCTAAGTTTGGCAAAGGCAAAAGTATAGTCGAAATGTGCGCCTATATCCTTACTGAAACCAGTCATAAATTCGGCACCTTTCATAGAGAGCTGACCGGCAAACTCAAAATTGCTCAACTCAATTTCGCTGCCATCTATCTCTATAACCTCACGACAGCAGGAAAGAGCGTTAATTCTTTCGGATGGTGGATGGAGGGAACCTGTCAGCAGACCATGATACCTCCTGGTATTACAGCCAACCGTTGTCGAGCACGCAAATCCGCCCCTGCTGTTTGCAAGCAGCCACTCCTTCTCAAGCAGCCTGTCAACATTACCACCGCTTAAAGTAGCAACTGAACCGGAATTGGCCGTACCCTTTTTGGTTATCATAATTACGCTCCCACACTTCTGACTTCTGACTTCTGTATTCTGTATTCTAAACTAATACATTCCTTTCCAGATCGCAAATGCCGCCGCTGAAAGAATCAAAGATGCCAGGGGTGTCATAATCCAGCCGAAACCAATGTTGCCAAGTGTCCTGTAGTTAATTGCCTTCGTCCGCCGCATAATACCGATACCTATTATCGCACCGACTATTCCCTGGCTGGTACTCACCGGAACACCGATAACCGCGAAGATATGCACGGTAATCGCCATTGAAAGTACCGCGACAAATGCAGCGAACGCATCAAGCGACATAATACCTGAGCCCACCGCAAGCATCACACGTTTGCTGTATGTTATAACCCCTGCCGCGATCGCAATACCACCTATTGTTGCAAGTGCCCTGTCCGATAGACCCGGTATCAAACCGGAAAATATGCCCGTGGAATTTGTAACATTATTGGCACCCAGCGCGTAAGAGCCGTAAACACCTACTACCAACAGGCCAGACCAGAGGATCTTGTCTCTGCTGAGCATACTCATCGGAATTTTGTAGATTATATAGCCCAGCAGCTTGTGTATTATGCAGGCTATGATTATTGAACCTATCGGCGTTGCGACCCAGCAGATTATTATTTTGGAAAGTCCGTTAAAAGATGCCGACCCCGTGGCAAGTCCTATACCGAGAATCGCCCCTACGACGCTTTGTGAGGTACTGGCAGGTATCCTCAGGAATGTAAGAACGGTCATAGTAAGTGCCGCTGATATACTAACGATAACCGCGGTTGTTATGTTTTGCTCGGTCAATCCGCTAAGGGTTCTTATCCCAGCCGTTCCCTGAAGCATTGCACCAAACACTACCGCTACACCGCAAAGCAGGCATGCTTTTCGGAGCGTAACTATCCGCGTGGCCACCGCGGTTCCGAATACATTTGCAGAATCGTTTGCACCAAGCGTCCAGCCGAGAAAGAGACCAGAACCTAATGGCAGCAGCGAAGCAGCAGGCATCTTAAGTAGTCCCCCCTGCCACGATCAGACGAACCCTGTCGCCAACATTTTCCGCATAGTTTCTTATCGCAGCGACACACATCTCAAATACTCCTCTTTGCCACGATCAGCCGAATCCTGTCGCCAACATTTTCCGCATAGTTTCTTATCGCAGCGATACGCATCTCAAATACTCCTCTTTGCCACGATCAGCCGAATCCTGTCGCCAACATTTTCCGCTCGGTCGCTTATCGCGGCGATGTGTTGAACGAGGTCACGAAGCAGTATCTTATTAAATCCGTCCATATCGGTGGAAAATATATGTTCGATGAGAGCATTTTCAGCAAGGTCGGCCTCGCTCTCGAGTTCGTCAATCTTACCGACCGCGACAGTTGCGTTTGTGAAATCAGTAAACAACTTGGAAACTCCGTCAATCATAGCATTGACACAGCGAAGGCAGATACCGATAAGATTGATGATCTGCTCTTTGTATTCCTGGCGCACCCAGATGTGCTGGTTGTGGAGGGAAATAGTTACGTGTTCAGCCTGGTTGGGTATCCGATCCATCGCTTCAAGAAGACCAAGAATGTCCCCACGGGATTCCGGGAACATCGACTTGGAATACATCATTACCTCTATCTCACGCCGGATATCGTCAGCGGAACTTTCACTGCGGCTGACTGCAATGAGATTTTGTTTGAGAATATCACGGTCATCGTTGTCAAAATATTCGCGAAATGTTTTTTCAAACTGTTCAAGGCAGAGAGACACCTTCTGCCTGTACTCTTCAAGCAATGATTCGACCTTTTTCTGTTTGCTGACAAAAAACATTCGGGCTTTCTTTCCTTAGATCAGCCGGCAGCAGGAACCTCGCACCGCTTTTCCAGATTGTTCAGCACATTCATATAGTTGATGTATGAATCGTAAGGCGAATCGTACGGGTTGAAATATTTGTGTACATCGCCGTCGGAGAAGTATTTCGTACACATATAATAAAAATGGTCTGATGTCTGCAGCCGCCGCCACTGGGAAATAAGATTTATGTCTTTCGTCTTCTTAATAATGCCTTCAAGGCGATAGACCTCGTGCAGTGCATTAGACTGCATAGCATTACCCAGCCACGCTGACAAATCCCGTTCGGCATCGGCCCAGCTTATTATGTGCGGAATATCCACAGTCTCAACCGGGTCGTAGCTGCTGATAACTTCGCTGGGGGTCTTGAAGTTATTATCAGGATGTTTCAATATCTCAGCGGGCAGATGCGCCATAAAGTTGAAAATACCGGTATCTTCCCATTGATGCTCACCAAAAGTTTCATAATCCATAAACAGGTTGACCACATTCCCATTTCCGTTAACACGGTCAACCCAGGAGGCAAACTTATCGGCCATCAGCGGATACTCTTTCCAGCCTCGGTTGGAAAAACGAAAGGCAATATCGTCACTCAGAGCGTAATTTTTCAGCAGAAGCCTGAGCCTCTTGCATCCAGGCGGCGAGTAAACAAAATTCGGGCTGCGGTCTCCAAGGATATGGTCCGCACCTTCGGTAAGTATTGCGTCAAAATCGCCAATCGATTCGACCGTCTTGGCAAGGTCGTTATTATAGATTAGCTCGGTGTTCCTGAATATGCGCGGCCTTTGACCGAAAAGATACTCCACGGTATCACGATGCTTATTAACCTGGTCAATGAATTCTTCGCGCGAATAGAGAAAGCTGAGACTGTGATAATATGTCTCTGCTAAAAACTCCACACATCCGGTCTGGGCAAGCGCATCAAAGGTGCTGAGAACCTCCGGGCAATACTTTTCAAACTGATTCAGCATTACACCGGTTATACTGTAGGCAACCCTGAACCGGCCATCATGTTTCCTTATCATTTTAAGAATGGCACGGTTAGCTGGGAGGTAGCATTTATTTGCCACTTTCCGGCAAATCTGAGAATTCTTAAATTCATCGAAATAAGAACTGGATTTATCAAAAATCGTGTAGTGTCTCAGTCGAAACGGCTGGTGTACCTGAAAATAGAAACATACTGATGGCATAACGAAGCCTCCTGCTGAGAATTAGACCTTTGACATCGCATCTTCGTAAACTTGTGCACACTTTTTAGCTGAATCCGTCCACTGGAGTTTCCTTACTTCAAAATTACCGTGTTCTCGCAACGTCATCTGCAATGGCGGATAGTTTAAGACCGCAACTATTTTATTGGCCATCTCTTCTATATCCCAGAAATCGACCTTGAGAACATGTGTCAAAACCTCGGCAACACCACTCTGCTTGCTTATCAGAACGGGAACATCGTTATTTAACGCTTCAAGCGGGGCTATTCCGAACGGCTCCGATACCGAGGGCATCACATAAAGATCTGCCATCTGATAGACCTTCTCAACGTCATCACCGCGAAGAAAACCGGTAAATAACACTTTATTGCCGATACCCATACTCGCAGCCATCTCTATAACTCTGCCCATCATATCGCCGGAACCGGCCATAACGAACTTGACATTATCGACAACTTCAAGAACCTTCCTGGCAGCCATCAGAAAATATTCAGGCCCTTTCTGCATCGTAATCCTGCCGAGGAACAGAACTATCTTTTCGTTGCTTGCGATACCGGCCTTATCAAAACTGCCGTTATTATTACCGTTCCGTTCGACAGCATTGTAAACAACCTCAACCTTATTTCCACTAACTCCGTACCTGCTGATAATGATGTTACGGGTTAAATGGCTCACCGCTATCACTTTGTCCGCCAGATGCATCCCTTTTCGCTCAATATCGTAAACCATCTGGTTGACATGCTCACCGCTGCGGTCGAACTCGGTCGAGTGGACATGAACCACCAGCGGCTTACCCGTTACCGCCGCTACAGCAATACCGGCGGGATAAGTCATCCAGTCGTGGGCGTGAATCACATCGAAATCCTGCTTAACTGCCAGCCTTACCGCCAAGGCTGCATAGCGGTGTACCTCAGTGAACATATCACCGCCGTAATGACCTTCCAGACTCGGATCCATTTCCCCGCCGCCAGAACTGGCGACAATACCCTTCCGACTTCGAAGCACCTCTTCAAGGCGATGCTGGTACTCCGCGGTGCTGGAATACGGCTGCAATAGGGAATCTATCTGGCAGAACTTTATATTTTCAAGCTCCCCGCTGTATTCCACAATGGTATCGTCATCAGGATAGCTGCTCGGATCAAGCATTGTAACATGGGTGGCATATTCGGCATCAACTGACTTGGGAAGGGCAAAAATAACCTCAAGACCCAACTGGTCCATCGCTTTGGTAAGTCCATAGCAGGCTGTGCCCAGACCACCGCTGATAAACGGCGGAAACTCCCAACCTAACATAAATACCTTCATAAACTACCCCCGCACCCAGGAAATCGCTGTTATCTGCATCTGCAAGCTCACCGATTAACAATACTCAACGCGAAAAGACATCCTTGCCCTATCTTAGCTCATAAAATCTGATTGTATGGTACGCCACAATCAGCGTCCATGAAAAAAATTTTTAAATCCATTTTTAGTGCTGATAATCAAGTTTTTTCCGCTACCAGACAGACCAACATGGGCCAAAATGACACCAAGGCCGGTAATTTCCTCTACAGACCCCTTTCTCTCCCCAGAGAACCCGTGGGCCGCTCATATCGAAACAAGGCGACCCCGGTTTGAAAACTTCGTCCAAAAACTGCTACCCACAGTTTCTCAGAGATCCTGCGGCTTAAGTGTACTGCGGCGATTGGCCTTAGTACGCTTGGCACCTTCTGTAAGCAGGGCATAGACCTTCTCGTTAAGGGCTGCGATTGCATCGGATGATGTCATAACGCCCCTGGACTTATTGAATGCCTTTACCTTGCTGGTTACTACCAGAACTTCCTTACCGGATTTCTTCTTAGCTGCTTTCTTCTTCTTCGCCATTCTGCTACCTCCATGTCAAAAATCGGTTTTCAACTTCCAATAAAAACGGGCACACACCCGCCATATGGACTCTACGAGCACGATTGTCCACACTATCGCAACTTTTTCAATAGAAAAATCCCAAAAAAAATAATTTTTTGCGTCATAATACATATAACCCAAACAATCCTCAAGGCCGGCCCTTTCATTTATCTGCTGGGAGGAGTTACCGCTCTTTTTCACCAATTTTAGATTAATTGCCCTCGCAGTTTAGACGATGAGAATCGCGGACGGATTGTCTATCGCAAGACGGTCCTGAAAAAAGTGTGTTTTTGCGCCCAAGCCGATGGCAAGGACCGCAAGCGAACATATAACGGAGAGATATTATGACAAAACATAGAAAAAAGTCTCAGCAATCGTCCACTTCACTGCACGAATTCGTTACCGTAGCATTTGCCGAGGACAGGGAGTTGGCAAAGCAATACAAAAAGATCCTCGATGAGAGCGACATACCCGTGATAATCAGGAACACACCCGAATCTATACATTCACCGGGAATCGCTGTCATGGTTTCGGAAGATGACCTGGATGAGGCACATATCCTGATAGAATCCCAGTCATCTCACGAAAGCTTCTATGACCTGGAACTCGGAGACGGCTTCGGCGAAGATATCGTCTCGGATGACAACTTCGATGAAGAGGATGAATTCTACAACGATATTTAGTAAGCCGCCACTCCGAGCAGCTTTTTAGAAAGGTACTGAAAAATGGCTGATGAAAACAGCGATAAGAAGAAAAGTTTCGAAGAACGAAGGAAAACAGTAGTGGACAGGCGGCTTGGTTTTGACCGCAGACGCGGACCGGGCCGAAGACTATCACCAGAACGAAAAGCCGCCGAAGAAGGTCAGATGAATGATGAGCAGTTTGTTTTCCTGATGGCGATTGACGATTACAAAAAGCAGAACCAGCGACCGTTCCCAACATGGACAGAAGTGCTTGAAGTTATACACGCACTCGGCTATCGCAAAGTCGCCGAACCGCAATCGCTGAAACCCTTCAAGAAGGAAACTGAATCGGCACCCGCTGCATAATTCCGGATTCTGTATCCGGAGTTCTGTATTCTAATCTTTATATCGGTCCATTAAAAGTGTAACTCTGCTGTAATGTTCATCCCCCAGCTTATTGCGCAAAATCTTTTTAATCTGCCCGATTCCCGTCCGTTGGGTCATATGAGTAATGATAATATGCTCATTGTCCAGCTTACCAATCAGCTTTACGAACTCATCGACATAGATATGCCTGCCGGCATCGGCCCGTTCGATATGTTCGGCGTCAAAAAATGTACACTCCGCAATAAGTATCTTACTCTTTGCGATATAATCCAATTGCGAAAAATCGACATACCTCGTATCACCAAGGTATGTTACTATCGGAATATCCAACGCCCGTTCGATAGTAATGCCCTTCTTCTTCAGCTCAACAATTTCCTTGCCGGACAGTCCCACAAATTCGTCCTTGAGTTTTTTCCGTTTTTCAATAACCGTATATCCCACCGAGCCCCTGCTGTGTTTCGTAGGAAAAACCTTTGCGACAAGGTTCGGCTTAATCCAGTATTCATCCCCCGCCTTTACACCTACCAGATTCGCCGGTATCTTATTACCATCTAACTTCCCCCACGCATCGATTATGGAATGCATCGGCCCAAGCAGATTTTCCGGCGCAAGGATTGTTCCTGACTTCTGGCCGGTAAACTTTCGATGTGAAAGATAATAAGCAATCCCCGCCGCATGGTCTATATGGCCGTGGGTGAGCAGTATATTATTGATGGAGATAATCTGCTCCGGTGCCTTGCCGACATCGAAACAGACATCCAGCTCTTTAATCGCGACAACAGTCTCCTCCCCAGCCACAGAATAACCAATGACCTCAAGACCATCGACTGTAACAGATTCCAAATTATGACTCGGCATAACCGTTTCCCTAAAAAACAGCAAACACTATACGAACAAGTTAGTGATTTTACCCCAATTACCGTGAACGGTCAAGCCTCTAATGCACTGTTATCCCTAAATATACCCAAACTTGGGGGTTTTCTCGTAAGCTTTTCCGCAAGAATGGTCTCATTGCTTCCAGTTGTTTCACTGCTCTTTATTTTAATTACCCTGCCGAGATCGTCATACTCTCTTTCTTCAATCGCATTCAGTATAATGACGATTTTAATTGTTCAAAAGTAACATAGGGGCCATACGGCAGTGGGCCGTCGG
>SDBT01003286.1_pt1 | contig 28075 bp, 32 predicted proteins | sample 2277101 | NCBI WGS metagenome assembly SDBT01 (sample SAMN10404973, study PRJNA504765) | marine sediment metagenome | isolation source: marine sediment core GS10_PC15, 103 cmbsf | place: Arctic Ocean: Southern Knipovich Ridge | collected 2010 | reverse complement strand
GCGAAATCCAGATCACCTGCACTAGCCGGATAGGCACGGCGACGGCAGCAACCAAGATGAAATTGGCAGGGGGCCTGGCCGCCGGGGTAGCAAATAATCTATGACCCAACCACCCCCATTCTACTATATCAAATGAGCTATGGCGTGTCTTCCCCTTTTTGCGAAGAAAAAAAATATTTTTACCAGTAAGTCTATATTGGCAAGAGAATTAGAATCTATGCGTCAGCACTGGCAACAGGGCAATTTTCTAATTCCTTGTATTGTAAGGACTTCTGAAAGCCACCTCTCGGATTCGAACCGAGGACCCCGAGATTACAAGTCACGTGCTCTGCCAGCTGAGCTAAGGTGGCCTGCAATTCTATTACCTTATTTCGCCGGAATTGTAAAGATGGATTCCACCCCCCGTTAAGGTCTCGGGGGGGCGGCACCCGACTCAAGGGGACCTTCAGCATCTGTGGGGGTGAGTATCTCGGTGCGGTCCTTGAAAACAGCCACGGTCTGCTCATAATGTGCTGTTCTGGCTTTGTCACTGGTGCGCAGAGACCAACCGTCTTGGTCAAGTAAAAGAGGGCCGGTTCCGAGGCTCAAGGCCGGCTCCACGGTAAAAACCATCCCCGGTACAATCCTTAAGCCCTCCCCTCGTTTTCCCCGATGAGGAATTCTCGGTTCTTCGTGCAGCTCCCGGCCGAGACCGTGACCTTCGCACTCCTCCAGCACAGTGCAGCGATACCGGGCGGAAACTTCTTCTATCGCCGCCCCTATATCGCCGATCCTTGCTCCGGCCTTGACTGTACTTACGCCGGCCGCCGTGGCGGCTTGTGCGGCGCGCAGAAGCCTACCCGAGTCGGGATCGCCCCGGCCGACCAGGTAGGTTCGGGCCACATCGCCCCACCATCCCCGGTAGAAAAGGGTAATATCCACAGAGAGTAGGTCTCCTTCTTGCAGCCGGTAGGAAGAAGGCAGGCCGTGGACGGCCACTTCGTTCACGGAGATACAGATCGAAGCGGGGAACCCGGACACCAGCGCCGATTGAGCACCACGATCCCGAATACACTGAGCAGCAATTCGATCCAGTTCCAGGGTGCGCGTCCTCGGCTCAATAAGCCCTTCTACTACAAGCAGGGTTTCGACGGCAACATGGCAGCTGTTCCGGATTCCGGCCACGTCTCCGGAGGTTTTGAGCGGAATGTTCCGGCGCATCACCATTCTCCACGGTAAAGCGGCAGATAATAATCGTGGACCACTTTCTGCCAGGTGTGCTGATCGAACACTTCGTTAAAAGCCCGCTTTCGCAGGGCGGCGATATGTTCCGGGCGTTCCCTGTAGTCGCGCCAGCTCCTCCGGATCGTGGCCGCGAGTGCACAGGTGGAATGTTCCCGATAGCTGTAGCCGGTAAGCCCGTCTTTTACCTTTTTCAAACCACCGACATGATGCACAACCGGCAGGTTGCCCATCAGCTGGGCGTAGAGATCGGAAAGCCCGCAAGGCTCAAAACGCGACGGTACCAGAAAAAAATCGCCGGCACTATAGATCTCCTTCGCCAGTAAGCCGTCGAATCCGATCAGCACGACGAGCTTGCCTGCAGAGCTTTTCTTCCGGCTCAGCCGTACCAATTCCTGCTCCAACTGCGGCGATCCGGTGCCCAATATCAGAAATTGCAGTGGATCCGTACTGTTTATCAGGCCGGGCAATACTTGTAGAAGGAGGTCGATTCCTTTCTGGTCGGCAAACCGGCCGATGAAGGTGTAGAGTACCGGCCGGGGACCCTTTGGCCAAGCATCGCCAAGGGCCAAAGATCCATGGACAGAGACGCGCCCCAGTGATCCGCAGCAGCGATGCAGTTTCTGGAGCAACCCGCTGCGGCAGAGTTCCTTTCCTTCCAAGTCTGAGCTTCGTGGATCGAAAGCATGGTCCAGTCCGGAACGGGCCGGGTAGCGCGGGTCGAAGTTATCGGTGTCGATCCCGTTGCTGTGTCCGCTTAACGTTATCCCCCGTTCTCGAAAAGCGGTACCAAGACCCCCGGTCTGATCCCCGGTCTGACCGGGGGTCATCCAGTCGAGATGCATGATTTCTTCGGCATACCCCCGGGATACCGTGTTGACACGGGCATAGAGGGCACCCAGCAGCAGCGGGTCGACTGTTCCCCTCAGCAAACCCCGAGTCAGCACATTCTGGGGCAGGTCACTCAATTGGCCGGCAAATACCGTATCGTAGATCTCCTGATGATAGCCCCACCCAGCATTGTGGATAGTAATAAGGGCGTCAGTGCCGGCAAAAAAACTGGTGTATCTTCGCTTTACGCGCATCATGACTGGCAGCAGTGCCGCATGCCCGTCATGGCAATGGAACAGGGCGGGCGCTTCTCCACGCAATCGGGCCAATTCCAGGGCACTGCGCTGCAGGGTGCAGTTGATATGATGGGCGTCCCAGTGCCCTTCCCCTTGTTTTTTGGACGGGTCGTGCCGCTCGTCCTCGGCGGTGTAAGTATAGACGGCCTGCTTGGCACGAATTCTGTTGGAGCTGATTAAGAAGAGACGAACGTTTTTTTTTTCACACTGGTGAATCCAAATCTCTTCAGGCTCGGGTGCGGAGGCTTCATTGCCCGCCGGCAGATTCAGGCTGAAGGTCTCCGTCTGCCGAACCGCCCCGAGAACGTTTAGATCGATAAAACCGTAACAGGGAATTACAACGGTGGAGGGAACATTGATTTGGGCCAGGTTCTGCGCCAATCCGGCCACAACATCCTTGACCCCGCCCGCTTCGGCTATACCACTGTACTCCCTGGTAATATGCCAGACTCCCCGTTCGAGTTCCTCCACTAATGTCTTCTTACTTAGGATGCAAATCGGGCCGCAGTCCGTCAGCCCCGTTGAGGTAAACCGGCTCCGGATCGGTATCCCGTACTGTATTGAACATCAGCAATACGCGCAGCATTCGCTCCGGGCTGCCCTCTATATCTGCTTCCTGCACGCAGAACAGGGGGACCGAGTTATAACCTGTCTGGCGCAGACCGGTAGCCGGGTTGGCCAGGTTTAAGTCCTTCGTTACCGAAAAGACTATACTTATGATATCCTGTTCAGCGATAGAATTTCGTCGGCATATGGCGCTTATCATTTGACTCGAGGCGGAGTAGATCGACGCTTGGGTGTTTTCTTCTACCCTGACGGCACCGCGCACGGCTTTGACCGGCATAATTTCTCCGTTTCCAACGTTGTTTTTATATAAGATCGGCGATCATTGCTTCCCGTTCACTCATGGTTAGCTCCCGCGGATTACCCGCCATACTTGAGCCGCTCGAGCGGGCGGCAATCTCACCCACCATGTCCTGGTCGATACGATACTGCTTAAGGTTTTCCGGAAGTCCGAAACGGCGGAATATTTGATCGATCTGCTCTATCAGCCATTCCACCGGGTCTCTCTCGTACTCACCACTCCCCATAATCGGCTGTACGTTCTGCCGCAACAAGGCGCAATCTCCGCGGATTAGCTCGGCATTTGCCTTTAGCACGGGACGTAAGAACAGCGCACATAGCAAACCGTGGGGAATTTCGTAAAGCCCGCCCAGACCGGAAGCAAAACCATGGGCCGCACCCAGCCCGGAATTGGCCAGGGCAATCCCGCTAATAATAGCACCGTAAGAAGCCTTCGATCGGGCCTCCAAATTTTCGAGATCGTTCGGAAGACTGTTCAGCGCCTCCAACATCAATGGGAAGGCATCGACTGCCAGAGCCCGGGGGACTGGTGCCGACTTTATCGATACAAAGGATTCTACCAACTGAGTCAACGCATCCATCCCGGCAATCCCGGTCAAGGGCAGTGAACATTCCACCGTGAGCTCAGGATCAACGACAACGTGGGCAGCCAAAAGAAAAGGTGAACGAAGGCTCTTCTTGTACCCCGAGGTGGTCTTCAAAACAGCGTTCTTGGTCACCTCGGCTCCGGTCCCGGAAGTAGTCGGGACTGCGATCCAGGGAACACCGGAGCCAAGGATCTGCAAGCCACTCCCCACACCTTCCAGGAAATCGTCCACCCTCTCTCTCCGAGGAATGAGTCCCGAGACCGCTTTGGCCGTATCCAGGGTCGAACCTCCGCCAACCGCAAGAAGGACATCCGGATCAAATGCTCTCGCCTCGTCCAAGAGCTTCTCCAGTCCTTCACTGGTTGGTTCCCCGGACGGGCATTGGATATGCCTACTTTCAAAAGGCTCAAGCAAATTGAGTATTTCCTCCCGCCACCGTGAATGCTTAAACCAGGTCAAGCCTGTAAGGAGAAGTGCCTTGCTGCCATAAAATTTGATAATTTGAGGTAATTCGTGCCGCGTGCCTGCACCAAACAGGATATTGCCGGGCTGTGCCAAAGAAAAGCGTTTCATTTTTGGATTATAGCAGTGTGTGGGAATAATTCAAGATTAAAAGACCGTTTACAGTTGAAACCAGGCGACCAGGAATTTAAAGATCAAGAGAACGGAAAAGCAATAAATGATGGCAAGTAAGGTTAGTATGAACCGGAGCAGGAACCTCCTATGCCTGATATACAAGATCATCAGCACATTGAGAAAACCGAAGAAGATTTCCGCCAGTAGGATCTGGTTTAACAATTGCACCAGAAAGGTTTGGGTGTCGTCTAAGAATTCCTGAAAATTGCCCAACAAATAGACACCCAGCAGGATAAGCGACAGGACAAAGAAAAAAACCGTACCACGGCTGGATAAACGATAGAGGGAGTGAACGATGATAACTCGCTTCACATGAAAAACCTTTCAGCTTGCAATTTAACCCATTTTACGTATTATTGAGTGGGAAGGAAAGGTGATGAAAGCGCTGTTTATCATTCTGGTTGTCGTTTTACTCCTGGCCGGATGTGGATTCTTCTTCGGCTGGATTCAGATTTTGCTGTCTCCGGAAGAATATGCCGTGATTTTTACCAAGACCGGCGGCTACGACGAGACCGTAACCTACCCAGGGCATTTTTCCTGGCGTTGGGAACGGCTTATACCGACAAATATGACCTTGTTGAAATTCCAACTTGAGCCGCAGCGATCCGATATCACCTTTACCGGCGACCTTCCATCGGGTGATTTTTACGGCTCGATATTGCCGGAGAAGCCCGATTTCAGTTTCGAGGTCCACATCTCCATCGTCTTTGAGCTTAATCCGGAAAGCCTGCCCCGGTTGGTAAAAGAAGAAAAGCTCACTCCCGGCACTCTTTCGAGTTACTATCAGCAACAGACCTCAATGATTACCCGGAAAGCGCTGGAAATGGGTGAAAAGGGTGTATTTTGGGATGAGGCATCCTCGATAAAAACATTCACGAATGAACTGAGTATGCTATTTCCAGACCTGCACCTACAACAGGTCGACGCCCAGCCGGTACGGGTACCTGATATGAGTCTGTATAACCTGGCCAAAGATTCGTATCGTAATTTGGTGACAATCTGGGAAACATCCCGTAAAGAGGCCGCTGTCGGACTGGCCGAAGAGATCGAACAAAATCGCATTGATGCGGAGCGCGAAGAAAACACTCTGGACAGGCTCAGGCGTTACGGTGAGCTCTTCACTGAATATCCCATCCTACTGAAGTTCCTGTATATGCAGCAAACGGAAGGCGGTTTCCAGCTGCCGGAGTTTGAGCTGCCCGAAATCCTCGATTCTTCCTCGCCCGAGTAGCAGTTGAGCCGAGAATATTTTTTCAACTTCGAGAAAATCGCCTACATAAAAGGCAAAAAACCCAAGGGCTGCATTTTTTGTCTGCTTCGTGACCGGCATCCGTCGGTTGTCGATTTGAGCGTGTACCATGACGAACTGTTCATCACTGCGGTAAACCTCTACCCATACAACCCCGGACATCTTCTCATCATTCCCTGCAGACATATCGTGGACCTCCGGGAATACAGCCCCGAAGAAGAAGACCGTTTGAACAGACTGTTAAAATATTTTTTGAACAAACTGGATCAACTACACCAGCCTTCAGCATATAATATCGGCTACAATATGGGTCACCCGGCAGGAGCCTCGATCGAGCATCTCCACCTGCATGTCATTCCCCGTTACCCGAGAGAACTCGGAATCGCCGATCTCGTTGCAGGAAAAAGGGTACTCGTTGAAAGCCCCCAGGACACGGCCGCCAGGCTAAGCTCCCTGATCGATCAAGGGCCTTTTTCCAGCACCAACAGCTGATCCAGGAGATCATGGAAATCGCCGATGAGGTCCGAGGTAATCTTCAGCAGATGTACAAGGGTCTGGTTTTTGCCCCGATGGATGTGCAAAGTCTTAAGAAGAGATTTTACACTTTCCATGGGGCTGGTCGTAAGCTCATCAAAGATTGTCTTGATTCCGATAAGACACTCCTCGCCCCGCTCGAGGAGGACTTTGGCTTCATTGTCTTTTTGAAGAATAAAGGTGCGGTACATTTTTTGCTGGTTCAAATCAGAGGCAATACGATGCCGGTAGCGCATGAGTGTTTTACCATCGTCCTCATCCGGTGAAAGGGAACGGTCATGGAGCACGATTTTAGCCTCCAGCTCTTCAAGACCGGCGGCAAACTGCACAAGCCTGCTCTGGACCAGACGATTGCTGGACAGTACGTAGGCATTGGCAATCTGGACCACGTCCTGGATGTACCCCTTGTATATTTTCGAAAGATAGTTGTACAGAACCATCAGAGACTTTGTATAGGTATAATAGGGTAATCCCAATTTCCTGAAGTCAAAGTTCGGCTTTTCGTTGTAATAGAAAAGATCCAACAACTGATCGGTTTTAAAGGTGTCTTTGATCTTCCTGTCCACCACATTTTTTTTAATGTCAAACATCCTCTCATCCAATTGCTCGAGGATGTGTCTCTTCAGAGCAGTGGTGTACATCGTTTTAATGTTGAACCGGGGTATGTTAAACAACAAACGGTAGTAAGGGTCTTTTCGAAAATAGCGAAGGAGCTCCAACAGGAGGACTTTCCTGCTGAAACGATGGTTTGCCTCCACCAGATTGGCAATATCGGTCCTTAGCTCTATTACTTCCTGTTCAATCTCATGAATGTCGAGCTCATCCGTTTCTTCTGCCTGGCGGCGGTGCCGGCAGAAATAGTGCAGAAACTCTTCGTGGCAAAACCAATCCTCGCCCAATTTCAGGGGAAGATAGACTGCGTAATAGAGCCTCTCCAGTTGATCGAGCATTAACATTACCGGTGCATGGTCGAAGTAAGGGTACTTATCGTCCAGCCGATCGCCCAGGAAGTAGTTGAAATGACGGAAAATTCCGGTGAAAGGGAATAAAACCAATCCCTTCAAATAGACGAAAGGTTTCAATCCTTCTTCCAATTGGGTGTACAGCTTTTCCGGAATTTTGCGCACATACTCATTAAACTTCCGTAATAACTGTTTCCGAACTTCGTTTTCGTAGCCACTGTCCGCGTAAATGTCCTCTAAATCCTTTAGAGGGACAAATTCTTCCAGATCGTTCTTCGAGTCCTCGTAACGTTCCTTGAACAGATAGTGAAGTGATTTTTGTTGGAACTCTTGATCGTGGGCAAAGGCTTCAAATAGATCCTTCAACGGGAAAAGGGCCGCATACAGATCGAATAACTGCCGGGCAAATCTTGGGGTCAAGTTTCGTGTCTCAAAACCTGATATCCCGGGGTTGAGCTGCTTTATCAGCTTCTTTATATGTCCGAGCTTCATGTTGAGGAAGAGTTCTCGTTTTGTTTTTCCACTGAAAAAACTCTTCAACCACAGCAGAAAGCGTTTCCAGGTAGAAAGCGCCAGCATCTCTTCGCCGATCCGACGTTCCCGCTCTTCCTGCTTCAACTCTACCTGGACGATCTCCTCGGGCGTATCTCGTTGAGTATTACGGGTCAGCTTGGCCAGGAATTCTTTACGCTCCTTTTCAGGGAGATCAGAAGACATCTCCTCGAGCTTGGATTTTTCCGGTATCTCAGCCATGCTCATACTCCATTGGGAGTTCCGTGTACGGGAATGTTCTAATCATCAGAAGTCTTCCCTTGCTTACCGTTATCATAGCACGATCGTGCAAAATTACATTGCTAATGCCAACATCACCCTTCTTCCATGATAACCCATTCAAAGGCCATTTTAAACCTTCGGAGAGCAATACGTCGACACTTTCACAGAGCGGGAAAAAAGAAACGGTTTGTCCCGCCCACGGACCAAACTCCATCGTCCCTTCCACCGCCTGTACATGTTCCCTGGCAGTGTACCAGACATATGGATAAAAATCCCGTTCGAACAGGCTCACGATTCCCAACAGGTGGTCCAGCCTGCCTCCACCACCGCCCACCAGGATCACCCGCCGGCATCCCATCTCCGCAAAAATCCTCAGGCCTATTTCGGTGTCTGTCTCGTCCTTATCGGCAGCATATCGCCTGATCCGCTCGTTTGGGAAATTCTCGAAGGCCATGCTCCTGGACACTGAATCCAGATCTCCAACCAGCAAATCCGGTTCTATCTTTAACCTTTGGGCCAAATCGAAGCCTGAGTCGGCGGCAATGACGAAATCAACGGCATCCAGTTCCTCTCTCAAATCTTTTGCCAAGCGGTCGCCGGGGCCTTCTCCTCCTACCAGTAACAAGCCGAGATCTACAGATTCCATGTCCAAAAAACTTATACCGAATACTTGAGATTTTCAACATGCATAATATTAATAAACTGCTTTGATTTTTTTTTTTAATACCGACTAGTAAAACAGGCACACCTGGACAGGGACGTCCGGGAAAAAAAACAATCAAGGAGGATTGTATGATCATCAATCACAACATGAGTGCCATCTTTGCCCACCGACAGCAAAAGTTCAACAGTATGGCTCTTGACAAGGACATGGAAAGGTTGTCCTCGGGGTTGCGGATAAACCGCGCCGGGGATGATGCTTCCGGTCTTGCCGTGTCGGAAAAGATGCGCTCCCAAATCCGCGGCCTGCGCCGGGCAGAGAAGAATGCCATGGACGGCATCTCGTTTATCCAGACCGCTGAAGGCTACCTGCAGGAAAGTCAGGACATTCTCCAGCGCCTCAGGGAGCTGGCGGTTCAAAGCGCCAATGGCATCTATTCCAACGAAGACCGCATGCAGATCCAGGTGGAGGTATCGGCGCTTATCGACGAGGTAAACCGGGTCGCCTCTCATGCCCAGTTCAATGGCATGAACATCCTGACCGGCCGCTTCGCCCGTTTCAGCGGCGAAAACGTCGTTACTGCCAGCATGTGGCTGCAAATCGGTGCAAACATGGACCAGAGAGAACGGATGTATATCGGGACCATGACGGCCCAAGGCCTCGGCCTGCAGAACCCGAATGGACCGCCACACACGGCGACATTCATCTCTCTCTCATCCCCTGATCGGGCCAACATGGCCATAGGGGTAATCGACGAAGCTCTGAAACTGCTCAATAAACAGAGGGCCGACATGGGCGCCTATCAGAACCGACTCGAATACGCGTCAAAAGGCCTGTCCATAGGCGCCGAAAACCTGCAGTCCGCGGAATCGCGGATCCGCGACGTTGACATGGCCGAGCAGATGGTTGAGTTCGTCAAAGACCAGATCCTGATTCAGTCTGCGACGGCTATGCTGGCTCAAGCCAATACCAAGCCGCAGACCGTACTCCAGCTGCTCCAGTAAGCGTCCATTCTTACTCGGCACAAAGAAAGCCCCCGGCAACGGGGGCTTTCTTAATAATACGCTTGTTGACATACTAAAAGCTATGCTGCGCATCCCCGGTGTTGTTAAACAGTTTGCCTCTCATTTTTTTTTTCATGGTTTTCAATGTTACCTCGTTGGCGGCGCAATTCGAGACATGCTCATGGGCAGGAAGAGCACAGACTTTGACCTGGCTACCGATGCCCGCCCTGAAGAAGTACAAAGAATGTTCCCCCGGGTCATCCCTACCGGGATTAAACATGGTACGGTTACCGTGTTGTTTAAAGGGACCCATTTTGAAGTCACTACCTTCCGGGTCGAAGGCGATTACCAGGACGGCAGGCGCCCGGAATCAGTAATCTTTACACCTTCCATACTCGACGACCTGAAGCGGCGGGACTTCACCATTAACGCTATCGCTTTCAATTTAAAAAAGGGAGATCTGCTGGATCCCCATCTGGGCCGGGAAGATCTGAAGAACGGCATCATTCGTGCCATTGGCGACCCTCTGGAACGATTCACCGAGGACGGGCTTCGTCCGGTGCGAGCCTGTCGTTTCTCCGCCCAATTCAAATTCCGGATCGAAGGAAACACCTTTCGAAGTATACGTAGCTGCCTGGACACGGTACGTCAGGTTTCTTCGGAAAGAATCAGAGACGAATGTTTGAGAATACTCGAGTCAGATAAACCTTCGATCGGCTTTAAAAACATGATGGAGAGCGGCCTGCTGGAGGTTATCCTCCCCGAACTTGCTCGGTGCCGCGGCGTGGACCAGCGAGAAATGCACTGCTACGACGTTTTCGAGCACCTTCTATATACCTGCGACGCCGCAGACAGAGAAAAACCTATCATACGTCTGGCCGCACTGTTCCACGATATCGGCAAGCCCCAGAGCCTCGAGGTAACAGGATCGGGGGCATTGAGCTTTCACCGACACGAGCATCTATCCGCCGAAATTACCGAAACCATTACCCGCAGGCTGCGTTTCCCCAACCAGGTTATCAAAGAGGTTTGCCATCTGGTACGCCACCACATGTTCAACTACCAGGAAGAATGGACCGATGCGGCGGTTAGACGATTTATCAACCGAATCGAACCGAAATATTTAGGCAACCTCCTCAGTTTACGCAGGGCGGATCAAATAGGCAGGTGTGGCGACCACAGGATATCTCAGGCGTTCATCGATTTCGAAGACCGGATCGAGGAGCAGTTAAAGAAGGAGAACGTCCTAAAGCTCAAAGACTTGAGTGTGTCCGGAAAAGATCTTATGGCTGCTCTTTCCATACGGCCGGGGCCGATGGTCGGGATCCTGCTTCAGTTCCTCCTGGAAAGCGTTTTAGAAGATCCGGATCTGAATCAACGAGAGAAGCTATTAGACATCGCCAAAATTTTCTACAACGAACGACTAGGATAAGAAAAACATAAATCTATTGTCTGGGGGTAAGGGTTTCAAAAGCGATACTAGCCGCCTGCTGTTCAGCCTCTTTTTTATTCTTTCCAATTCCCGGACCGTAGGCTTTTTTACCTACATGGACTTCAATCCAGAATGTCCTGTTGTGGTCCGGACCTTTGCGCCGGATAATCCTGTACCGGGGATAGGACCTGAAACGCTTTTGAACCAACTCCTGCAGCAGTGTCTTGTAGTCCTTTTTATGCTTGTCCTCGAGAACTTTGTGGATTTCCGGAATCAGCAGACGCCCGACAAAATCCTGCGACGCTTTGAACCCGGAGTCCAGGTAGTAAGCGCCGATGATTGCTTCCAATGTATCGGCTAATAGAGCTTTTTTAGACCTTCCACCCGAATACTCCTCCCCCTTTCCTATAAGGATGAAGTTGTCGATTCTTAAGTTTTTGGCAATCTCGGCCAGGCTCTCCTCGCTGACGACAAAGGATTTGACTTTGGCTAAATCACCCTCGGTTCGCCCGCGAAGGCTCAACAGCAGGTATTCGGTGACGACAAGCCCCAGAACAGAATCGCCGAAAAATTCAAGTTTTTCATTGTTATCAATCCTATCGGGATGCTCGTTAGCATGCGACCGATGGCAAAAAGCAAGGTTCAAGAACTCGAGGTTCCTGAACCTTATGCCGGCATGATTCTGGAAAAGTTGCAGCTCCTTCTTACGCTCCGCCGTAACCGGCGGTGCATTAAAAGGCAAGTCTTTGGAAAAAAAAGTCACCTGGAAAGATTATTTTTTCTCCAATGCGGATTTAACAAACTCCAACGCATCCCGTACTGTCGTAAACTCGTTAGCCTTTTCATCCGGAATGGTTATCCCCATCTCTTCTTCAATAGCGTACACCAGCTCGTAGGTGTCCAGACTATCAGCGCCAAGATCCTGTCGGAATGAGGAATCGGGAGTGATCTTTTCCTCTTCAATCTCAAGACGGTCCGCAATAAGTTTTTTCAATTTTTCAAAAAGCTCATCCATTTTTCTTACCCTCCTAGAAGATATCAGTTAAGCCATTTCTTCCGGCTTAAGTATTTGTTTTCCCCTGTAGAATCCACACTTGGGACACACTCGATGGAGTAAAACCCGGTTACCACACTTACTGCACTCGACCAGACTGGGTACTTTCAACCTGGTATTGATCGTTTTCCGTCTGCGTTTTCTTTGTTTTGATGTTTTACCCTTAGGTACCGCCATGTTTCTCGCCTTCTGTACAGTATTTAAAGTTAGAAAAAAATACCCTATCCACCCATGGATGTCAAGTCCGTAACGATAACGTCTTTATCTTCGCTTTTAAAGCCTTTTCAACAATCGGTGGTACCATTGCAGAGATATCCCCGCCAAAAAGAGCAGCTTCCTTGACAGCTGAGGAGCGCAATACGAAGTACCTGGGGTCTGTGGGGATAAAGATCGTCTCGATTTCTGGATTCAGCGCCTTGTTCATGATGGACAGCTCGAACTCATGTTCAAAGTCGGCCAGGGCTCGGACACCTCGTAAGATGGAGCTGATGCCGGCCTTCACGGCAAAATCAACGATTAATCCATCCCAGAGATTCACCCGAACATTTCCAAAACCGGATATCAATTCAGCGGTCATTTCATAACGCTCTTCCGCTGAGAAGAAGTAGTTTTTCTGGGGATTTACTGCTATCACCACTTCAATCTTATCAAACATCTTCGAAGCTCTCTTAATGATGTTGTAGTGCCCGTTCGTCGGCGGATCAAAGGAACCGGGGAAAATAACCTTGTTCATGAGTAAAATGTAACGCCTGTTCTGAAGCAGGTCAATAACATCGGAATTTTAGTCGGCAAGTAAAACATTTTGACAAAAACAGAGTAAGCGTATAGAATATAGGAACGATGGTGGTTTTTTTCCTATTTATTATGGCGGCGTTAGTTACCTCTTGTATGAGCCAACCGCCGATAGACCAAGAAGAACCGTTGCCGGCGGATCAACCGGTGGTTGAAGAACCGATTGCCGAGGAACCGGCAGCTCTGCAGCAGGAAGAAAGTACTCCTGATACGGAACCTGAGGAACAGGGGTCCGAAGTTAATTTTGCCGTCACCGAGGAGGTTTACACGAAAACCTTCGATGAAGTCAAAGCTTTTGTCGAGAACCTCAACAAAATAATTCGCAACAAAAACTACCAGCTCTGGCTGACCTACCTGTCAGAGGAGTACCGCGAACACACCGACGATGTTGTGAATCTAAAAGAGCAATCGGAAAAGCCGATACTTAAGAAAAACAATATTGTTTTACATAGTCTAGAAGACTATTTTTATTATGTCGTTGTTCCCAGCCGTTCACAAGCAAAGTTGGACGATATCGAGTTTATTGACGAAAATCGATTAAAGGCCATATCCATAATCCGCAACAATCGGGTACTCCTTTACCTGCTGATTCGCGTAGAGGGGGGGTGGAAAATAGGCCTATGGTGATCTATAATACAATGTGGAGAGTGTAATGAAGATAAAAACTGTTCTGATAGTCTCCGTTATTCTAGGCTGTGTCGCCTTGATCGCCACCGCTCAAGAAAGAGAGCTCACGGTAGAAGAGCTATACCTGGATGCCATCGAGATCCAAATTCTAAGAGAACAAGCCTTCTCGTATGACCGTGATATGAAGATCTCAGCCCTCGATGATATAGAGGAAATGGTCGATGAAGGGCGTGCAACCGATGCTACCAGCTCGATCCTACAGTACCTGGCCATGGAGGGTACCAGTCGGCGGGTTCGGGAGTCAAACCGGCTCATCAACTATTTCCCGGAAGTTCGTCGGCGTTCTGCCAACCTTCTCGGTCGTGTGGGCAGTACGGGCGACAAAGCGACGCGTGAAAGTGCCCAGAACGCGCTCATTGCTGTGCTTATCAAAGACGATGAGGCTATGGTGAAAGCAGAAGCGGCGTATGCGCTCGGAGTGATCGGTCAGGACGATGATGAACAAGCGATCAGAGCTTTAGTCTTCGCCCTGAGTCAGGAGGACTCGGCAAGACCGGATAACAACTTCGCCTACGCGATCTGTCTATCGCTAGAAAAAATCGCCAAAGCGAACAATGGCATTAAAAACCCCGACGCTTTTCGGGCCCTGGTGCAAATCGCCCAGGGTACCTACATAAAAACGGTTAAACGGAAAGCCCTGCAGACCCTTGATGAGTTAAAGAAATACTAATAAAAAAGCCCCCTTTGTGGGGGCTTTTTTCACGTTTCATTCCTGAGATTCCATATCATTGATCACCTCTTCGAGCCATTGGGTCTCCGCTTCGAGGTGAATAACACCTTTTCTGATAATCGCCTGAAGAAAGAAGTCGATTTCGTTACGCAGGGCGACCAGAGTGCGCTGAAAGTCTTCTTTTTGCATCACCGTCTTTTTCTGCTGCTTCTTCAAATAATTCAATACCTTTTCTGGCGGCAGTTTGTTGAAAAAGAGGAACTTCAGGGTGAACTCATCCTTAACTCTGTAACTTGTGCGCAATGGTTGTAGCAGCCAATCATTCAATTTCTTGATACCCGTTGGCGTGATGGAGTAGATATTCTTTTCAGCAGCTTTTTTACCTGGAGCCGTTTTCTTAGTTACCCACTCCAACTCCGACAAGCGCCTTAGAGTGGGATATAATTGGCCGTACGACACCGACCAGACGTTTCCCAGCGCACCTTCGAATTTCTGCTTTATCTCGTATCCGTATTTGGGACTCTCCGAAAGCAATCCCAGGAGAGCAAATTTCAATGACATTCATTCTTCTCCGTCTTTTTTTTATCCTGTGAAGTGAATCATAGCATATGAAGGATATTTATCAAGAAAAAAATCAGCTTAACGCGTGTTTCTCAAATATTGGTACTTTTTTTTCCACTCGGGGGCGGGATCAACAGCTTCATATTGTATTCTCTTCCGAATGAAAAAACGAATAGAGCTGTTTCCCGTTCTTTGCTGGATGATTCCGAAGCTTCCTTTACCCAAATAACAGATCTTTTCTCCAGCGTTTAAGTCGTTGGTTTCGCGTAGAATTCTCAGGATACAGTCAAAATGAGCCGGTTGCTGAGATTCCTGATGTGTGATAGCAGCATAGATATCCCGAACAGATTGGCTACAAACCGGGCAGAGGGGGTACTGTATTTGATTGCGGTTTTTTCGGCGCTTGTAATAATTTCCGCGGCGGGACTGGCGCCGATTGTCGTTCACTGACTATTCCTCTTTGTGCATATTGTGGGTCAGGTCCTGAGCAATCTTGCTGATTGCCAGAGCAAGGTAGTTTTCATCATTGATTTTTCTTTTCAGCTCTTCCAACCGGCGGGGATCCGTCTTTTTGGCGATTCTAACCACGGTATTTATTCTTCACCTAAAAATGCTCAGCATTTTACCTCGACAAAGGCCAGCGTATCGCCAAATTGTGCAACATTGTCAATCTCACCCCTTCGGGAACGGAAGTTTCTTTTGAGAATCGAGTACCCCCGGTCCTCTGAGTACCCGGCGACCATGGATTCCCCTGTGGCACCCTTCCAATGCGTACTGATTTTACCCAGCTCCAATTGTTTTTGGATCCAGCGCCTTGACAATAAACAGGCTCTTCTTCTGCCGGAGATCAACGATCTCATGTTCATCAAGTTTTGAACCAAACTCGTCCAGCACAAGCTCCAGCTTAGGCCGAAGCGGTGCATCGGCATGGCTCTCTGCTACACGACCGATACTGGAATTGTTCAATTGCACAATGCTGCCAATGGGAAATACCCCCATACTTTCCAGGAAAGCTTTTAGCACCCTGGGGTCAAAGTGTTTTCCATTGTCACTCAAAATATTTTTCATCGCCGAATAGCCAATAACCGAGGTCCGGTAGGCACGTTCGCTGATCATCGCCTCATAGGCATCCGCTACAGACAGAATCCTGCCGGAGAGACTAATATCCTCACCCTTGAGGCCCCGTGGATATCCTTTACCGTCCCAGCGCTCTTGGTGTTGGAGGGCGATAAATGCGATTTCTTCCGGATATTTCAATTCCTTGGATACAATTCGATAACCTAAAATAGGATGGGTCCTGATTCGATTGAGCTCTTCCGGACTCAATGTTGATTGCTTGTTCAGGATCTCTTTCGGAACCTTCAACATACCCACATCGTGGAGAAGCGCACCTGTAGCCAACTGCAGCAGCCGATGACTGGTCAGTTTGATGGCACCGCCCATAACAGAAGCAACAATCGTGCTATTTAAAGCACTTACCGTCAATTTCCGTTGAGGCCAATCCCGGCTAAAAATGAGCTGAATCGTCTCGTTCTTTCCCTGCCGCAACAACTCGAGCAGATCGTTGACTACGTCGTCGATCGATTCGTGACCGATGAGCGTTCCCTCAACAATGTCCTGGAAGATGACGTCGACCTTTTCCAGGCAGTGACGGTACACTTTCAGGTATTTATCGTCCTGGAAAGGACGCCACGACAAGCTCGTTCCCGCCCCTTCAGGATCTGGCTGCGCCTGGTCTTGAATAACAGAACCATCGCTGAAAACAACATCGATCTCCCAGCGTATGAGTCGGTCGATATCCTTTTGTTTGACCGGTATCTCGGCCGGCACCAGAATATTCTCGCCCTCGATATAAACGGGCTGATCAAACTTCATCCCGGCTCGTAAGTCTGAAATTAGTATCTCTTTCATGCTTCCTCATACAAACTTCTGACATAGATCAGAAGCTCAGCAATTACCTGGTAAAACTCCTGGGGAATGAAGGAACCTACCTCGAATTCGATTAGGGCATCCGCAAGATCCGCCCGGTCTACCAGCTCTATTGCGTTTTCGATGGCGATCTGCTTGATACGTTCCGCCAGCTTCCCTTTTCCCTTGGCAACGATGATGGGGGCAGGCAATTCCGCTGTATATTGGAGCGCTACCGCCTTGTCTTGACGATCCACCTTCTGCCCTACACCGCCGTATCCACCATTTTATAAGGTGATTCACTGCACGGGAGTGAAAATCCGTCAAAATCATCGTCCGTTAGTATAGTATCGTCAATTTCAACACCGAGGTTTTGTAATTTCGAACGAAGTCCGGCCATTTCTCTCTGGAAAAGAGGAATACTTTCCTCTTCATTGCAAAATACCGATAATTGGCTGCTTCCGGAAGATGATCCTTTAGGACCAGACATAAGGACAAAGGACCAGGCGGCCCTTCCCTCCTGCTGAACAGACATCACCATGCGGTCCGGTTTTCCCGGGAAAGGATAGTGCAGGCGAATTGTACCGGATAAATGCTGTCCATGGTCGCCGGCATAGTCATAGGGTATGATGATCCAGTTTCCGCCCACACCTTTAAGATGGTTGAAAAGCTGCAAGGTGTTGTCCCCGCCATGACGCTCACAAATTCCTGTTTTTACATCCTGGGACAGGCGGTGTGCCTGTCGCGGCATCTTTCGCCGTTTATAGCGGTGTTTTCCATTGTTCCGGTCGCCATAGCTCAATAAATCCATCAGGGTGTCGATGCCGGCGCTGGACAGGTCGATTTTCTTGGAGAGTACCATGGCAACAAGCCGCGCGAAACGTTTCGGTTCCAAGTTGAGTCGCTTCAAAAGCCGTCTGATATGTAGCACCACCTTCTCTTTTACGGCCACACCGCTCTGCAGCAGGGCCATCACAATCTGCGCGTTGACCGGGTCCGGATGTAATCCGTATTTCACCAGCGTTTGCAGCAGCGGCGGCTCCCCTTTAACGCCAATACGAAGCACAAATCCTTTGCCTTCTCGACTCACCAGGGCCCGTAGTGCAGCGCCTGCTTCGAGATCCAGTTCGGAATACACGGAAATCACCCTGCCCCTGATTCCGACCGACCATTTATTACCTGCCAGGCGCCTGATGATCTTGACAGAAACAAAATCGCCAGGCTGGAGCCGCAACTCAGGCCTGGCGTCGATGCTGATGGTTAAGGGCAGGGAGTCGGGAATCACGTCTTTTGTTTCTGTTTCTTGCGAATAAGCTCTGGGACCTTGGCTGCCTTACCGACTCGGTCGCGGATATAATATAGCTTGGCTCTTCGAACTTTGCCAAAACGAGTAACTTCGATCTTCTCGATTCTAGGCGAGTGCAGCGGAAACGTACGCTCAACTCCGACGCCGTACGAGATCTTTCTGACTTTAAAAGTCTTACGTATACCCGACTGTTTTTTAGTAATACAGAGACCTTCGAAAATCTGGACCCGTTCGGTCTTTCCCTCGACTATCTTGTAATGAATCCTTAAAGTATCGCCAATTTTGAAATCCTGTAGATCGCTCCGTATCTGCCCTGCCGTGGCGGCTTTAATCTTGTCCATCCTCTTCTCCTTCAGTTCTCATATGTTCCAGTGTTTTTACTACCTCCGGAGCCGCTTTCTCGACATCTATTAACTCCGGTCTGTACCGTATCGTTTTCTCCACACTTTTCTTCAGTCTCCAACGTTCGATTTCGGCATGATTACCGGAAAGCAACACCTCCGGCACCGAAAGATCCTCGAAGCAGTCAGGCCGAGCGTATTGCGGATATTCCAACAGTCCCCTGCGAAAACTCTCTTCCTCCAGTGAGCGTTCTTTGATCACACCCCTGACCAACCGCGCTACACTGTCGATCACTGCCATAGCTGCCACCTCGCCGCCGGAAAGGATGTAATCACCAACCGAGATCTCATCGGTCACATACAGATCAATAATCCGTTGGTCAATTCCTTCGTATCGACCGCAAATTAGATAGATCGTTTCTTCCCCGGCCAAAATTTCGGCCAGGGATTGATTATACAGGGTCCCCGAGGGCGTTAGATAAACCACCCTTCCCGCTCCCGTCTTCTTAGTCTTGGCGGCGCCCGTTGCTTTGAGTGCTGCCGAAAGGGGTTCCGGCTTTAAAACCATTCCCGCACCGCCCCCGTAGGGGGAGCTGTCGCAAGTCTTATGCTTATCCAAACTGTGGTCCCGGATATTGACCAACTCCAGACTAATCAATCCCCGACTGGCAGCCTTCCCGAGAATTGATGCTTCCAGATACCCTTGGAATATTTCCGGAAACAGAGTGAAAATCACGAAGTTCACGGCAGCGGAAACTCCTCGTCCAGAACAATCACTCCCTTCTTAATATCCACCTCCCGCACAAAATGATCCCTGAAAGGAACCATGATCGGTTTTTCTTGGGGTCTGATGACTTCTAAAATGTCCGCTGCACTTCCATCGCATACGGCTCGCACGGTGCCGACAATCTCTTTCCTCCTGATTACCTTGCATCGACACAGATCGGCATGATAATACTCCCCTTTTTTTAACGAAGCGGCGTTTTTTCTTTCGACCCAGATCTCCAATCCTCTAATTTGAGCCGCTTCCTCAGGACTGTCAATGCCGACCAGCTTCAGCAAAATTGCGGGAGTTGTTTTTCTCACCGCTTCTACCTTGAAGGGTAAAAAACGTTCCCCTTTTCGGACGTACACGGTTTTCAACCGGAAAAAATGACTCGCCTCACCCGATAGGCTTCGTACCTTTACAAAACCCTTAATTCCGTGGCTGCTGCGTATATGGCCGATAGCAAGCCAATCGGCTCGATCATCCATCTAATCAGTCAAGTATTTCAAGAACAACTCTTTTACCGGTTTTTGTCGATGCTGCGCTTAGAATCGTTCGCATGGCTTTCGCTATCCTACCGCTTTTTCCGATTACCTTCCCGATGTCATCTTCGGAAACCCGCAGCTCCAGGATCGTTGATTTTTCCCCTTCGATGATATTTACGTTAACGCCGTCAGGATCATCCACCAACGATTTCGCCATATACTCTACCAATTCCTTGACCACAAGCGTCTCCTTTTCAAGGGCTATTTGATACGGAAATTGACATTGTTCAGCAGTTTTCGAACTGTATCACTGGGTTTGGCGCCTTTGCTCAGCCATTCCCGGATACGGTCTTCCTTTATTTGAATCTGCTTTTCTTCAATCTCAATTGGATGGTAAAACCCAACTTCCTCGATTGTGCGGCCATCCCTTGGGCGTCTCGAATCCATAACCACGATCCGGTAATAAGGCCGTCGTTTTGTTCCAAATCTTTTTAACCTGATCCGTACACTCACACTTGTCCTCCTTGCAAAACCTTTTCGATTAAGAAAATTGCGACAGTAGTTTGTTCTGGGCCTTCTTGCTCTTGCTCATTTTCTTCATCATGAGCCGTGTTTTTTCAAATTTCTTGAGCATCTTATTCACCTCGTGCACGGCCGTTCCACTCCCCCTGGCTATCCTCTTGCGACGACCGGGCCCGACAATTCGATGGTTCCTGCGCTCACTCAGGGTCATCGAAAGGATTATTGCTTCCTCTCGTTTGATTTCCTGCTCATCGATGGAATCTTCGCTAATCGCTCCCTTTGCGCCCGGGATCATCTCGATAATCGATTGCAGGCTGCCCATCTTTCGTATCCGGCGAAACTGATCCAGATAGTCTTCCAGGGTAAATGTCTGCCTGGCAATTCGCTCCTGGAGCTCTTCGGCTTCTTTGACATCGATCACCTCTTGGGCTTTTTCGACCAGGGACACCACGTCGCCCATCCCCATTATCCTGGAAGCCATTCGGTCGGGATAGAAGGGCTCCAAATCGTCCAGTTTCTCACCCGTACCGATGAACTTGATCGGCCGGCCGGTAATGCTCTTTATCGAGAGCGCCGCCCCACCACGGGTATCGGAATCAAATTTGCTTAAAATAACACCCGTTAGTCCGACCCGTTCATCAAAGGTCCTGGCAATGTCAACGGCATTCTGACCGGTCATGGCATCGGCGACCAGAATTCGCTCGACCGCCCGGGAAGCAGAAGAAATAGCTGACAGTTCAGTCATCATGGCTTCATCGATCTGTAAACGCCCGGATGTATCGACGATTACCGTGTCAAACTGTTCTTTGGCCGCCTGCTTCAGCGCCGCCTTGACCACCTTGACCGGATCTTTCGCACCCTCTTCTTTAAACAGCCCCACCTCGGCTTGTCTCGCTAAAATAGAGAGCTGCTCAACTGCCGCAGGCCGAATCAGATCGGCAGCGACCAGGAGCGGACGCCGGCCTTTCCCTTTTAAATAACAGGCCAGTTTGGCCGCAGTGGTTGTTTTTCCGGAACCCTGTAACCCGAGCAGTAGGATTACCGACTGGGAGTCCGTTCCTTTTAAGTCCAAATCCTGACGCTCGTCCCCGAGCAATTGAACCAATCGATCATATACTACCTTGATAAACTGCTCACCCGGAGATACTGAGCGCAGAACCTTTTCTCCTAACGCATCTTCGGTAGCCCGGTTGATAAAACGGCGTACGACCCGCAGATTTACGTCTGCCTCCAGGAGAGCGAGCCTGATTTCACTCAAGGCATCCTGGATGTTCTTTTCCGAGATGTTCGCCTTACCCGATATCTGGCGGACGAGATCGTTGAATTTCGTGCTCAATCTTTCCAGCATAAGTTATGAATATATACCGTTAAACGTTTCGAGTGTCAACCTGGAACGAAATTCTCGGGTCAATGCAGCTTTAATGCACTCTGAAGAAGTACCGCTCCAGGTAGCGAAGCCGTTGCCGGGCCTCGTCCGAGTAAAGACTCTCCGGATACTCATCGTATACCTTCTGGTAGTAGGACCTCGATTTTTCCAGGTTCCGCTGAGTCGAATCCAACTCGTAGAGCCGGGCTAAACGGAAATACACCTCATCCAGCTGATCTCCCCATGGGAAACGTTTCAGGTACTCCTGATACAGGTCAAGTGCAACTGCAGCATGCCCGCTGTCTCCCTGAAAACGGGCAACATTGAGGAGGTCCCGGCCGGTTGTATTGGTACCCAGGAAGGTTTCAAGATAGTCAGCCAGCAACTTTTCATCACCCAGGGCTACGCTGGACCGGACAAGACCCAGAACCGCCCTCTCGGCGTAGGCATCGGCTGTTTCCAGGTTCTTTGAATAGTACTTGAGCGCTGCCTCATGTGAACCTATGGCCGCATACGCGGCGGCTATCCGGTCGTTGAGATGAGGGTTCCCGTCTTGATAGTTCTTTAAAAACTCAGTCAACGCGGATTCCCACTCTCCGATTGAAAAAAGCTTTTCGGCGTACGAGTTTTGCGGCTCCTCCTGAGCGCGGCTCGAATCCCGGGCTACGGCCACCAGGGCTGCAAATTCTTCTTCCGGTACTACCCTTAGGCTGATATATTCGTTCCGTTCAGTTCCCTGCCGGGCATCCTGCAATTGAAACCGGAGCAGATATTGCCCATATTCCGCGGTTTCGAAGTTAAATGTGCTGTGGTTCCCGTTGTAATCGGTGGACAGGAAATCGATACCCTGCTCACTTCGATTCCCTGTCTCCTCTCCATCCAAGCCGACATAGAACCAGCCGCTGCCCTCCAGACTGATCACAACCCGGTCGCCTCTTCCGGCGAATACTTCCCTCACCTTCGGCTCAGAAACCTCGGCAACAGTTTTTTCAAGCCTCGGTTCTGCTGCAGCCCCTGTATCGACAGCGGGTAGCGCGGCCCCTGGCGTAACGGCGATTTGGGGAGCGGCACTTCGTGGAACGGCACTCCGTGTCGCGGCTTCCGATACAAAGGCACCTGGTGTAACGACATCTCGAGCAGCGAAATCCGCTGAAGTCCCAGCCGGAGCTGAAGTCCCAGCCGGAGCTGAAGTCCCAGCCGGAGTTGAAGTCCCAGCCGGAGAAGAGGCGATTGGCGGGGCATCCCTGGTCAAAAAGGCAGTTGAGGCAGCGGTAGCTGCAGCTCTCAGTACAATGCCGCCCGGTTCCTTATCCGCCTCTAAAGCGATTCGATTCTCTTGCTCACTGCTTCGTCCTATCTCCAGGCCCGCACCTGCAAGGCGGTTTCGTACCGCTATCGGCGGGAATACCACTTGATGCACCGGCAGCATAACAAGGTCGGTACCAGGCGATTCATACTCTGGAACGTGAAAATGGACCAGGCCGGATTTGTTCCAACTCAATTCCAGGTCGCTACGATCGATTGTGGTCCATGCTCGGCTGCGTACCCGGGGGAGAGGTAAAACACCGGTCCTTACCCGCTGCTTGAACTGCTTTGCGGGAAGCGGAAGAGTGACCCGCGGGAGGGCGGCCCGCAGACGGGCGGCCCGAAAGCTGGCAGTCGTCGCAGCCGCATCGGGGTGCCCATATGCGGGCCGCCCGTCTGCGGGCACTCCATCTATGGGCATTCCCGCGGCCCGGACCGTCTCCCGTTGGATGCCGGTGCTTTCGCAGCTACTAAAAACAAGCACACTTAGAAAGAGAAGTGTCAGCTTTTGTTTCATTTCGTTCCCCTCCCAAGGAATTCATGGAATATCCCTAAATAACTCTTCTATCCTCTCGTTATTATCCTCAATTATAATATCTAATACAATTTTTTTCAAAGGTATCCAAAAACGGTTCACTTGCTCATCGTTCCACCCGGAAAGCCGCTCTCTAAAAAGATAGGTCGAATTGTGGGCGATTTCCTCCACCGGCGGCAGTATAAAATCAGAAATTTGGAGTTCTGCAGCGGGCGGGGACGTTTCCACCGGCACTTTTTTATCGCCGGCTCCTCCGGAGATAAGAACTACCAGGGTAACGACAACGGACAACAGAAAGCTTCCCACGGCAATGAGAATGAGGCTTCGTCTGTCCAGACCCGCCAGTCGGTCAGGCAGAAGTCTTTTCCTCAACCTTGTTCTCCAGTTTTAAAGACACAATCTTCGATACACCGGATTCTTCCATGGTAACTCCGAGAAGAGCATTAGCGCAGGTAATGGTTTTCTTATTGTGGGTAACTACGATGAACTGCGAGTTAGAGGCGAATTCTGCCAGTAGCTGTGCAAACCGGATCACGTTCTGCTCGTCCAGGGCTGCGTCAATCTCATCCAGGATGCAGAAGGGAGAAGGCCGAACCATATACATAGCAAACATGAGGGCCATCGCAGTAAGCGACCTTTCACCTCCGGAAAGCAGGGCGATACTTTCCATTTTTTTTCCCGGTGGCTGAGCCAAAATATCGATACCCGATTCCAGAACATTCTCAGGGCTAAGCAGCCTGATCTCGGCACGCCCCCCCCCAAATAAACGGCGGAACATGAGATGGAAATTCTTGCGAATACTGCCAAAAGTCTCCATAAACAGTTCCGCCGATTCGGTGCGAATTTCCTCAGTTACCTTCTTTAGATCGTTCAGGGCTTGCTGTAGATCGCTCAACTGACCGCTCAAAAATTGATAGCGTTCATCAACCCCAGAAAATTCTTCAGGAGCCATCAGGTTGACCTGGCCCAACTGCTTTATGGACTCTTTCAGCTCCTGGAGGCGTTTCTGGGACTCAGGGATGGAGCCTTCCAGCTCGAACAGGCGCGATTCGTACTCACCCAGATCTCTGGAGTGTATTTCCTGGAAGTTCCGATAGACATCCCGAATCTCAGTATTTACTTCCACCTGGCTTAGTTGAAGTTTCTCTACACTGGCCTGCAACCCTTCCAGCTTCGTGCTTCTTCGCTTAAGCCTCTCTTCCTGGGTTTGAAGGGTTCCGTTTTTCCTGGCAATCTTCTTCTCCAGAGCAGCGAGCTCTTTTCTTAAGATTTGATCCTTCTGCTCCAACCGCTGCTTTTCGCTGACACAGCCGGAGATTCGACTGATCAGGTTCTCCAGGCGCTGTTTGGAGCTCCGGATTTCCTCGATATTCTCTTTGAGCTGTATCTCCTGTTCAGCAATTTCCAGATTGACCCTCTTTATCTCATCTTCAAGTCCGTTGCACCTCGTATTCATGCGCGCCCTGTTGACCCGCAGATCTTCCAGGGTTTTTCGATATTCAACGATTTTTACGCCCAGAGCGCGGTTTTCTTCCCGAAGCTCTTCAGCCTGCGCTCTTTTTTGGGTGATAATCTCCAGAGCCTCACTTATCAATCGATCGATCTCCCTCTTTTGAGTAATTATCCCTTTAGGCGCCAGGAAATCCTCCAGGAAAACCGGGGTACTTTTCTTGTACTCATCAAAAGAAAAATCCAATTCATCGACTTTGGACAGTATCTTGTCCAGAAAATCGCGGACAGAGAATAAAATCTGAACCGTCTCGGTGCTGCTCAGTGTACCCACTCGTTCATAGTCTTCAAAAAGTTTGGATCGGCTGCTCAGCTGAATCTTGAGCGTCTTTAGAACAGAAAGAATCACTTTTTCAGATCGGCGACGATCCTGGGCGGAGTAACCGAGATCTTTGAGCTGGTGATCGAGTTGAGTAACAATATCATCGGTAATCGTGCGCAGTTCAGCCCGCAGCGTTTCGATCTTCCTCTCCAGATCCAGCACCTCGACACCGAATCTTCTAACACCTTTATCGTTCTCATCGATTCTTATTTCAAACTGAGCAATATCGCGCTCAAACCCTTCTATATTCTGCCGAACATCTTCGAGCAGCCCGCTTATCTTCTCCAGCTCCAGTTTACGATCCTGCAGGGCTGTCCTGGTTCGCTCCATTTTATTCCGGACCGTCCGCTCCCGGTCTTCTTCGGACGAAATTTTACGCTCTAAATCAACACGCTGTTCCTGGAGCATTCTCATTTGGCTTTCGATATTGTGCTTTTCAAGATCAACCCTGTACAGTTCTTTCTGATAATCAACCAGGCGGGTTTCCATGGTGTTGACCTTATCGATGCCCTGCTCCATTTCCGTTTTGATCGACTCAATCTCTTTTCGCAAGGTATCTCTACTCACAATCTGTTCCTGCAGTTTTTCCCCGCTCGAGTCCCGCTGCTCGAAGAGACCGCGCAGCCTTAGCAGTTGAATATCAAGTTCGGCCTCGAAGGTCAGCTCCTTCAATGTACGGTACTCTTCGGTTCGAACAGCCTGCCGTTTTAGAGTGTCATAGCTTCGCTTAACTTCCCCCAGGATTCCTTCTACTTGGCGAATATTCTCACGTGTTCGTTCCAGCTTCCGTTCTGCCTCTGCACTGCGCACCTGGAAACGGGTAATGCCGGCGGCTTCTTCAAATACCAGGCGGCGTTCCTCCGGTTTGTTGGAAAGGATCTGGTCTATCCGACCCTGTTCCATAATGGAGTAGGCAGATTTACCGACCCCGGTGTCAAAAAACAGCTCTTTGATCTCCCTCAGGCGAACCGGGTGATTGTTGATGAAATATTCGCTCTCTCCGAACCGGAAGAGTCGTCTCTTGACAGATATTTCCGGCATGTCCAGAGGAAGCTCCTCCTGTTCGTTCGACAAGAGCAAGGTAACTTCGGCGACATTCAAAGCCTTCCTGTTTTCGGTACCATTGAAAATGACATCTCCCATTCGATCGGCGCGGAGCATCTTGGCAGACTGTTCCCCCAGCACCCACTTCACCGCATCGACAACGTTGCTCTTGCCGCAGCCGTTGGGGCCCAGCAGGGCAGTTATACCTTCAGAAAACTCGAGACGTGTCTTGTCGGCAAAAGATTTGAATCCAAGAATATCGATACTCTTGAGTAACACCCCGACTCCCAGTTTATTGCGGTTTAGATAGATTCTATCACTCGAAATCTTTCCGCGTCAAGCAAATGACTTAAATTACGCCAGATGCCACCGGGCAGCGGGGATGCTGCTGCCTGGCGGCAGCCGTCCCAACTGCCACGGGTCCGGAATCTGCCGCAAGCCCACTGGCGCGGGGCGGTCAGACCTTGCCCCAGTCGATAGGTCTAATTATGATGATGATCATGTTCATCTGCGGCGTCGACGAAGCGGGAAGAGGACCGATTGCCGGCCCGGTAACCGCCGGGGCGGTAATTCTTACTCCCGGATTTCCGGTGGGGATCCTGAACGATTCGAAAGCCCTGAAACCCGGACAACGCAGGGAAATAGCCGCATTGATTCGCAGCCGGGCGCTGGCCTGGACCACAGGCTGGGCCTGGCCCAGAGAAATCGAGCAGCTCAATATTCACCAGGCCGCTCTCATTGCCATGGCCCGGGCGGTGACCGCGCTTCCGATCCTACCCGAACAGGTTCTGGTGGACGGCCTCTTTACGCCGCAATTGACGATACCCTGCCGGGCAATCGTAAAGGGTGACCAAAAAATTCCAGAGATAATGGCAGCTTCAATAATCGCCAAAACAGAACGGGACCGCTGGATGGTTCACTACAGCCGTATCGATCCGCGGTATTGTTTTGAGAAGCACAAAGGCTACCCTACCCGGGAACACCGCCGGCTTGTCCAGCATTTCGGGCTATCGCTCATCCACAGGAAGAGCTTCAAGATTTCGTTCCCTTGATAAACCTGACGGCCTGATCAAAGCAGTGTAAAAAATTGTCCAAGTCCTCTTCGAACACGATAATAGAATGCCGTTCAAACTCGTGTTCCGAGCTTTTTTTGCTCTCCACCAGATTCAGGAAAATATCACCCTGCCGGTTTTCTTTGACATTAAAAAAATAGGTTCGCTTTCCTGATGTCACTCTGGACGAAAAAACCTCACCCCTGGTTCCCATGATCACCTTCCCAAACGAAAATGTCCAACACCGTTACTCTACACCAGAGGCGGTTCTTTTTCAACAAGCAAAAAGCTTACCTCGATACTTGAAATTCGCTTGGCGGCAGTGCTATAGTACAGCTCCAATCGAGCGCGCCCGTCGTATAATGGCTATTACCTCAGCCTTCCAAGCGGATGATGTCGGTTCGATCCCGATCGGGCGCTGTTTTTAATTCAGGCTCTCCCGTAAATCCTTGAATAGCCCCAAAAAGCACTGTTATCCCGGAATGCTTGTGTGCAATTTATTGAGGCTATTTAGAAATTAGCACCAAATCTTTGTTTGGTATATGGAAAGAAAAACCAATATAGGCCCGCACAGTGAGTTGGGTATAATCTATGTCAAAATCCACTCCTGCCCACGTAGGAAACCACAATGTTGGTTGAACCATCAAGTATGGCGCAATCCTTTCGGTAATAAAATAAGGCTATGTTGGGAAAGTGTGTTGATTTTTAGCCTGTTATCATAGCCAATATGAATAATTTAGTATATACTTATATTATAATAATTTATTCATCATAAGGTTGGAATTTCATGGAAAAAAAG
>SDBT01003285.1_pt1 | contig 28077 bp, 19 predicted proteins | sample 2277101 | NCBI WGS metagenome assembly SDBT01 (sample SAMN10404973, study PRJNA504765) | marine sediment metagenome | isolation source: marine sediment core GS10_PC15, 103 cmbsf | place: Arctic Ocean: Southern Knipovich Ridge | collected 2010 | reverse complement strand
CGCCTGCGCCGCGAGCACGCAGGCCATCGGCGAAGCGACCATGCTCATCCGGCGCGGCGACGCGGACCTGATGATCTCGGGCGGCGCGCACAGCATGTTGCACCAGCTCGGGATGACCGGATTCAGCCGACTGACCGCACTCTCCACCAACAACGAAAACTACCAGACCGCCTCGCGTCCGTTCGACCGGACGCGCGACGGGTTCGTGCTCGGCGAAGGCTCGGGCATCCTGATCCTCGAGGAATACGAGCACGCCCAGCGGCGCGGCGCGCGGATCCACGCCGAGATCATCGGCTACGGCTCGACCGCCGACGCCTTCCGCGTCACCGACATGCATGAGAGCGGACTGGGCCCGGCGGCGGCGATGCAGGCCGCCCTGGACGACGCCGGCATCGCTCCCGGCGACGTGGGCTACATCTCCGCTCACGGCACCAGCACCACCGAGAACGACAAGATCGAGTCGCTGGCGATCCGCAAGGTCTTCGGCGCCGGCGGCAACACTCCACCACCGGTCAGCAGCGCCAAGAGCATGCTGGGTCACCTGATCGCCGGCGCCGGGGCGGTCGAGCTGATCACCTGCATTCTGGCCTTACGCGACGGATTTCTCCCGCCGACCGCCAATTACCACCACCCAGATCCGAACTGCGATCTCGACTACATCCCCAACAAGCCGAGAAAAGCCGACGTCCAGGTCTGCCTTTCCAACAGCTTTGGCTTCGGCGGACAGAACAACACAATCATCGTGAAGAAACTCGACTAGCACTTGCTGTACCGGTCTCCAACCGCTGGATGTAGCGGCCGGGCCCTGCACCGGCCGTCGATGGCGGGAAGGTGCCTAGCGACCTCGCGCCCACGCCCTTAGAATGCCGCTGTTCCAGCAAGGCAGACCATCCGCAAGGAGACAGCAATGGCAATACCGAAACGGGTGACGGACAGAGTCAAGTCAGGATTGAGGACATTCCGGAGGGTGTTGGAGGACGCCCGCAACGCGGATCGGAGCGAGCAGGACACCGTCACGATCGTCACTGATATGCTGGCCGACATCTTCGGATACGACAAGTACTCGGAATTGACGGCCGAGTACGCCATTCGCGGAACCTACTGCGACCTTGCCGTAACGGTTGACGAGAAGATAAAGTACCTGATAGAAGTCAAGGCAATTGACAAATCCCTTAAAGAAAACCACCTGAGACAAGCGACCGACTATGCGGCAAAAGAGGGGGTCGAATGGGTTGCGCTCACAAACGGCATCGAATGGCAAGCATATCGAATGATCTTCGAGCAACCCGTCAGATTCGAGCATGTGTTCACGATCGACCTTCTGCAAGGTGGATCAGAACTGGTCGAGATGATCTACATGCTGAGTCGCGAGGGGATCGCAAAGGAAGCCCTAGATGAGTATCACGAGCAAAGGCAGATTCTGAATCGCCACGTCGTCTCGGCAGTCATCCTATCTGAAACGATTCTCAAAGCGATTCGGCGCGAATTGAGAAAGATGGCGCCGAAAATGAGGATAGATGCCGAAGATATCGAACAGATCCTGACGGCGGAAATCCTGAAGCGTGACATCGTGGAGGGGGAAGATATCAAAGACGCGAAGCGAAGAGTAGGTCGCGCCCACCGGCGAGCGGAGAGCAAACGCGAGGCCTCCGCTCCTCCAACGCCCAAACCTGCGCCTGCTGTCACGCCGCCGTCGCCGACTGCCGGCACCGTACCTACTCCTGACCAAGCAGAGCCGGGTGCCACTGCTCTGTGAGCAGTGCTTTGTGGAGAAGACGTAACCGGCGATGCACCGCTCACGGAGCAGTGGCACGCCGCACGGAACCGTGCCCGCCGACGCGAGATAGACACAAAAAAACGGATGTTCGGGCCTTGTTCGGGCCTGGACCTTGTGCTAGCATCCCTCGGCGTGTCTCGGTATAGAATCAATCAGTTCGGGAAGTCCTGGCAACCACTTCACACTCAAGGAGAAGCAAAATGACGAAACGACTCAGGTTTGTCACTGGTGGCGTCGCGCTGCTCGCGGCGGCGTTGTTCTTGTCCACGCAGGTCGTATCGCAGGAGGCAAAGGCTCCGCCCAAACCGCCGGGCGAGCAGGATATGGCCGAGATGATGGCCAAGTGGAAGGAGCTGAACGCGAAGGGGCCGGAACACGAGAAGTTCAAGGACATGGTCGGGAACTGGGACACCGTGACCAAGATGTGGATGGAACCCGGCGCCGAGCCCACGTTGACCGAAGGGACGGCCGTCTTCCGCCTGATTCTCAACGGTCGATACATCGAGCAGAGGTTCAAGTGCATGATGATGGGCGAGCCGTTCGAGGGCCGGAGTCTCGAGGGCTACGACCGCTTCAAGAAGAAATTCGTATCGATCTGGATGGACAACTCCAGCACCGGAATCTTCATGAGCGAGGGCACCGCCGACGAGACCGGAAAGGTCTGCACCTACTTCGGCAAGATGGACGATCCGATGACCGGTCAGAAGGACAAGACCGTCAAATCGATCGCCCGCGAGATCGACAAGGACCACGTGGTCTTCGAAATGTATGAGGAACGGCCCGGGGCCGGGTTGGTCAAGACGATGGAGATTTCGTACACGCGCAAGAAGTAGGCAAGTTGCCCGGGCTCACTCGCCCAGCCGCGTGTGGGCTTCGCGCAGCAGCGTTTCACTCTCGTCCCAGCCAAGGCACTGGTCGGTGATCGATATGCCGTAGCGCAGCCCGGACGGATCGCTGCCCAGCTTCTGGCTGCCTTCGAACAAGTTGCTCTCGAGCATCAGGCCGATCAGGTCTTGCTTGCCGGCCAGGCGCTGCATGAGCGCCACGCGCCAGACGTGCGGCTGATTCTTGAACTGCTTGTTGGCGTTGGCGTGGCTGCAATCGACCATCAACGCGCTGGGCAGCCCGGCGGCCCGCAGGGCCTCGAGCGCGCCGTCGATGGTAGCCGGATCATAATTGGGGCCGTTTCGTCCACCCCGCAGAATGACGTGCGCCCACGCGTTTCCGCGGGTGTGGATGATCGCGGTCAGCCCGTTTTCGTCGATACCGAGGAAAGCGTGCGGCTGCCTGGCCGCGGCCATGGCGTCAAGGGCGGTCTGGAGCCGCCCCTCGGTGCTGTTCTTGAATCCGACCGGCATAGACAGGCCGCTGGCCATCTGCCGGTGCGTCTGCGACTCGGTCGTGCGGGCGCCGATCGCCGACCAGGTAACCAGGTCGGCGATGTACTGCGGCGTAATCGGGTCGAGCATTTCGGTCGCCGCGGGCAACCCGAGTTCGGTGACGCGCAGCAGGATCGAGCGGGCCAGCCGGATGCCGCTCTCGATATCGAAGCTGCCGTCCAGATGCGGGTCGTAGATCAGCCCCTTCCAGCCGACGGTGGTGCGCGGTTTCTCGAAGTAGACCCGCATAACGATACAAAGTCGATCGGCGAGCTCGCGGCGCAGGTTGACCAGGCGCTCGGCGTATTCGAGCGCGGCGCCCTCATCGTGAATTGAACACGGCCCGACGACCACGAGCAGCCGCTCGTCCTCGCCACTGAGGATACGCTTGACCTCCTCGCGGCCCTGAATGACCGTCCGGTTCGCCGGCGCCGTCATGGGCAAGTCGCGCTTGACCTGGCGCGGATCGACCAGCCGCTGCGTGCGAACAACGTTGAGGTCCTGCGTCGGCTGCGCACCGGAGTCCGCGGCGCGCGCCGCATCGTCGATGCCGGCCGGGGGCGCTGCGACTTCTCCGCCGCGCCGGCGGCGCGCATTGCCTCGCCGCTTGTGTTGGTCGCTACGCATGAGTACCGCAGTCCTTCGTTGCCCGACTCCCCGAGTGTTCGCACCAGTTTAAGGGACGCGGCGTGTGGATCGAAGGTTGAACGGGGAATTCACGCCAAATCGGCAGCTCGGCCGATAACGTCTCGGCTGGCGGCCCACTCCCAGGCGACCGCTAGAGCAGACTCAATCCAATCGTAGAGTCCGACGCCCCTGTCGGACGTGGATGGCCTGTTGGTTTCCTCGGCCGACAGGGGCGTCGGCCGCTACGGCCCTCCGAAGCCGGTTCAGCGCTGTGACGGCCCGCGAGCGTCTACGTCCCCTTGGCCAGGCGGCTCCCCGCCCAAACTGCCAACGCGTACGCCACGACGGCGAGCAGCATCACGGTGTGATACCCGGCGGTCATCGCCACCGCGATCGCCGCCGAGGTCGCGATCACCGAGGCAACTCCGTTGACGCCCCAGGCCCAGGGGACCAGTCGCGCCGAATGCTGGCTTAATGCAGTCAGCCCGGCCGGCATCGGCATACCCATGAGGTAGCTCGCCGGGAGCGCCGTGAGCAGCACTAGCCACGTTCCACCCGCGGCGCTCCAGCCGACGAAGCTCAGGACGCCGGCGGCGACGACTACCGCCGCCGGTGCTACCCATACCCGCTCACCGACGATCCGCGGCCCGGTCAGGCTTCCGACCCCGCTCAGCAAGAGCACGCCGCCGATCACCAGCGCGCTCGCGATGACGGGATCGCCGAAGTAGCGTATCGCCCGGCTGATGAGCGCCATCTCGATCCCCATGAATCCGAGCCCGATCCCGCCGAAGTAGACCATCGTCCAGACCGTCACGCCGAGTGCCGCACGGCCGGTGCGGGGCCCGGCCGCTACATCCACTCGGCCGGTGCGGGGCCCGGCCGCTACGTTCGCTCGGCCGGTACAGGGCCCGGCCGCTACATCCATCATCATCCGCCGTCGCAACTCCACGACCCCCAGCGGCAGCAAGATCAACACCACCGCCGCCCCACCCGCCAGCACCAGCGCCGCGTACAAGAACAGTCGCCCCAGCTCCGCCCGTGTCAGCCACAGATCCCCGTACACACGCTTCAGCTCAGCCAGCCCCTTTGGCTTAAAGAAATCCCAGAAGAACGGGCTGTCATCGTGCACAGGCCGCACGTTCAACATCCAATCGTCATAGAATGCCGCCCGCCGCGGCGAGAGAATCTCGCGAGCGGCGTGATGCAGCCAGTCGACTCCCGTGTCGGGCGGACCATCGAGGACGTCCGGCTGATTCACCTCGTCACGCGACACGCCGTCATACCACACGGAGGTCAAATTGAAGTCCCTGATCGCATCACGCAGCAGTCCGCGCCGTCGGTCATCCAGCGGGGACCTGAGCGCGATCGTGCAGACGCCGAGGTACTCGCGCACCTGGATCATGTGCCGCGACGGGTCTTCGACGCCGAGCGACTCCAATGCCTCGACGAACGTGGCGAAAATGCGGATGTTCTCGCGTACGGGTTGCTGAATCCCCCGCGACACCACTAGCGCCCCGCTGTCGCTCAGAGCCCGCAGGCACTCAGTAAACCCCTCGACAGTCGCCAGATGATCCTCCGCCAGCCCGCGCATGCCGGCACCGCCGACACCGAGCCCTTCCAGCGCGACGACCTGAATCAGGTCATACTGCGGCCGATCGGCCGATGCCAGGAATCGGCGCGGGTCGGCGACATGCACCGTCGCCCCGGTATGGAACACCTCGCTTCGTGCGCGGACCAGCCCGACCAGCGCTGCATTCGGTTGAACCACGTCGATTCGAGCCGCTTGCCGACGCCCTAGCCACACATTGGCGCCGCCCGTCTCTCCAATCAGCAGCACCCGCGGCCGCGGCGCAACCACGCGGTATGGCAGTGCCATCAGCGTCCGGTCCATGACCGCCGCGTCAGCCGCGTCATCGATGCGCAACACCGACCCGGCCGGGTTGCCGTTCAAGACCAGGCTGTACATTGGCGGCGGCGCCTGGGTCAGCGCCAGGAACGGCAGGTCGTGAAAGAGGTCGCTCTCGTACAGCGCGACGTAGCCGTGCGGACCGGTGCGGAAGCCGGCACGCCGCACCGAACCCTGCTCGGCCAGCCGCTGCAGCCGAGCCGCATATTTGTATTCGTCATAGGATGGCACCAGCGGCCACAAGTGCTCGGCCACCAGCGCGACTACAAACAGGGCCAGCGCGGCCACGACGCGGGCAGCCGGTCGAACGGAGCTGTCGGCGCGGCGGGCACCAAAAGCCAGGATCAATAGGGCCACGACCGTCAGACCGATCGACGGCCACAGCGCATGTTCGATCAGAATGTACGAGACCAGCAACATGGCCCCCACCGCCCCGGCCGCACTGCCGAACAGATTAGCGGCGTACACCTGTCCGACCCGGCGCCCCGCCGTCATCAGCGCCGCTCCCAGCAGCGCCGCCCCCAGCAGAAACGGCACCAGCGCTGTCAGCCAATACAGTGACCACCACCCTACCTGACGCCACAAGTCGTCCGGAAGAAACCGCGCCGTAACCGGCAGCAGCGACGCCAATCGTGGCATCACGATCAGCGCCAGGCCCAACCCGGTCGCAAGCGAAAACATGACCGCCCGCGGCCGGGCTCGCACCCGTCGTTCGATCACCGCCAAAAACGTACCGCTGGCGCCAAAGCCCAGCAGAGCGGTGCTGATCACGAGGTAGCCGAAGTGATGCCAGCTCTCGATCAGCAGCCGCCGCATCAGCACGATTTCGTACGCAATCAGCGCCGCGCTGACCAGCCCCACGACCATCAGCGTGGCGAAGGTGGAGGGTTGCCCCCGGCCTGAATCGACCCCGCCCCCCGTCATGGTTTCTGAACTTTGCCCGTCATGGGAACGAAGCGCACCGGCAATACGGTCTTGCTCTTGCGGCCGCCGTCCTGCTGCTTCGTCAACACGATCAGCCGCTGCGTTTCGTACACCCCGCCGACCGGGATCACCATCCGCCCGCCCGGCTTGAGCTGTTTCCACAGCGGCGGCGGGACGTGCCCCGCGGCACAGGTCACGATGATCCCGTCAAACGGCGCGTGCCGCGGCCAGCCGTCGTACCCGTCGCCCAGCCGCGCCTGAATCGTCTTGTAACCCAGCCGCTCGAACCGTTTGACGACCTGCTCGTGCAGCGGCTTGATGATCTCGATCGAGTAGACGAACGGCGTCAGCTCGCTGAGCACGGCCGCCTGGTAGCCCGAGCCGGTGCCGATCTCGAGCAGCGTGTCGCCTTCCTTGACTTCCAGCAGTTCCGTCATCATGGCGACGATGTAAGGCTGCGAGATGGTCTGCCCGTACCCGATCCGCAGCGGCGTGTCTTCGTAGGCACTGCGTTGGCTGCTCTCCGGCACGAACCGGTGGCGCGGAACCGCACGCATCGCCGCCACCACGCGTTCGTCCTTGATGGCATCGTGAAATGCCCCGCCGCGCGCGATGTAGCGGTCCACCAGGCGATCCCGATCGGGCTTGCGATCGGCGACGCGCGGTCGCGGCCACTGCAGCCGCCCGTCGGAACCACGCGTCACCTCGGGAAACGTCTCGGTCAGCGCTGCGCCGGCCGGCTGCGACGCGGCCGGCTCCTGCCCGGCGACCGAGCCTACGTCCCGCTCCTCTTCCTGCCGCAAGTCGCCGAGCAAGAACGGCAACAACAGCAGCAGCGCGATAACGACCAACGCGAGAGCCAACACGGGGCGCCAGGGCGGGGCGCTGCGCCACCGCGCGCGGCGCGAGCCGCCGGGCGCGAAGCTCGGCGTGCTGTGCGAGTCCGACTGTCGAACATCATCGGCGTGAACTGGCATGACAACACCTCCGACGGGAAGAAGCTGCGCACACCATTGTACCCCGGCCGGGCTGCATGGCACTGGCCATCTCCGTGGGAATCCGGTTACAGTTGACATGTAGAAAAGGCCGCCGGGGCTGTCATCCCGACGACCGAAGGGAGGAGGAATCTCGCCACGAGGTCGAGCGACCCTCGGTTGCGGGGCTAGATTCCTCGTCGCTGCGCTCCTCGGAATGACGTCCACGGAGCCTTTTTCTACAAGGCAGGCTACAGTGCATTATCAAGCATTCTCGCGACGCGGAGACTCCAAATGAACGCTATCGGTAGGTCCGTCCACGTACTTGCCACGATCATGCTCCTGACCGGCGCTGCCGTATCGGCCTGGGCGGCTCCCGGAGACGTCGCGACCTCGTTCGACGCCCCCTGCAAGTACCCCGCCGGCCTCGCCACCGACGGCACGCACCTGTTCGTCCTCGATTGGCGTGACGCGAAGATCCACCAGATCACCGTAGCGGACGGCACGCTCGAGCAGACCTGGGATGCCCCCACGCTCAAGCCGCACGGTCTCACGTACGGCGACGGTCTGCTCTATGTCTCCGACGATCACACCGGCCGCGTCTATGCGCTGAACCCGAGAACCGGGATCGTCGAGAGCACCTTCGAGGCTCCCGGCTCGCGCGCCCTGGGGCTGGCGCACGCCGGCGATGCCCTCTTCATCCTCGAGGGTCGCTCGCGGCAGATCTACAAGGTCTTGCCCTCGGACGGCACGATCCTGGGCTACTTCCCGGTGCCGGATCGCTCGTGCACCTGCCTGGCTTACGACGGCAAGTACCTCTGGGTCTCCAACCGCATCAAGGACGAGTTGTACATGCTCGACCCGGAAAGCGGCATGGTGCTCGGCATCCTCGACGCACCGGGGCCCTATCCGGCCGGCATCGCCTGGCGCGACGGACACCTCTGGAACGTCGACTTCCAGAACCGCAAGCTCTATCAGCTCGTGATCAACGACGAGCAGAAATACCGCCTGAGCGACGTCCGCGAGGCCCGGGTCGAGTACGACTGGACCCTCTACAATTACGGCCCCGGCGAGGTCCGCGACCTGATCGTCAACCTCGCGATTCCCGAACGATTGCCCAACCAGGAGTTGCTCTCCGAAATCCGATATTCGCCATCGCCCACCAGGACGGTCACCGATCGGTGGGGTCAGCCCTGCGCGATCTTCGAGCTCGGCAGCGTCCCGGCCGGCAGCCGGCAGCCGGTCGGCTACGCCGTTGACGTGAAGGTCTCCGCGATTCGCTATCTGATCGACCCCGCCCAGACCGGCACGCTCGACGACCTGCCGCACGACATTCGCAAGGCCTACACGGCCGACGGATCGCGCTATCGCATCGACACGCCCTACATTCAGGAGACCGCCGGGAAGATCGTGGGTGACGAGCGCAACCCGTACTGGATCGCCCGCAAGATCTTCAACTTCATGATCGAGAGTCTCGAATACGAGATGGTCGGCGGTTGGGACGTGCCCGAAGTAGTCCTGAAGCGCGGCACCGGCTCGTGCTCGGAATACACCTTCGCATTCATCGCGCTCTGCCGCGCCGCCGGCCTGCCGGCCCGCTACCAGGGCGCCGTGGTCGTGCGCGGCGACGACGCCAGCATCGACGAGGCCTTCCACCGCTGGGCCGAGATCTACCTGCCGAGCTACGGCTGGGTCCCGGTGGACGCCAACCGGGGTGATGCCAAGTCTCCCGCCGACCAGGCCCGCGGCTTCGGCGAGTTGGCCAACCGATTCCTGATCACCACCCGCAGCGGCGGCGACTCGGAGTACCTGAGCTGGAGCTACAACTCCTTCGCGAAATACAAGTCCACCGGCTACTGCAACGTCCACGAGGAGAACTTCGGCTTCTGGGAGCCGCTAGAGGCGACCGAGGAGAAGCCGGCGGCGATCGGCGCGGGGGCGGCCGGGCAGTGCCAGATCAGATGATTCAGCGCCGTCGGACCCAACAAGGTTCCGGACCGCTTTTTCTGCCAACGCCGATTTCGTCCACAAACCAGCAGCTTGGGCTTCAATGTCGCTCGGCGGGCGTTATGCTGGCGCGAAACGCCCCCGTGCTGGAGCGGGGCGCAGGCCATCTGGGAAATGCCGGTTGATGGTTGCTCTACCGGCTGATGATGCTTCGATGGCGCGTTGATTGAAAGCGCCGTCGAAGCTATCAAGCTGGGTCCAAAGGACCTCCTGGAGAAGCCTGCCGCGCTTCACCGCCTGACGGAGAAGATCGAGACGGCCAAGGCCGCCAAGCTGCTGCCCGTCGAGTGGCACCTGCGAGCGAGGCTCAAGAATGTCATGGATAGAAAGCCGTGGCAGTCCCCCGCATGATCGGAGAGTGCATTCATGATAGACATACCCGTACGGGCCATCATGGTCCCGGTCGAAGACTACCCGTGCATACCCGACACGCTCGCGATCGGTGATGCGATAATCGAGATGACGGTGCAGATACAGCAAGAGAAACAGATGTCTCTCCCGCGCCTCGCCCTGGTCTTCGATGAGGAGTTTCGCGATCTCCGTGGAATGCTCAGGCGCCGCGATATCATGCGAGCACTTCAACCGCGTTTTCTCCTGAGCAGCTCCTTGAAGTACCAGCGGAAGCTCTTCACTGTTGACGTGGACCCGAACCTCTCGGAACTGTCCTTTGGCAAGATGATTGCGGGGCTTCGCAAACGCGCCGCAATCCAGGTCAAAGACGTCATGAAGCCGATCAGCGCGACTATCGACCATACTAACCACATTATGAAAGCGATGTGTGAAATGGTGGATCACGACACCAGCCTGCTTCCAGTCATTGAGGATGATAAGGTAGTCGGCGTCGTGCGCTCAGTCGATGTACTCAGAGAGCTTGCACTCGTTATATGATCCGTGACGTCTGATTTACCTGGTATCGGTGAACAGCGGAGCCACGATGCGTGACCAGAAACGGCCGCAGGACGATGTTGATCCATCCTCGAGACTGGGCGACGTCCAAGTTGTGCAACAGGCCAAGGCCGGTTTGTGGAAGAACCACTTCTGGATGTTCGTCGGAGTGGCGTTGTTTTGCCTGGTGCATTGGGGGCCCGCGTTCCCCGATGCCGTGGATCCCGAGGGAGAACGATTCCAGTTGAGCCATGAAGGGCAGGCCGCGCTCGGGCTGTTCCTGTTGGCGGCCACATGGTGGGTCTTCGAGGTCGTACCGATCGGCGTCACGGGCATCGCCATCGGCGTAATTCAGGTGTTGTTCCTCATTCGCGATCCAGACTCCGGCAAGTGCGCCAAGATCGCATTCGGCGACTTCATGGATCCATCGGTCTGGTTCATTATTGGGTCGATTACGTTCGGCATGGTCTTTTCGAAAACCGGCCTGACCCGGAGGATGGCCTATCGGATGCTCATCGTCGCGGGGGAACGCACGGGCATGATCTACCTGGGCTGTTTCGTGATTACCGCCGGGCTGACGCTGATCATGGCTCACACCGCGGTGGCTGCAACGATCTATCCCCTGCTCCGGGCGATTTATAGTCTTTACACAGACGAAGACAAACCCACCAGATTCGGCAAGGGTCTGTTCATCGGTATGGCGTTCGTCGCCGGTGCGGGGAGCATCATCACGTTACTGGGTGCAGCGCGCGGTGCGGTGGCGATCGGGTTCTTCAAGAAGGTCGTCGGTCGCGAGGTGTCCTTCTTCGAGTTGTCATATTACATGTTGCCACTCGGGGCTGTGATGGTGATCTTGCTGTGGGTATTCTGTATGGTGGTGTTCAAGCCCGAGCGGAAGACCATTCCGGGGCTCAGGGAGCGGGCCAGAATGCTCTACGACCGGCTCGGCCCGATCACTCGCACCGAGATTCTCGCGTTGGTCGTGATCTTCTCGGCAATAGCGACTTTGGGCTTGCACGCACTTGTTCCCGCGCTGGGCGGGTTGCACAAGAGTGCCGTCATTCTTGTGGCTACGATTCTGTTTTTTGTCTTGAGGATTCTCAACGCCAAGGATCTCGAGGAGATTCCGTGGAATATCGTCCTCTTGTTCGGCGGAGCCATGAGCATCGGGTTCTGTTTGTGGCAGACCGGCGCCGCGGAGTGGCTGGCAATTCAGTGGTTAGTTCTGTTTCAGAATGCGAACTGGTTCGTATTCGTGATGGCGACGGCCTTCTTCGTTCTTATTATGACCAACCTCATCATGAATGTTGCGGCTATTGCAATATCAGTGCCGGTGGCGCTGGTCATGGGGCCGTACCTTGGTGTGGCACCGGAAGTGATCCTCTACTCATCGCTGGTCGTCGCGGGGATGCCGTTCCTGCTCCTGGTCGGCGCGGCCCCCAATGCCATCGCCTACGAGAGTAAGCAGTTCACCTCGGGACAGTTCTTCCTTGCTGGAATCCCCGCCAGCATCCTGCTGATGGCCGTGCTGGCGGTATTCGTAGCGGTGATCTGGCCGCTCATGGGGATGCCGGTGCTGCTACACGAATAGAAGGCGACATTACCAGAACTGAACATCGGTCGCCGGAGCAGCGCGCCGGGATGATGGGCTCTTCTCGGATCGGCATCGACCGCCAGAGCATTTTTCATCTGCATGTAGCGGCCGACGCCCCTGTCGGCCGTAGGCGTTTCGATAATCCTACGTCCGGTACGGGGCCCGGACGCTACGGTTTAATGAAATGCTCTAAGGCCTCAATAGAACCGCTCTATGTCTCTATTCCCCGCGCAAACGGGGCGCGATACTCATAGCGAAGGTAGTTGTTCGCGATCTCGGCGTGAGTGCCGGTGAACCGTTCGCGCTGCGGGTCGAACGTCAGCCGCGGTCCCAGCACGAAAGGCGTGCGCGTCGGGTCGACCCCGTTGCCCCGCACCTGCTCGACCATGTCGGTCAATGTCTCGATTGCATCCGCGTGTTCACGGAATGCACCCTGGACATCGTCGATCGCGGTCTCCCGGCCGATGCGGTAGCTGATGTTGGCCTGGTGACAGAGGATCGTGGAGCGATGCGAGACCTCGATTTCGGCGTTCAACTCGGACCGCCGGCCGGAACGCACTGCGTTGATGAAGTTCAGATCGTGCCCGCTGCCGCCGATGCCCTTGTAGTGCTTTAGCTCTTGACCGGTTTCGCGATCGTATGATTTCCCGCCGCCGCGCGCCAGCCGGATGAAGCCGCCCGTGCACATGATGTAGTTGCCGTGGCGCATGCGCAGATAGACCGCCCCACCGTCTCCGCCGGCGCGCCGGCCTTCCGGGCGCCGCGGGTCGGGCAGGTTGCGGATGTCCACCACCAGCGGAATGCCCTTCAGGTCGAACAAGGCCATGTGCATGTTCGGCGTCTGCCCGTCGTCGTCCCAGGCGAAGCGGTTTCCAGCCGCGATCACGCGGGTCGGCACGGTATCCAGCTCGAGGAAGTTGAGCACGTCGTCGACATAGTGAATACCCCAGTTCCCCATCTCGCCGTCGCCCCAGTTCCACTGCCAGTGCCAGTCGTAGTGAAAGCTCTTGCGCATAACCGGGGTAATCGGCGCCGGGCCGGCCCACAGGTTGTAGTCGATGTGATCGGGCACGGGGGTCGGCTCGGTTACCTTGCCAATCGGTTCGCGCGCCCCCAGCCGCGAACAGTGAATCCACAGCACTTTTCCGTACATGCCTGACTTGAGGTCCGCGGCCAGTTCGCGCAACGCCGGGTCGGAGCGGTGCTGCGTGCCGGCCTGCACGATGCGGTCGTGCGCGCGGGCCGCCTTGACCATCTGGCGGCCTTCCCAGATGCCGTGGCTGACCGGCTTCTCCACGTATACGTGCTTGCCGGCCTTACAGGCCATGATCGTCATCGGGGCGTGCCAGTGATTGGGCGTGGCGATGACCACGGCATCGACGGCCGGGTCGTCCAGGATGCGGCGGAAGTCCTGATGCCTGGCCACCGGATGCTCGAGTTTCGCGGCACCCTTTTCCATGCGTTTCAGGTCCGGATCTGAAATGGCCACGATGCGGACGCCGGCGATCTGCTGGAACCCGTCGATGTGCCCGCCGCCCTTGACGCCACAGCCGATGATTGCGACGTTGACGCGATCGTTGGCACCCAGGACGTTCGGGCTCGGCAGCAGGAATGTGGCGCCCGCGGCGGCGGACGCGGCGACGAAATCGCGACGACTGATCCTCTTCGGCATCTGTTCGACTCTCCGACACAGCCGGGTAGCTCGGGCGTCTCGCCCGAGATTACACCGGCCGGGCGACGATCTCCAGCGCGTTGCCCGCAATCATCGTCTGATAGACGCGGCGAGCAAGAAGCGAGTTGGTTTTGCGCAGCCTGGGCCTCGAGCAGCCCTGCCGTAGCCGCCGGTTGGTCGAGCGCGATCGGGAACGACCGAGGACATCCGCGTTGGGGCGGCCTGGGGCGAAGGTGCGCAAGGCGTTCGTTTTGCGCGCCCCCTATTTGAGAACCTTCGCTATCGGACCTCTGGAGGTGCGGAGCCGGTGCGGCGCGGGCGAGGAACGGGCTGGAAACGAGGTGCTGACGCATAGGGGCACTCTGTTGTCTAGATATTATAGGTCGCGATCACGGAGAAGGCAAGCGGGAACCGCGAGGCACAACGTCACTAAGGCACACGGGCACGGAGGGTTCAGGGTTTGGCCGGTGCCATTAGCTAGATCGGGGTTGCAGCGCTGCCCACTCGGTATTAAACTCCCTGGAGGTTGTCAGACGACGCCTGCAAAAGCCCTTCACTGGCGGGAGCGTGACCTATGCGGCACAGCCCCGGAAATCCGGACGTTCCCGCTCTTGAGTCCGGTCGCCGGGCTCTGTGGTAATCCAGTGGGGGAGGCCGTTATGCCGATCCGCATGAACTGCCATGATAAACCGCGAGGTAGAGCGCAACCTGCGGAAGATAAAGGGCTGAACGCGCTTCTGGCAGACGATCCAGAGGCGTGTTATACGGGCTGGAAACCGAAGATCCTCAGGTTATGCGGATCAAGCTAATTGTTGTCAGGCAGCCCGGTGATGCTGACCGCTGTGCTCAAGAAGGAGAACCGCATTATGAAATGGCAATACTCAGTCCCGTACGCCATCTTGGGGCTTGCATTGGCGATCCTTGCTGTGATCATCAAGCGCTACGCGATGCTGGATGTTATCGCCAACCTCAGCTTTCCTTATCTCTGCTCACTCATCGGACTTGCCGTGGTCTTGCTTGGCGTGCACTGTCTTGTTTTTGACTCACCACCAGCTCGTCTGAAGCTGCTGCCCAATCTAATTCTGTTTCTCATCTTCGCGGTGGCTTCAATAGTGGATGTGATTTGGGATGGAATCCTCAATTCATTCCCGACCGGAGAGATAGTCGAGAATGCAGTAGGCAATTCCGTTGAATTTGTCGTGATCTATGCTGCTGTTTTGTTTCTTCCCCGGTTTAAGGGAAGGCACGGCGACACAGATGAAACCATAGTAGCGTAGGGTGCGTCTCGACGCACCATCTAGGGTGGCTGAGATGTTTCGGCGCCAGCAGTACTGCGACGCATCGACGCTGGGGAAGCGCCGAAGCAGATGGACTGAGCGACGACAATCAAGCTGCGGGCGAAGTGGGTAAGGCGGAAGCGGAAGACCAGGCGGTACGAAAGGGAAAAGGCAATGGTGCGTTGAGACGCACCCTACGACTATGGGGGCGGAAATGGTTGAACGTCATGCTGAGCGCAAGCGAAGCATCTTGCAGCGAACCCAGCTAGATTCCTCGCTGCGCTCGGAATGACACTGTTCAACATTTTCCGCTCCGGGTAATAGTTGCTGTTGGATGCGGAAATATAGGAAAGGAACGTCATGGATCTTCAGACACTCACAACGTTTTTGATGTGGTGCACGGTCATAAATGGCGGCCTTTTGATTCTGTGGACAGCGTTCTGCGTGTTCGCTCCGGATTTGGTGTATCGCACGCAAAGGAAGTGGTTTCCGATTCCGCGAGAGACCTTCAACGTGGTCATGTACTCGTTTCTCGGGTTGTTCAAGATCGTCTTTCTGGTTTTCAATGTCGTGCCGTACGTGGCTCTGCTGATCGTCGGATGAGATGGAGTACAAGGCGATGGTGCGTTGAAACGCACCCCACGATGCTCGAAAAGCACGGGCAAGCTGCTGGTTTGCGCAAGCGGCCGGCGTCGCGATACGCGAGTCCCTTCTGCTTCGGGAACGGCGCCGGTTGCGACGCTTGCCCGTGGCACCCTCGGTGACCGGAATATCACCGCAGCCTCCGATGCTTCAACAATTTAGCTTCGCGACGAGAAATGGTCACACCCCGGCTTTCCGAATCTTTGAATTCCACTTGCGTGCCCGGTGAGGAGTGCTACAATGTCGACCTACGGGTCGAGAGGTCGAGATGGGCCGCGCATCGTGTTGACGCAGACTGGCGAGTACGCCTTGAGGGCCGTGGCGTACATCGCGCGCCACGCCGACGAGGGGCCGGTGCTGGCGCGGAACATCGCGTCGGAGGCGGATGTGCCGCATGAGTATCTGCAGAAAATGCTCACCGAGCTGGTTCGGAAGCGTGTGTTAACCAGCACGCGTGGGATCGGCGGCGGGTTCCGGCTCGGCCGGCGAGCTGAGCTGGTGCGGCTGGTCGACGTGATCGCGCCGTTCGACGACGTGATGCAGCGCTCGCAGTGCCCTTTCGGCAATCCTAATTGCGGCGAGCGCAATCCGTGCCCGGTCCACGAGCGTTGGAGCCGAGTCGTGGAGGCGTATAAGTCGTTTCTCGAGACGACGACCGTCGCGGACTTGGTGACTGGGAAAAACGGTGCGAGGCGCTAGCGCGCGTTTCCGTCGTCGCCCGTTCGCGGTATAAGCAGGTCGTCATTTGCCGGGTCGAATCATGTTGGGCCAACAGCGAATTCAGGTGGAAGTCCCCGACGCGGAGTACTGGAAGCGTCAGATCAAGTGCCAGTACGCCTGCCCGGTCCACACGGACGCGCGCGGCTACGTGCGGGCGATCGCGCGGGGCGACTATGCGGGGGCGTATCTCATCGCGCGCGGGCCCAATCCGCTGGCGAGCATTTGCGGCCGCGTCTGTGGGGCGCCGTGCGAGGCTTCGTGCCGGCGGCGCGACATCGATCAAGCCATCTCAATCCGCGCTCTTAAGCGCTTCGTCACGGAGCGCTTCGGGGCGGAGTCCGGGCGGTTCAAGCCGCTGGCGCTGCTGGGGCGCACGTTGGCCGATCACACGCAGCGCGAGTGCCGCGACCTGGAGGAACTGGGCAGCCTGCGCGCCCTGCTCCGCGACCTCCACGCCCCCCCCACCGAGGGGCCGCGGGTCGCGATCATCGGCTCGGGACCGGCGGGGTTGGCCGCCGCGCACGACCTGGCCCTACTCGGACTGCGGCCGGTGGTCTTCGAGATGGACCCGGTCCCGGCCGGCATGCTCTCGACCGGGATCCCGGCCTACCGCTTGCCGCGAAAGTTGATCGAGGCGGAGGTCGAGGTTATCCGGGCGCTGGGCGTCGAATTCCGCTGCAATACGAAGATCGGCGAGGACATCGCACTGGACGACGTCCGCAAGGAGTTCGCCGCGACGATCATCGCCGTCGGAGCAAAGTACTCCCGGCGGCTGGCGATTCCGGGCGCGGAGGGACCCGGCGTGCTGGGGGGCGTCGAGCTGCTGCGTGACGTGGCGCTGAACGAACCCGTCTCACTTGGCGCGCGGGTGATCGTGATCGGCGGCGGAAACGTGGCTTATGACGTCGCACGCTCGGTGATCCGGCAGGCGGAAATGGATGTGTCGCGAACGGCGTTGCGACAGGCCGGCGTGCGCGAGGTCCACATGATCTCGCTGGAGAGCCTGGAGGAATTGCCGGCCGACGACCTCGAGATTATCGAGGGCGACGAGGAAGGCGTGCAACGCCACCACCGCCTGGGGCCGCAGGAGATTCTGCGGGATGAACACGGGCGCGTGCGGGGGGCGGTCTTCAAGCGCGCCCTGCGGGTGTTCGATCAGAACGGCCGCTTCGCGCCCGAGTTCGATGAAAACCAGACCGTCACGATCGAAGCCGACACGGTGCTATGGGCCATCGGGCAGCAGCCGGACCTCTCGTTCATAGCGCCCGACGGTGATATCCACTTTACCGAACGGGGCCTGATTGAATGTGATCCCGAGGAAGGGACGAGCAGCGCGGCCGACGTCTTTGTGGCGGGCGACCTCGCAACCGGACCAAAGCTGCTGATTCACGCGGTGGCCAGCGGCAAGAGTGTGGCGCGCGCCGTCTATCACCGCCTGACCGGCAAGACGATCAGACCCGAGCAGGTCATGCTGCACGCGGCGGTTCCCGGGTACGAGCGCGAACCGGATTATGAGAAGCACGCACGCGTCTCGATCCCTACGCTCGAGCCCTCGCAGCGCACCGCCTCGCAGGAGGCCGTCGTCGAGACCGGGTACACGCCCGAGCTGGCCGAGCGCGAAGCCGGCCGCTGTCTGGATTGCGGCGTCAACACGATCTTCGATTCGGACAAGTGCATCTTGTGCGGGGGCTGCGCGGATATCTGTCCGGAGTTGTGTCTGCGGCTCGTGTCGGTTTCCTCGCTGGCGCGCGACGACATGCTCGAGGCCTCACTTGACGCGCGCTACACGCCGGATGAGTTGACCGGATCGTCCGCGATTATCAAGGACGAGACCAAGTGCATTCGCTGCGGACTGTGCGCCGAGCGGTGTCCGGTGGATGCGATCACGATGGAACGGGTCAGGTTCGAAGGCTCGTGGGTGGAGGTGTAGCCGTGACAGAAGGGCACGAAGGGTCGGATACGCACGCCGCACCAGAGTTGAACCGGAGTCCGCGGTTTGCGCCGGCACCAACGCGGCGTGACTTCCTGGGTCTCGCCGCCGTCTGGACCGCGATCGGGACCTGCGTGGCGGCGGTGATCGGGGCGCTGCGCCTGCCGATGCCGGCGGTGTTCCCCGAGTCGAATTCGCGGGTCAAGCTTGGCCCGCCGGACCAGTTCAAGCCCGGTTCGGCCACGCACCGGCCGGAGTTGAGCGCGTGGGTGTTTCGTGACGAGCAGGGGCTTTTTGCGATCTCCGCCGTCTGCACACACCTCGGGTGCATCGCGGCCCGGGAGGCGGACGGTGGGTTCAATTGCCCGTGTCACGGATCGACGTTTACGCCGGAGGGGAAGGTGCTCGGCGGACCGGCCCCGAAGGGGTTGGACTGGCTGGCGATGAGCTTGTCGCCGGACGGGCAACTGGTGGTTGACAAGGTTCAAACGGTGAAGGCCGGCACGCGTTTTCAGGCGTAGCCGATTGCGGCGGGAGCAGAGCATGGCCGATTCGGAATCCAGAGCGGGCCAAGCCGAGCGCGAAGCGCTGGCGCGAGCCCCGTCCGATCGCGGCGCGCTGCGTGAATACCTCACTAATCTGCGACGGGTTCCGCGGACGTTTCGCGATTCGCTCGTGCGGCACGGAGCTCCAAGCTCCGACCGGGCCAAGTCCCAAGTTGTCTTCAGCAATTTCTTCCTGCACATCATGTCGGTGCGCGTGCACCGGCACTCGCTGCGCTTCCTGACCACGGTCGGACTGGGAGTCATCACGCTGGTCCTGTTCGCGCTGCTGACCGTGACGGGCATCCTGCTGATGATCTACTACAAGCCGGCGGTGGATCAGGCCTATGACTCGATGAAGGACATCATCTTTGTGGTTCCCACCGGTCGGTTGATGCGAAACATCCACCGCTGGGCGGCGCACGGGATGGTGGCCTGCGTCATCCTGCACATGGCCCGCGTGTTCTACACTGCGGCGTACAAGCAGATGCGCGAGTTCAACTGGGTGCTGGGCATGATCCTGTTCGTGCTCACGCTGTTGCTGAGCTTCACCGGTTACCTGCTGCCGTGGGACCAGTTGGCGTTTTGGGCGATCACGGTCGGCTCGAATCTGGCCCAGTCGCCGCGCGAGCTGACCGACGCACTGGGGATCACGGCCTATTTCGACCCCGGCGGCGCGACGCGGGAGATTCTGCTCGGGGCGCATTACGTCGGACAGGAAGCACTCATCCGCTTCTACGTGCTGCACGTGATCGTCCTGCCGCTGGTGCTGACGGCAATCATCGGCGTTCACATGTGGCGGATCCGCAAGGACGGCGGCTTGGCGCGGCCTCCTGAGCCGATTCCCGAGCGCCCCCCGGGACTCGGTGCCGACGGAGCGGTCAAGACCTGGGGCTTGATGGGACTGATGCAGGGCAAGACGCCGGCGGTGGATCGGGAGCTGGCCAACACGGTTCCAGCCTACCCCGGCGCGCTGTACGCGATCGGCGCGCTGACCATGCTGACGACCGCCGTGATGTTGCTGCTAAGTTACTTGGCCGACGCGCCGCTCAAGGAGATCGCCAACGCGCTGGTGCCCGAGAACCCGGCCAAGGCGCCCTGGTACTTCCTGGGCCTGCAGGAGCTGGTAGGCTATTCGGCGTTCATGGGCGGTGTGGCGATTCCCGCGCTGGCCGTGCTCGGGCTGGCGTTGATTCCCTACCTGGACCGCGAGCGGGAGGACGTGGGCCGTTGGTTCAGCGGAGCGCCGGGCCAGCACGTGGCGCTCTACAGTGCAATCTTCACGCTTCTGTTCACGGTGGGCATGCTGGCGTTCACGGTCAAGCTGGGCTGGCTGCGGAGTTGGTTTCCCGACGTTTCACAACCCGTAATTATGCTGATTAATCCGGGCACGGTACTGGTGGTGGCGTTTGCGGTGTGGTCGATCTTGACCGTTCGTCGAACGAACTCGACCCGCATGGGCGCGATCGCGCTGTTCACGTGCTTTCTAGTATCGTTCACGATTCTGACGTACTTCGCGACCGTGCATCGTGGTCCGAATTGGGATTTCTACTGGTGGCCCAGCCAGTGGCCGACGCATTGAGGCAGCCATGGTAACCACCGAAGTCAGACGACTGAAAGGTGTGCTGCTGGTCTCGTCAATCGTCTCGCTGGTGCTCCTGATGCTGGCGGCGTATGAGGAGCACTTCGCCGGCACCTGGCGCGGCCATCAGGAGGACTACCGCGCCGCCGCCGTGGCGGCTGCTTCGGACGACACGGCCCGGGCGGCGGCGACGGCGATGGAGGTTGGCCTGCGGCAGGTGTTCCTGCCGGAGCTACAGCGCGTCGATCGCTGCACCACCTGTCACGCCGGGATCGATGATCCGCGCCTGGCCAACGCCGAGCAGCCGATCCGTGCGCATAGTGAGGGCATCTTCGAGCACCACCCGCTCGACAAGTTCGGGTGCACCGTCTGCCACGACGGCCAGGGCCGCGCGGTCGGCCGGGACGCCGCGCACGGGGAAGTGCCGCACTGGGACCGGCCGCTGCTGCGCGGCGAACGGGTCTACACCAGTTGCCCACGCTGTCACTACGAGGCGGACGTCTACGGCGCGGAACAAGACCTGCATACCCGGGGCGGCGACGTCCAGCGGCTGTCTCGGGACGAGTTGGCCTGGTCGACACCCGGCGGCGACCGACCGAACGCCGCGGCGATCGCCCGCGGCAAGCAACTGCTGCTCAGCTCGGGCTGCCTGGGCTGCCACAAGTATCGCGGCCGGGGTGGCACGCTCGGACCGGACATCACCTACGTTGGGGACAGCACGGTCCATGATTTCGACTTCGAGCACATCGCGGGCGAGCATACGGTCGAGCGGTGGCTCTTTGAGCACTTCCGCAGCCCCGCCGATGTGTCACCCGGCTCATTGATGCCGGAGTCGGGTCTGACCGACGTGCAGATTCACGACTTGACGCTCTACATGCTCAGCCTGCGGCGCAAGAGCATGCCGGCGGAGTATACGCCGGTCCCGCCCCGCCACACCGGCGAGCCGGCCACCGGGCGGCAGTTGTTCGCGGTGTTCTGCAGCGCGTGTCACGGAACGGATGGGCAGGGCAGCACCGTTCGCGAGCGGAACGAGGTGCGGGCGGTCGACGCGCCGCCGGAGCTGATGGTGCCCTCACTCAATCACGCGGACACGCTGGCGGTCGCCAGCGACGACTATCTGCGCGCGATCGTGTCCGGGGGCCGGCCGGGCACGAGCATGATCGGGTGGTCGCCCGGCGGGGACGGGGGACTGCACCCGGATGAGATCGACGCGCTCGTGGAACACATGCGTTCCTGGGCGCCGCCGCGGCCCGATCGCAGCGCGATCGCGGCATCGCGCGGCATGGTGCGCGCGGGGCGGGCGGTATACCGGCAGAACTGCGCGGCGTGCCACGGGCGCAATGGGGAAGGTGGGATTGGTGTCACGCTGAACTCGCCCAGCTTCCTCGCGATCGCGTCGGACGAGTTTCTGGCGACGACGATCATCGACGGTCGGCCGAACACGGCGATGCCCGGTTGGCGACAGATGGATTCGCAGCAGATCAGCGACGTGCTCGCATTTATGCGAAGCTGGAATCCCCCGCGGAATGACCGCGAAACGGTGTTGCGGCTCGTCGGGCACGGAGACCCGACGCTACATCCCGCCGACGCGCGTTCCGGGCGAAGCACCAGCGCAGTCTCGGCCGACATCGGGCGTATTCTGTACCGGGCCAATTGTGTCACCTGTCATGGGCCGGACGGTGAGGGGGACCTCGGCCCGTCGCTGTCCACGCAGGAGTTTCTGACCGTCGTCGGCGACGACTATCTCTACGAGACCGTCGCCGCCGGCCGACCGGGAACCGGGATGCCGGCCTGGCGTCACTTGTCGAGTGAAGACGTGGCGTCGTTGCTGCTGTTCATGCGCGTCTGGCAGACCGAGCCGAGCCGCGCGCTGCCGCCCGAGACGATTGTCGGCGATTGGGACGCGGGTCGTTTCCTCTACCAGGGAACCTGCACCGGCTGCCACGGCGAGCACGCAGAGGGCGGCGTGGGGCCGCAGTTGAACAACCCGGTCTTTCTCCGAACCGCGAGCGACGCGATGTTGTGGGAGTGGATCGCGCACGGGAAGGTCGGCACACCCATGCGCAGTTTCGTCAAGGGCGGGCAGGGCATGGTCGAGCTCCGCGAACGGCAGATCGACGACATCGTCGCGCACCTGCGCGCGCTGGAGCGGGGTCCCCGGGTCTCGGTCGCCAAACACCCCAGCGGTCGGCCCGAGCTGGGCCGGCTCTGGTACGCGGTGAGCTGCGCCGCTTGTCACGGCGACTTCGGCGAAGGCAGCAGCGGTCCGGCGCTGGCTAATCCGGGCTTCCTGAACGCCGCTTCCGACGGTTTTCTGTTGGCGACGATGGCCATGGGGCGGGACGGGACCGAGATGCGCCCGGTCAAAAAGAGCCCGCAGTCGATCCTTTCGCTCGACAGCGACCAGGTTAACGACATGGTTGCTTACCTGCGTTCGTGGGAGTTGCAGCCACCCCAGGACGATATCGCGCACCGCTACGTCGTGCCGTGGGACTTGGCGCGCGGCCGAGAGCTGTACCAGTCGCACTGCGCCGGTTGCCACGGGATCGACGGCAAGGCCGAGATCGACGAGCCGGGGCGTTTATCCGCCTGGGCACCCAGCTTGAACAACGAAGGGTTCCTGGCGGCGGCGACCGACGGGTTCCTCCAGGCCACGATCGTTCGCGGCCGGGGCGGCACCGCCATGCGGGCCTTCGGGCATGGAACCCAAGGGATGGTGGATCTGAGCACGGACGATATCGACGACATTGTGGCTTTCATCCGGCGCTGGTCGAGCCAGCCCGGCTTGCCGATCACGATCCCGGCCGAAATCAGCGACCCGCGCGCCGGCGAGGCCTCAATCCGAACCAGAAGCGCCGAGACGAGAGGGTCAGGCACCTTTTTGCCGGTGCCGCCCTCGCGCTCGCAGCGGCGCCAAAGCGAAAAGGTGCCAGACCCTATCAAGGAGGTTCAACGATGAAACGTCAGCGAGGTCCCGTACATTTTGACCGTCGCCAGTTCATGCGGATGGCGGCCGGCACCGGCGTGGCGTGCGCCACGACCAACTTCTTGCCGGGCGAGTTCATCCGGGCCGCCAATGCGGCGCCGGACACTCCGCCGGGCGGAATCCGGCTGCTGCAATCGGCCTGCCCCTATTGCGGCGTCGGCTGCGGCACGCTGATCAAGGAGCAGAACGGCAAGGTGGTCGGGATGGTGCCGGACAAGAAGCATCCGACCAACCGCGGAATCCAATGCATCAAGGGCCTCAACGCACACGAGCCGATCTACGTGGACCGGCTCGAGAAGGTGCTGGTGCGCAAGGACCGGAGCGACCCACTGACCGGCCACGTATCCGACACCAAGGGCCGCTTCGACGACGACGTCTTCGAGGAATGGCCCTACGAAGAAGCCGAGGAGATGGTCGCCGAGACGATCGCGACGATTATCAGGAAGCACGGCGGCAACCAGGTCGGTCTGAATGGCTCGGGCCAGTTGACGATGGAGGCGCAGTGGATCGAGAACCAGCTCATGAAGGGCGTGATCGGCAGCAACTCGATCGAGGCCAACGCCCGCATGTGCATGACCTCGGCCGTCACGGGCTACTTCTACTCGTACGGCTCGGACGCCCCGCCGACCAGTTACGAAGACATCGAAGAGGCGGACTTTATCTCCTTTTGGGGGCACAACGCGCGCGAGGCGCACCCGGTGCTGTTCTGGCGGGTGGCGGACTACAAGAAACGGAAAGGGATTCCGACGCTGGTTTCCGACCCGCGCGTGACCGGTACGGTGCTGGGGCTGGAGGCGATCAATCCGCGCGACAGCCTGCACCTGCAGACGTTTAACGGTGACATCAGCTACCTCAACGCGATCGCGCACGTGCTGCTGAACAAGTACCCGCAGGCCTGCATGCCGGAAGAGTGGCTCGAGCAGAACGCCCACGGCTGGCGAGACTACGTGGAGGGCGTGAAAGCGCGCTACGCGCCCGCGCAGGTGATCGAGCGGCTGAAGATCCTCGACAAGGGTCGCGTGACGGTTGAATTGATCGAAAGAATCGCCCAGGAGTGGGCCACCGCCAGCATCAAGGGTCGCCAGCGCGGGCGCGGGGGCGTGCTGACCTTCTGGGGCATCGGCTACAACCAGCACCTGCACGGCCAGCACAACACGATCGGGCTGATCAACCTGCATCTGTTGACCGGCAATCTGGGCCGGCCGGGCTGCGGGAGCCACTCGCAGACCGGGCAACCCAACGCAATGAGCGAACGTTTGATGGGCGGGCTGACCGGGCGGCTGCCGTTCAACAAATCGCTGAAGAACGGCGCCTGGCGCGATCGCATCGCCGACTGTTGGGGGATCGAGCATGACCGCTTGAAACAAACCAGCGTGCAGCCCAACCCCGGCATGGTGGTCGGCATGATGGAGCGAGCCCTCAAGGGTGATCTGCTGGCGATGTTCTGGATGTATACGACGCACATACACATGGCCGACCTCGATACCCTGGTGCGGCCGGCGCTGACGCGCATGTTCGTCGTCGTCCAGGACATTTACCGCCACGCGCCGAACAACCTTTACGGCGACGTGATCTTCCCGGCGGCAACCTGGGGCGAGTGGACCGGCGGAACGTATATCCAATCCGAGCGGCGACTGTATATCTGCGACGGAACGATGAACCCGCCGCCGGGCTGCATCCCGGACATGGACATGGCGATCGACAAGGGCCGGGTGTTGGCCCGTAAGTTGAACCTGCCGAACGCGGAGAAGATCTTCCCCTACGAGAAGACGATCAAGATGGGCAACGGGCTGATGGCATACGACCCGCAGGACGTTTTCCGCGAAATCGTACGGGCGAGTAAAGGCTCCGATGCCGACCTGACCGGCATGCTGGAGGTCGAGCAGGAAGACGGCGTCGGGCTCTACGATCAGCTTCGCCGATTGCGCGGCGTGCAGTGGCCCGCGCCGACCGGGGAGATCGCGCGCAAGGGTGGCACGCCGCGGCGCTATCTCGGTCAGGAAGGCTGGGCTGGAAAGCCGTACGGGGCCTTCGGCCACGCGGACGGCAAAGCCAAGTTCAAGCTCTGCGAGCAGGACTACAGCAAGCTCGAGGAAATCTGCGGCAAACTGATGAAGTACGGCCATCGCGATCAGCCGGGGGCCGGGCCGTACTTAATAGACGAGTTGGCGGCGGCCGAGAAGGAAGGCCGCGACAACATTCTGGTGCAGGCCCGTGACGCCGGGCTGCTACCGGAGTTGGCGGATATGGACGTCCACGCCGATACGAGCAAGACGCTCGCGGATCACAAGGCGGCAGACAAGTACCCATTCTATCTGGCGCTGGGAATCGTGTACGAGCACTTTCACACCGCCAAGACGATTCGCGGCGCAACGACGCTCAAGCTGGTTCCGGAGCAGTATGTCGAGGTCAACCAGGAAGACGCCGAGCGATTTGGGCTGCGTGACGGTGAGAAGGTCCGGCTGATGACGCGCCGCGGCAGCTATGAGGCGCGCGTCGCGATTGGGACCGGGAGCATGATCCGTCCGGCGCGGAGCGAGGTGCCGCCGGGGATGCTGTTCAGCCCGTGGAATCTGTCGGTGGCGGACAGCGCCGACCCGAAGAAGAACCGCTGGCTGGTCAACTCGGTCAGTCACCGCGCCTGGGATCCGGTCAGCGGGCAGGTTGATTACAAGAAGTCGGCGGCGCGAATCGAGAAGATGTGATCGAGCTGTCAGCCGTCAGCCATCGGCTTTCAGCCATCAGCCTGCGAGCCGTGACGGCGTCGGGCTTGATCTCGCGTGGTAGCGTCGGCCCCCTGCGGCCGACGTAGATCGTCGAGAGGCAATCGGCCATCGACGTCGGCCGCAGGGGGCCGACGCCACAGCAGAGCCCGAAGCGTAAGGGCCGTGGGATTGAAGGCTGCTCATGGATCGCCGGAGCTTTCTAAAAAACGCCGCCGTCACCGGCCTCACGGCGGTCGGGATGGCTGAATTTGGGTCGTCGGTGCTCGGCGATGCGCTCAGACGGCCCGCGAGTGACGGGAGCTCCTCCAAGTCTCCGCCGATTCGGCCTCCGGGCGCCGTGGACGAGGATCAGTTTCTGGCACGTTGCATTCGCTGTATGCGCTGCGCCGACGCCTGTCCCAACAACGCGATATTGCCGCTGGACGGCTCGTTCGGCAGCGCGAGCCGTTCGACGCCGTACATCAAACCGCGCCGTCAGGCGTGCATGCTCTGCAACCGCGTGGCGGGAGAGCACCTCAAGTGCACCGAGGCTTGCCCGAGCGGTGCGTTGCGGCTGGTTTCCAAAGACGTCGAGCAGATCCGGCAGAAGGTCGACATGGGGGTCGCCGAGATCGACCTGGCACTGTGCTATTCTTACAACAACTGGAGTTGCGGCGCGTGTTACCGGGCTTGCCCATTCCCGGGCGTCGCCATGAAACTGGGCCTGTGGGAGCGACCCGAGGTGGTGTCCGACGCCTGCGTCGGCTGCGGCGGTTGCGAGCGGGCGTGCATCCGCTATCCACAGGCCATCCGCGTCAAGCCGCGAGGTGCAACCACGTGAGTGTCAGCCGCCGCAAGATCCTGAAGCAGGCCGTGCAACTCGGCGCGACGGCGACCGGGATGGGAGCACTGGCGGCCGTCGCCCAGCGCCTGCTCAACAACGCCTGCGAGCCCGAAACGCAAGCGCGGGACCGAGGCATCGCTTACCCCGCGCGGCGCGGCGTCCCAATCCGAACCCGAAGCGCAAGCGAGGGCCCAGCCCAACCCCGTGGCGTAGTCGAGCGCCTGATCCGGCCGCCGGGCGCGTTGGAACACGACGACGACTTCCTGGCGGCGTGCATTCGCTGCTACCGCTGCCAGGACGCGTGCGAACCGGGTGCCGTCCAGTTCTTTACCGAGCGGGACGGCCGGCACTATCACACGCCCTACGTTGATCCGGCGGTCAAGGCCTGCGAGCCGTGTATGAAATGCACGCAGGTCTGTCCGACGAACGCGCTGACGCCGTTGACCATGGAACAGAAGCCCGAAGTCCGCATGGCCACGGTCGAGCTGCACGAGGACCTGTGCCTCTCGTACAAGGCCAAGCGTATCCGCGACGAGCAGGCCATGATGATGGAGCTCGGCCGATCGCCGACCGAGTCCGAGGCCCCGCTCGAGCGCCGCGGCCCGTGCGGGGAGTGCTTCATGTTCTGCCCGGTCCGGCAACGCGCCATCAAGCTCGAACCGGGTGCGTTTCTGGCACCAGTGGTATTCCCCGAGGAGTGCATCGGCTGCGGCATGTGTGAGGAGATCTGCCGAGTAATCACGCGCGGCGATCCGGCGATTCGCGTCGTGCCGATCAGAGAGTGGTCATGAACAACACCGAACCCGAAGCGCAAGCGAGGGCCCAATCCGGCCCCACCCAACCATGAAAACGTATCAAGCCAGACATTTCGGACTCCAGCTAGTGCGGCGACTCGCGCAGCTCTCCGCGATCGCACTCGTGTTCGCGCTGGTCTTCCTGAGTCTCTACGCGCACTACCGGGCTGCCCGCGCGCTGGACGATCTCACGTCGACGTCGGGGTTGAAGGCCCGGATTCTTACCGAGATCGACCGGCACTTCGACGAGACCGAGGCCTCGCAGGAATTCCTGGACGGCTTCAAGGGCACGCTCTGGTCGATGCGGGTC
>SDBT01003284.1_pt1 | contig 28080 bp, 21 predicted proteins | sample 2277101 | NCBI WGS metagenome assembly SDBT01 (sample SAMN10404973, study PRJNA504765) | marine sediment metagenome | isolation source: marine sediment core GS10_PC15, 103 cmbsf | place: Arctic Ocean: Southern Knipovich Ridge | collected 2010 | reverse complement strand
TTGCAGGGGGATTTTATGGGGTATAGTATTTTCAATTCCTTTATGGTTAATAATCGGCATAGTTGCATACTGCGTGTGGGGATAATATGAAATTAAAAGAAAGGCGTTGTCAATGAATAAGGTATTAGAAAAATTAAATGGTAAGAAATTACCTCTTAGTATTCTTTTTGCAGGAATAGCAACAATGACGGGAAGCCAAATCCATTATGCATTAGAAATGGCTAAAGAAGTAAGAGAACACAATCCAGAACTGAAAATAGTTTTTGGCGGCACTCATCCAACAATAATGCCAAAACAAACATTGGAGAATAAATATGTGGATATTGTTGTAAGGGGGGAAGGTGAGGAAACTTGCTTGGAATTAGCAAAAACTATTGAGAAAAATGAAGATTATTCCAAGCTTCGGGGTACAAATCTTAATGAGCCTAGGAAATTTCTGGATGTTAATAAATTGCCAGAGACACCTTGGGAAATTATTGATGTTGAAAAATATATTGTTAAATCAGTCTACTTAGAAAAAGGAGATAGAATGTTAGATATAGGGGAAACAAGCAGGGGTTGTCCTTATATGTGTAAGTTTTGCTGCAGCGCACATATTAAAAAAGGGATATGGAGGCCTTTAACTGCAGAAAATGCAGTTAAAAAAATTGTCAATGATGTTAGAAAATTTAATTTAGATTCAATATGGATAAGGGATGATAATTTTTATGTTGACTTAAAGAGGAATGAAGAGATATTCAAAGGAATAATTAAAGAAAAGTTGGATATTAAGTGGTATACAGCAGGAACAAGGGTAAATACTTTCAACAGTATGAAGCCGGATTTTATTGAATTATTAAAAAAGAGCGGAGGAAATTGCATAAAACTGGGAGCAGAATCTGGCTCTGACAGGATTTTAAAATTAATTAATAAAAGGCAGACCAGGCAAGACATAATAAATGCAAACTTAAAAGCAAAACGCTATGGTCTGATTCCTGCATACTCATTTATGTGTGGGTTTCCAACAGAAACGGAGCAAGAGTTCTTCCAAACGATAGATTTAATGATTCACATAACAAAAGAGAACCCAAAAGCCATTTTAGAGTGCTTATCTATATTTACGCCCCATCCAGGCACACCCTTGTTTGATTTATCTGTTGAGCATGGATTAAAACCACCAACAAAATTAGAAGACTGGGTAACATATAGTTTTTGGAATAAGGCACATACCCCATGGCTAAGCAAAGAAAGAATAAAAGTACTTGAGAATGCAGCAGATATTTTTTTATATGCTGGTAAAGGTTCAAAAGCAGCCTTTGAAACAATTAAAAACCCAATTCAAAAAGCTTTATACTTAGCTATATTTACCCCAATAAATAAATATTATCAATATAGAATGAATCATAAATATTTTAAATATGATCCTCTCTTAAAAGTAATGAGGTTAGCAAGAAAAATAAGATTTGATAAAGTAACTTCTGTTACAGGTTGATTTTCAAAGTGTTAAGTAAAGCCATAAAGTATACACTTTTTTAAAGAAAAAATCCAGCTACTGAGAAACTCTGAGAGTTTCTGGTATCTCGCTCACGCCGTTCGGAGACATCCATGGCACAGACGGATTCCATAAAAAATTGTAAAGCAATTTTTGGGCAAAAAATCTTCGATTTTTTCGTGTTCTACGAAAATCCTATTCGACAGACCATTTTTACCCACATTGTGTGCAAAAATAGTCTGTCTGCTTAGAAATGCTCTCGCATTTCTAACCCCGTCAATATGCTTTGCATATTGAGACATCTGGCCATGGCTGGATTTTTTCTTGGATATGTATAGTTAGAAATTTTACTTAACACAAAGAAAACTTTTTTAAAGCAACTTTAATCTCTTTTTTTAGTGGTTTGATTGTGCGGGATATGCGGTTTTAACTGGGAAGAAAAAAAATTAATTAAGAGTATGACTGATTCTATTACTCATAGAGGTCCAGATTCAGATGGATTTTATACAGACAGGAAAATTAGTTTGGGAATAAGGAGATTGAGGATAATAGACTTAGAAAATGGGGATCAGCCAATATTTAATGAAGATAAATCAAAATGCATTGTTTTTAACGGAGAAATATATAATTTCAAGGATCTAAAAGAACAATTGATTGATAAAGGCCATAAATTCTATACAAATTCTGATACAGAAGTTATAATCCATGCTTATGAAGAGTATGGAAAAGAATGTGTTAAATATCTTAGAGGCATGTTTGTATTTGCCATTTGGGATTTGAGGGAAAGAATATTATTTATTGCACGCGATAGAATCGGAATTAAGCCACTGTATTATACTATATTGAAAAATAAATTTATTTTTGGCTCTGAAATCAAATCCATTTTGCAGTATGAAGATATTAAGAGAAAGGTAAACAATACTGCATTGCATTATTACCTTACTCTTAGGTATATTCCAGGGAATAATACATTGTTTGAGGGTATATTTAAGCTTCTTCCAGGCCATACTTTAACACTGCATAAGAATAAGATTAAAATTGAGAAATATTGGAAAATTAATATTGGAAATATAAAAAATGAAAGTGAAGAATATTTTACTCAAAAAGTGCTTGAGTTGATGAAAGAATCCATTAAAATGAGGTTGATTAGTGATGTGCCTTTTGGTGCATATTTAAGTGGCGGCTTAGATTCAAGCACAATAGTAGCAATAATGCAGTCTTATCTGAAAGAACCAGTAAAAACTTTCAGCGTTGGCTTTGATGCAGAGAAACCATTCAATGAATTGAATTATGCAAGGTTAGTTGCAAAAAAATTCGGTACAGAGCATTATGAAGTTTTGGTAAAGCCGGATGACATTAAACTTTTGCCTCAAGTAATTTGGCATCTTGATGATCCAGTTGTAAATCCACTAATTTTAATCTCTCAATACAAGCTTTCTGAACTTGCCAAGAAAAAAGTCTCTATGGTTTTAGTGGGAGAGGGTGCGGATGAGTTATTTGCAGGTTATGCAGAATTTCAAATTAACAGAATCTCAAATAACCTTGGGATTATGCCTAAGTTTATTCGCAGGGGAATATTATCACATACTGTTAATATTTTGCCTCAATTTATTATGAATAAAATGTTTAGCTACAGCCAATTTTTTGGCAATATAATCAGAGAGCGTTTAAAAGATTTAATTGCTAATGCCGAAAATAATGAAAAATCTTATATGATATTAAGAGCATTTTTTTCAGACAAAGATAAGAAGGATATTTTTTCAGAAAAATTTTTAGAAGAGGAAAACAAGGTCAATTACTCTTCTTTCCTTATTCCTTATTTTTCAAAAATCAGGACAAATTACCTTGATTCATTAATTTTAGTTGATATAAAAGAAAGAATTCCCAATTTTTTACTTCACGAGGCTGATAAAATGGCAATGTCGCATGGTCTTGAAGGCAGGATACCATTTATGGATCATAAGCTTACAGAGTTTTCATTTACTATTCCAGCTCATCTGAAGATTAAAGGCAGTAAGGTAAAATATATAATGAGAAAAGCAATGTCAAAAGTTCTTCCAAAGGAAATTCTAAAGCGTAAAAAGCATCCATTCACAAATCCTGTTCATGGTGCTTATGCAAAAGCATTGAAGGATATTGCTTTATGTACTCTTGACAGTTCTGAAATTTATAAAGAATACTTTAAGCGTGACGAAATTAAAAAAATCATCGAAAGATATAATAATTCCCCTATGTATTATTATAGGCAGCTTTCAAGCATTGTTACATTTGATATTTGGCACAAAATCTATATAGAACAAGATAATTTTAAAGCCCCTAATTTAAATCTCGATAAGTTATATTCCTAATTTATATTAACAATGAACAAAAAAATAATAAATTATTGGCCTATCTTTGCTTTGGGACTCTTATGTTTAGCTTTTTTTGGAGAATTTATAATAAATTATGATGAAATTGTTTTCTCACCTTTCAGCGATTTAATTGACCTAACATCTTTTTTCAGATACTTTACATATAGCTCTTATGAAAAACATGATGAAATTCCACTTTGGAATCCGTATATCTTTGGTGGAACAACCTATGTTGGCAATTTAACTTCTAGACTTTTTTACTTGCCTTACATCATATTTTTCTTTTTCAAACCAGACCTTATTTTTGGGCCGTTATATATAATTCATTATTTTTTTGCAGCTTTGTCAATGTATGGGTTACTCCGTATATTAAAAATAGGAAAGTTTGGTTCCTTAGCTGGAGCAATAACTTATGTGTTTAGTGGTCTTCTTGCAAGCTATATCTATATGGGTTTTCCAACTATGTTTATAGTTATAGTAGCGATTCCATTATCTTTTTTACTTCTTGAACTTGCTGTGCAGAAAAAAAAATACTTCTATCTTACGTTTCTAGCTTTGCTTTTAGCTCTTGAATTTTTTGGGGCGCATACTCAGTTCTTTTTCTATAATATATCCTTTTTAGGCTTTTATTTATTACTAAGAACAATATTTCTTATTAGAGAAGAGAAAAAACACATTAAGAATGTTTATAAAATGTGGTTATTTTTTGGAATATCAATCATTTTAACAGTATTGCTTTCAGCTGTTCAGCTTCTACCAGCTCTTGAGTTTGTAAATTACGGCACTAGAGCAGAAGGCGTTGATTACGAATTTGCAACAGGGGGCTCGTTTCCCCCAAAACATATTATTACATTCTTTATGCCAAATTTTTTTGGCTCTCTCCTTAATGATTCATACTGGGGAAATTACAGCTATTTCTCGCTTTATATTTATTTTGGCGTTTTGCCTACAATACTAGCCATAATAGCCTTATTATTTAGCAGAAATAAGTACACTATTATATTCGCATTATTTGCTATTTTTTCTATTCTTTTTGCATTTGGAAAATATTCCCCTTTATTTTACCTTTTCTTTAAGTTTGTACCAGGATTTAATTTGTTTAGGCTGCCTGCAAGGATGTTATTCTTCTTTTTCTTTTCATCCAGCATATTGGCAGGATTTGGAACTGATTTTTTATCGGGAAAAATAAATCTGAATTTTAAAAATAGAATATGGTTAAAAAGAATAGTGTTAATACTAATTATCATCATTATTCTTTCTTTCAGTAGTTTATTATTTCTTTATTTTACAAAACCAATTATAACATCCTTTGGTAAAAATCTCTTAATTGAAAAATATTCATCCAGCGAATTAACTTTAGAACCCTTAGAATTTTACTTATCAAAAATTTCATTGGTTTTTAGTGAGATTACGAAATCAATTATTATTTTTATACTTTTTTTATCCTCATCTGCAGGCTTACTCATTTACAGATTATCAAGAAAATTTAATCCTAATACATTTAAAGTTGCTTTGGTAATTATAATACTAATAGATTTATGGCTTTTTGCATTGCCCTATATTGATACAAAAAGTCCAGAAGAATTATTTAAAAAAACCAATGTGATAAAATATCTTGAGAATGATAAAAGCAGATATAGGGTATTAGACATTAGTAATATAAAGATATTGCCGCAACACCTAACTATTAGATATTCTATTGAAAAGGCAGATGGATACGATCCTATGATACTGGATGATTATTATAACTATATGGCAACATTAAGCAATATTACTGTTAAACCTACAACCACAATTCCCATAACCCAGTTGCTTTATCCAAAATTACTGGATATGTTAAATATCAAATATATAGCTACAAATAAAATGCTAAATAATGGAGGATTTGATATGGTCTATAACCAGACCAGTTATTTATATACACATTATGCATCATATTTTTCATCAGATGAACCATTAAAAGATTACCCATATGAGTTTAGAGGTAAAGAAAAGATTTACTTGTATCAAAATAAAAATACCCTTCCAAGAGCTTATATTGTACCTAATGCTATTATACAAAATAGAGACTTAATACTTGATACAATTAAAAGTGAAGATTATGACCCAAAAAAATACATTATTCTTGAAAAGGAAATAGATAAACCATTAAAAAACGATGCAGATTTCAAAGAAGTAGAAATATCTCTTTACTCACCAAATAAGATAGAGTTGGATTTGAACATGGACAAACCGGGGTTTTTAATGTTAAGCGAAATATGGTATCCAGGATGGAAAGCCTTTGACAATGGCAAAGAAACTGAAATATTCAGATCAAATTACTTATTTAGGAGCATCTACCTTGAAGAAGGAAACCATAAATTAATTTTTAGCTTTGAGCCTCAAAGCTATAGATTGGGAAAAATCATTTCAACAATAACTCTTATTGCAGTACTATTTTTATTGGTATTTCAGTTTTTAATCAGAGGAAGTAAATACCAATAAAATAGAATAACATATTTAAATAATAACCTTTTTTGATTATAATTTTTATTAACTAAAGCCTTTAATAATGAATAAAAAAAAATTAAAAATAGGATTTAAGAAAGAATATGCAGTTATACTGGTAATGACGTTATTTTTTATTCTTATTAATGGCTATCATTTTGGTATAGGTGACCACGGTATTATAATACCTTTTTTAAAAATGCATGTAGATTCAAGCCTCTACCAGAATGATGTATTGCTTCAACACTTAAGTGAGAGCTATCTGACATATTTTTTTAAGGTATTATCTCCAATTGCAAAATTTACGGATATTAATCTACTTTTTTTTACATTACACTTTTTTATTGTATATTTTTCATTTTTTGCAGTATATTTAATATCCAATTATTTTTTTAACAATAAGTTTGTAGCTTATCTAAGTATCTTATTTTTAATCATACCCAACCCTTCTTTAGGTATGAGTATATTAGGCCGTTTTTTTATAGAATCGAGCAACCTAGCATACCCAATTCTACTGTTTTCCCTTTACTTTTTCCTTAAGGAAAGATATTTCTTTTCTCTTGGATTATTAGGAATAGCTTTTAATTTTCATGGAATGAGCTCAACACATCTTTTTCTAATTTATCTTCTATACTTTTTATTTAAATTCAACAAAATTAATATTAAGAAGGTAGCATTGTCTTTAGTGACCTTTCTGATTTTCGCTTCTCCATTGTTAATATGGAAATTTTCAGTAAAGACGACATCATTGTTGTATGTGCCGCAGCTGTGGTTTGACTTATTAAAAATAGTTTCCCCCCATCATATATTTCCATTATCATGGGGATTAGGCAAATGGCTTCCGTTCCTTACTTATATGTTGCTTTTTGGGATAGCACTACAATATAAACCGGAAATGAAAAAGCATGATAAAGCAATAACATTCGTTAAGTCTATAATCGTTATGATGATAGTGGGTTTTGTTTTTATTGAGATAATCCCTGTATCTGTTTTCTTGAACTTACAAATGTTCCGTGTATCACTCTTCTTAACACTTTTTGCTATAATCTATATAAGCCACTATTTGTTTGTCCTGTATAAAGAAAAAAAGGAGTCAAAGATAGCTGCAGCCGGGATTTTTACCGGATTGTTAATTTCCAATTTTAAAATAATTATTTTATTTTTATTATTTCTTTTATCTGTTAAAATAAAAAATAAAAAATTATCAAAATCAATTTTTTATCTATTTGTTTTACTCGCTTTCATTTCTATAGTAACCTCTTTATTTACAATTCCTTACCTTAGCTTTATCAAGATAGGTCATCTGGCCTCTTTAGTTCTTATTCTTATTATGACATTGTTTTGGGTATTTATGAATTTTAGGTCAAATCTTAATCAAAGGGAACAAATAAGATTATTTTCGATTTTTTTAATTATTGTACTGCTTTTTATTTCAGTTGGTGCTATTTCAGTTAAAAATTCATTATATAATGGTTTTGAAAAAGGCGTAAGAGTAATAGCAATTACGGGAAGGATAAAAGAGCCCTATGACCCATTAAGTCCTACAAAACTTTTTGATGTTATCAGAAATCCTTTTGAGTATTACAATTATAATATCCATTTCCCAAAGATACCAGAAGATAATTGGCATGATGTACAGATTTGGACTAAAAATAATGTGCCTAAAGATGCAATAATACTTGTACCCCCCTACTTAACTGATTTTAGAGTATTTTCTGAGAGAGCCATAGTTGGACAATTTCTTGATGGAACCTACATAAACTTTGATCAGAGATATACAGATGTATGGTATAATACAATTAGGGATTTATGCAATGGCCTAAAGTGCAGCGGCTGGAGTTGTCTGGACTACTGCAAAGATGGCTATAATTCTTTAAGTGAAGAGGAGCTAAAAGAGATAGCAGGAAAATATAATGCAGAGTATATTGTTGTTGAAAAACCAAAAAGTTTAGATTTAAATTTGCTTTATGAGAATGAAAAATTTGTTATTTATGGGGTATGATTAATATAAATTCAAGTATTCTAATAATTATGCACAAAAAAGCGAAAACCAGCATCTTCAGATGCTAGTTTTCTCTTTTTATGAGCTTGAATCCAATAGTAAGGTCATGGATTTTGGTTAAGAAAAGTATTCTGAAAATTAGCTGAAAGCTGCGGTTGATCTAGTATTTTATTTTATTGTATCCTATAGCACCTCCTCCTTTTGCTCATCTACTCCCAATTACTATATCATAATTGGTTTTTTCCATCTTCTTAATCATTAACGGCACTGTATCAGGCGGCATTTCACCATCGCTGTCCATCCTCAGAATATGAGAGCCTCTTGCAATACTTAAGCCTTGTCTGACTACACGACCTAATCCGGGATTTTCTTTCTGGTAATAAAATTTTACCTTTTGTGTTCTGTGACATTTACTATTCTTGTTCCATAGTTTCCTTAGTTAAAATTTTATAATTTAAACTTTTCATTTTTGTAAAGAGCTAGTTGAAAAAATTAAAAATAGAAATATATTTATATATGCTACAATAAAAAATACTTATTCAAAGAAGGTGATGAGAAATTAGTGATGTAGTTTTAGTTTTTCCAAAGACTGGCAATGATATAAAAGATGTATCTATCGAATTACCTGTTTCTCTATTGTCCGTTGCAGGTTCATTATTGGAAGCTGATCATAGTGTCAAAATAATTGATGCAAGAATTGATGATAATTGGGAAGACAATCTTAGAAAAGAAATATCAAAAAATCCACTTCTTGTTTGTCTAAGTTCTATGTCGGGATTGCAAATAAAATATGCATTAGAGGTCTCGAGACTAGTAAATGAGATTGCACAAAATGACACTAAACTAGTGTGGGGTGGTCCACATCCGACGTTAATGCCACATCAAACAATACAGCATCAGCTAATAGACGCATTAGTAATAGGAGAAGGAGAAATACCATTAAGAAATATGGTTAGTACACTAAAGAAAGATGGAGATTTAAGCAAAGTAACAGATATAGCGTACAAGAGAAAAGATGGTTCTATAAATATAACTCCAAAAGGAGAATTAGTTGATGTTAATACAATTCCGGAATTACCCTATGATATTGTTGATGTTGAAAAATACATTAAAAGTGGCGGGAATGCTACAAAGAAGGGTGACAGAATCTTTCCTTTTATAACAAGCAGGGGTTGCCCATACAGATGCACGTTCTGTAGCACACCATCAATGAACAGGTTTAGATGGAGACCGATGGACAAGGATTTAGCTTATGAAAGAATAATGAAAGTAGTAAGGAAATATAACATAGATGTAATACGGTTCTATGATGAAAATTTTACATCAAATCCAAAAAGAGCAGTAGAATTAGCAGACAAAATAAATGGTGACTTTAGCTGGTACATACAAGCAAGACTGGATAATTTACTCCTCTTTGACGTAAAAAGATTGGAAAAAAATGGGCTATACATAGCTCAATGCGGAGTTGAGAGTGGCTCGGAAAGGATTTTGAAAATAATAGATAAAGGAGAAAATATAGCAACAATGACAAAAGCAAATAGGAAATTGGCAGAGACAAATATTAATGTTTACTTAAATTTTATGATAGGATTTCCGACAGAAACAAAAGAAGAAGTTATGCAAACTGTAGATCTTTCGTTAAGAATGTTGAAAGACAATAAAAATGCTTATATTGCTTCTTTTTATATAGTTTCTGCTTATCTAGGGACCCCTTTATTTGATTTTGCAATAAAGAATGGATTTCGAAAAGTTCCTCAGAAATTAGAAGATTGGATTAAATTTTACAGACAAAATGTTCATATGGACTTCGCAGAAGAAAACAGGGAGTTATATGAATACATTGCATATACATCAAAGTTTTTAGATGGTAAATATATGTATCAGTTTTTTAAGAATACAAGAGTACCAAAACCGGTTTTTAGTTCATTAGGGTACTATTATAGGAGAAGATGGAGAAAACACAATTTCAATAAAGATTTAAGCGTAAAGGCTATGAATTATATCGCAAGAAAAAAATTAGCGTGGGTATAAATATATTAAAATTATTTGGATATAGGTAAATTAAGTTTAACTTAGCCTGATAGAAATGGCCTTTTTGAGATATTTGAAATTTGCAGATATTTTGTTTTTAGAGACTCCTTTTTCCCTGCATTTCCAGACAGTTGGGACTTCTTCTGCTTTAAACCCGTGCTTTATAGGCCTTAAAGTCGTTTCTGGTGCTATATCGTGGAAGTTTGAATCAAATTTCAACTCATCTACAATTTTTCTCTTTATAAGCTTAAATCCCAAACTCAGGTCGTGAATTTTTGTTAAAAAAAGTATTCTTAAAAATATCTGGAATGCCCTATTGAACCAGTATTTAATCGGGCCATATCCAATTGCGCCTCCTCCTTTTATCCACCTGCTTCCAATAACCATGTCGCAGTTGGTTTCTTCCATCTTTTTTATCATCAAAGGGACAGTATCAGGAGACATTTCACCATCACTGTCTATCATAAGAATATGTGAACCAGTTGCATAACTAAGGCCTTCTCTAATACCTCTTCCAAGCCCAGGATTTTTTTTCTGAAAAAAAAACCTAACCTTCTTGTATTTTTTTGCCAATTTTTTGCATATAGAAACTGTTTTATCGTGGGATTTTGGAGATACTATCAGGATTATCTCATGTATCTTATCTTTTAGCAACTTAAATAAATTCTCTACAACATAAATAATAGATTCTTCTTCTGAAAATACAGGCAGGATAATTGATAATTTCATTTTGATAAATGCAAGATGTTTATCTTTCAGTTAACATCGTATCAAGAATCTTTTTAACATTTTCCTTATTTTTTGTTGAGAAATACCAATCTATTGTATGCTTGAGGCCGTCCATGAATTTTACTTTTGGCTCCCATCCTAGCAGCTTCTTGGCTAAAGAATTATCAGCTACCCTGTTCAATGGTCCGGTAGGCATATCCGGCTGCATCTGAATTTTAATGTTTTCCAGTTTTGTATAACGTAAAACTTCCTTAACAGCATCAATAACTCTTGTCCTCTCCATTGTGCCAAGGTTAATGGCAGTGCCATCATCAATTTTTTCAGCAGCGAGGATTGTGCCGCTTATAATATCATCAATAAATGTCCAGTTCCTTATCTGCTCTCCAGTACCCCAAACTAAGAATGGATTTTGCCCTGTGAATGCGCGTGCTATCATAGCAATCACAGCATGATTTTCAACCCCATTCGGACCATATACAGTAAAGTAGCGGCATGATGTGGATTTCATACCAAAATCTTTGTAATATGACTTAAGAGTCAGTTCTCCCATCAGTTTAGCCCATCCATACATATTATCAGCGTCGTAAGGGGGCCCGACCATTTCTTCAGTAAGGTATAATATCTTATTGACATCTCCCTGGAGGTGGTTTGGGTAAACACATCCTGAGGAGGCAAAAACCACTTTATCAACGCCTTCCTGGTAACTTGCTTTAAATACTGATGCATCCAACAGCAAATTAACAGAGCAGGCAGCCTGGTGCAGATCAACATAGCCTCTTCCACCATGGTCGGCAGCTAAATGAAACACAGTGTCTATACCTTTAACTGCCGATGCTGCAACATCTGTATGCCTGAGATCATTTTTAATAAATTCAATTTGTTTTTTATCGATATGGTTTTGAATGTTCTCTATCCTGCCACTGCTTAGATCATCAACAACCCTAACTTCAGCACCTTTCTCTATTAGTTTTTCTACAAGGCGGGAACCAATAAATGATGCTCCGCCCGTTACCAGTACTTTTTTACCTTTCCAATTTGCCATTTTCAACCCATTATTTTTTTACATGCATCTGCCCATGCTGACATGCTTTTGAGCATTTTCTCAAAAAATGTTTTTTCGTCTGGAGAATACTCTTCCCCTTCATTTATTGTGTGTTGCTTTAAATTTTCAATAAGCTCGTAGTAACATTCGAGGTAGGAATTCCTGGATAATTTAATCTTTTCTAAAGTTACTATTAGTTTTTCTGTTAATTCCATGCCTGGCAACTCCTGCCTTAAATCCTTCAAATAATTATGAGGATTTCTCTTCTGGACTACAAGGGGCCTTCCAAAAGAGATAATGTCTCCCATATGGTCCACTATTTTCTTAGCAAAATAGCCCTGCCATATGTCATCATATCTTCCTATGTTAATCCCATTGACCTTATCTCCCATCACTATCAAAAACATGCATGGGAGAAGATCCTTATGATAAGCAGTATTTTGAGAGTTAATAGCACAATTAGTTCCAGGAGCCAAGAAAATTTGAGGACCTTCACAACTAATAACTTTTGCAGGATAATCAATATGAGTCATTGCATCAACATCAGGATTTTCTAAAACCAGGCCTTCATTAATTACAACTCTTGCTTGTATCTTAATTTTTTCAATTTTTTCATCTATCCATTTTTTGGATTGTGGAAATCCTCTTGGATATATTATTCTAGGAGGATCTGTTTTACATAAATGCAAGGCATTATACCATCCAGAATCAGATTTTACTGCTTCAACTTCTTTTTTCTCGCCTATAATGCTATTATAACCAAGATGGTCATCTTCTGTTGTGAAATTATCATCATCTATTGTGATGATGGTATCTGATCCGTTTTCATATGCCATTAGATATGCTAAATTTCTCCGCTGTACACAATTGTATGGGATAAATTTATCAAGTTCTGGAAAATTTTTTAGCCATTCTTTCTGCTTCTCAACATCATAATAAAATATATTGCAGCCTTTTTTATCTAATTTGTTTAGGTAATTGTTGATTTCAACTGGAGTTTTTTTATCACCAATAATGATGAAATCTACAGGTTTATGATTATTTTTTGCTATATTTTCAATAAATCCTTCAATATTTTTGGGTATATTGATGGTTGTTGTTACGAATATGATTTTCATTTTTCTACCATAAAATTTCCTCTTATTTTTAAAAAGTTCAGGTCCTATATATAAATACCTTTCTATAAAAACTAAAAATAATAGAATTTTTATTTTTTTATGTATAAAGCATTTTTTATAATATCAATGTCTTCTTTTGTTATTGCTTTGATTAAGAATAGAATGTAAAAATACAATATTGCGCTTATAGGTATTATTATAAACATATGTAAAAATGAAAATATTATAATTAATAAACCCATTAAAAAGCTTGCAATTATAGATTTTAAGTATAATGTTATATTACCAATTTCATATCCCTGCCTGAATGTGAAAAACATAAGCATAAAAAATACTACTATCTCAGTTAATACAGTCGCAACAGAGGCTCCAACAAAACTGAATTTAGGTATTAGCATAAAATTAAGTGCTATATTGACAACCACCCCTATACCCATAGCTAAAGTGAAGAGACGCTGAAGATTTATTGCATTCAGTAAAGATCCCATACTGTAATTTATGAAGATAAAGATTAATACCCAAGTTAGTGTTTGGAGGGCTATTGCAGAGCTTATAAATTCATTGCCGTAAACAAATATTATAAATTTGTCTGCGAGTAAAGTAGTTCCTGTTGCAATAGGTAATGCTAAGAGGAATAAATAATGGAAAGATTTTCTGTACAATAGTTTTAAAGATTCATTTGATTCTTTAAACAATCTAGACATAATAGGGAATATCACAATTGTTATAACAACAGGTATGACAATTAATGCGTCAATGAGCTTATACGCTGCACTATATATTCCAGTGACAGTGTAGTTATCAATGAATGTCAGCATGATTGTATCTATCCTAAAATAGAGTGTCCTGAAAACTATCGTAAGCCAAAAAGGCAAAGAGCCAATTATTAAGAATTTCCAAAATTTTAGGTCAAAACCCAATTTAAGCCTGACAAATTTTTTTGTTGCGATAAAAAGAACAACTAAAAGGCTGATTAAATTGGAAATAATTAAGGTAGATATGAGTAAAATTAAGCCATAACCTTTTAATAAAACAAAAATACCTAAAATTAAGGCAACAATTCTTTCTGAAACAAGAAATAATGACTGGTATTCAAATTTTTCATACGCATTAAATAAAAATCTAAATGGATATGTTAAATAATTAAAGGTCATAGCAAAAGAGGCTAAAAAAATAATTAACTTTATATCTGAAGGTTCATTTGTAAAAGAAATGGATAAAATGGGCAAAATGAAAGCAATAAGAGCAAAAATTATCTTTAAACTCAAGTAATTAGAGAAGTATTTTTGAGTCTTTTCTTTATCTCTTGAAACTGCCCTAATAGCAAAAGTAGCTATGCCCAAATCAGAAGCAACAGCAAAAATACCAACAAAGGCAAATGCAAAAGAATACTTGCCGAGACCAACGCTTCCCAATAATCGCGATATTGCCACTATCAATAAAAATGAAATAAGATGGGTCAGAATCTCTGCTATTGTTACAAATCCTATATTTTTTAAAATTGTTCTGGGTATTGACATCTGCTATATTGTACAATATTTTAATTCTATATAAAAAGTACTTGATTTGGTCTATACTATATTATTTAAATTATTTGATTTTAAAGAGAGATAAGAAAACAATTAAATTAATGGAAATTCCATCAAAATGCCCGGAGACACTGCCAGCCAATAGACTGGTTGTATAGTAATCCATCGGCTCCGTTCAAAATCTCCTACTCCACTGACCAAAACCCTACACTTCATATAGGAACTTGGTCAGTTCCGTCTGGCCATGCCATGAATGCCTTCGGCATTCAGTGGCATTCATGGCACAGACGAAGATTTTGAACGGAGCCATAATCCATCAATACTTTTATAAAGGTTTATTAGTTCTCGAGGACTATGGAAAAGGTAAAAATACACTCTTCTGCAGACGTTTCAGCCAAGGCAAAAATAGGAAGCAATACTAAGATTTGGCACCAATCTCAAGTAAGGGAGAATGCAATTATTGGAGAAAATTGCATATTGGGAAAGAATGTTTACATAGATCATGATGTCAAGATAGGCAATAATGTAAAGATACAGAACAACAGTTCAGTTTACTCTGGTTCAATAATTGAGGATGGTGTTTTTATCGGACCTCATGTTTGCTTGACCAATGACAAAACACCCAGGGCAATAACGCCTGATGGGAAGCTTAAGACAGAAAATGATTGGAAAGTTGGAAAAATAACTGTTAAGAAAGGTGCTTCTGTTGGTGCTGGTTCTGTTGTGCTGCCAGGCGTTGTTGTTGGAGAGTTTGTAATGGTTGGTGCTGGTTCTGTTGTGACAAAGGATGTTCCCAACTTTGCCTTAGTTTATGGCAACCCTGCGAAAGTTGCTGGTAAAGTAGACAAGAATGGAAACAAAATTGAGTAAGATGAAAGGTTAAGTAAAATGATACCTATTGCAAAGCCTTTTATTGGAGAAGAGGAAGCGAATGCTGTAGCTGATGTAATAAGATCTGGAATGATTGCTCAGGGCCGTAAGGTAAGCGAGTTTGAAACTAAATTCTCAAAATTATGCTCAACAAAATATACTATTGCTCTTAACAGCGGCACAGCAGGCTTACATACAGCATTGAATGTTACAGGGATTAGGCAAGGAGATGAGGTAATAACTTCCCCTTTCACTTTTATAGCAACTGCAAATACAATATTGATGCAGAATGCAAAACCAATTTTTGTTGATATTGAAGAGTATACTTTTAACATAAATCCGGAAAAAATTAAGGATAAAGTAACGGACAAAACCAAAGCTATCATCGCAGTAGATTTGTATGGGCATCTTTGCGATTATAATTCCATAAAGAAAATAGCTAAAGATGAAAATCTGGTTATTATTGAGGATGCCTGCCAGGCTGTTGATGCGGAATATGATGGAAAAAAAGCAGGCAGCTTCGGGGATATAGGCATATTTTCTTTTTATGCTACAAAAAACATTACTTGCGGTGAAGGAGGCGCTATAACAACCGATAACAAAAAATTTGCAGAAAATGCAAAATTGTTCAGACAGCATGGAAGGTCTAAGATGAGCAGCTACGAATATGTAAGTCTGGGGTATAATTACAGGATGACGGATATTTGCGCCGCAATTCTCATAGAACAGTTAAAGAAGCTAGATTTTATTACAAAGAAAAGGATAGAGAATGCAGCATATTTGACCAAAGGACTTGGAAACATAAAAGGAATTAAGGTTCCTGTTGTTAAGGAAGGCTATAAGCATGTTTTCCATCAATACACAATAAAGGTTGAAGATGGATTTAAGTTGAATAGAGATGAACTGATTGAAAATTTAAATAAAAAGGGAATCAGTTCTGCAGTTTATTATCCTAAGCCGCTGCATTTATGCAAAAATTTCAGAAAGTTTGGATATAAAGAAGGGGATTTTCCAATTGCAGAAAAACTAAGCAAACAGGTTGTTTCTCTGCCGGTACATCCCAACCTGACAAAGGAGCAGCTGGATCTAATAATAAATGCTTTTTCGGGGATTTAGAATGGAAAGACTCAATGTTGCAGTTGTTGGAATTGGGGCCATGGGAAAAAGCCATGCAAGAGTGTATTCAGAGATGGATGATGTAAATTTAGTTGGTATTTGTGATGTTGATAAAGAAGCAAAAAAAATTGCTGGCCAATATGATGCAAATTATTATAATGATTGCAGGGAGCTGATGGAAAAAGAGAAATTAGATGCAGTTTCTATATGTGTTCCTACAAAACTGCATAAAAAGGTTGCAACAGATTTTATAGGGAAAAAGATTAATGTGCTTGTGGAAAAACCAATTGCCACGACCATAGATGAAGCAAGGGAAATAATCGATGAGGCCAAAAAAAATAATGTAAAACTTATGGTTGGGCATATAGAAAGATTCAATCCAGTCATTGTTGAACTGAAGAAAAGGATAGAAAATAATGAGCTCGGCAAGATATACAAGGTTAATTGTGTGAGGCAGAGCCCCTTTCCTCAGCGCATAGTGGATGTTGGTGTAATTGTCGACCTGGCTATCCATGAAATTGACATATTGAAATATATTATCGACTCAAAGATCAGCCGGGTTTTTGCCGAGACTGCACAAAGAATACATTCTAAACATGAAGATTTGCTTATTGGCACTATAAGATTTGATAATGATATTTTAGGGGTAATTAATGCAAATTGGTTAACTCCAAAGAAAATAAGGGAAATATCAGTAACAGGGGAAAAAGGAATGTTTGTTGCAAACTACCTAACACAAAAGCTTTATTTTTATGAGAATGAATTTGTTAAAAATAATCTTGATTATGGAAAAAGCTATATGAGTGTGACAGAAGGAAATGTGAAAGAGATAGAAATTGACAAGCAAGAACCTTTAAAAATTGAGCTTAACTCCTTCATTGATTGTATTCAGAATAATTCAGAGGTTGCAGTTACAGGCCAGGATGCAACGGAGAATTTAGAGATAGCTGAGAAATTTAAGCAATCGTCAAAAGAAAACAAGGTGATGATATTATGAAAAATGTGCTTGTGATTGGCTATAAGGGAGAAATTGGAAGTGCGCTTGTGAAGGTCATAGAGGCCTCTGAAAAATACAATATTTTCAAGAAAGATGTTGAGGATGTTGACATAAAAGAAAAAATTGACATAATGCACATATGCATCCCTTTTCTGGATAATTTTGTTGATGTTGTTGTTAAGTATATAAATAAATTCAATCCGGGCCTTGTGATAATAAATTCAACTGTAAGCCCGGGCACAACTAAACAGATATACAAGAAGTGTAAATGCCAGCTAGTACATTCTCCTGTTAGGGGCAAGCATCCTAATCTTGACGAGGGATTGATTAAGGCTGTTAAGTTTATAGGCCCTGTTGATAAAGTGTCAGGAGAACAAGCAAAGGAGCATTTTGATTCTTTAGGTGTAAATACAGAGATTCTTAATAGCCCTTTAGAGACAGAGCTTGGCAAGTTATTTTCCACAACTTATTATGCCCTGTGCATAGCATACCACCAGGAGATGGAAAGGATATGCAAGAAATTTGGTGCTGATTTTGAGCAGACTGTTACAAGGTTTAATGAAACCTATAATGAGCTTTGCAAAGAGATAAATCCGAAGGCAATGAGGCCTGTTCTCTTCCCTGGGCTTATAGGCGGACATTGCCTGATGCCCAACATCAATATTCTGAAAAAGAATGTGCAATCAAGCTTTCTGGATGTAATAGAAAAATCCAATAATAAGAAAAAAGAAAGCCAGGAAAATGAAAATTCTTAGTGTTGTTGGTGCAAGGCCTCAATTTATCAAGCTAGCTCCGCTGTCCAGAGAAATAAGGAAGCATTTTGAAGAGGTCATAGTGCATACCGGGCAGCATTATGATTATGAGATGTCCAGGGTTTTCTTTAAGAATCTGGAGATGCCTGAACCTAAATATAATCTTAATGTTGGTTCTTCTGAGCGTAAAATTCAGATCAGGAAAATACAAGAGGGTTTGGAAAAAGTTTTCCTGAAAGAAAAGCCGGATTTGGTCATCGTGTTTGGCGATACTAACTCTACACTGGCCGGAGCAATGGCAGCCTCGAAAATGGGCATTAAGCTTGCGCATGTTGAATCAGGAATGAGAAGCTTTGACAAAACCATGCCCGAGGAGATAAACAGGATTGAGACGGATAAAATCTCCGATATTTTATTTTGTTCAACAAAGACTGCTGTCGATAATTTAAACAAAGAGAAAATAAAAGGAATCATTCATCTTGTAGGCGATATAATGATAGATGTTCTTAAGGAGAATATTGAATCCAAAAAAAATTCCGAAGTTTTGGAGCAATTAAACCTTAAGGAAAAAGGATACATTGTTGCTACTGTACACAGGGCCGGAAATACTGATAATGCGGATAATTTAAAAAATATTGTTGAGGCTTTTATTGATTCAGGTGAAAAGATAATTTTCCCAATGCATCCAAGGACAGCTAAGGCTCTGGCATCGTATGGGCTAAACAATAAGTTTGAAAATACAAAAGTTGTTGTTGTAAAGCCAGTGAATTATACTGATATGCTTGTTTTGGAGAATAGTGCAAGGAAAATATTGACTGATTCAGGTGGTATTCAGAAAGAGGCATATTTCTTTAAAGTGCCCTGTATTACTCTGAGAGATGAAACTGAATGGACAGAGACTGTTAAGGATGGGTGGAATATACTTGTTGGCCCGGATAAAATCAAGATTGTAGATGCTATAAAAAACTTTAATCCTACAGGAAAACAGAGTGAGGATTACGGTTCTGGAGACGCATCAAAGAATATTCTTAAGGTTATTAGCTCATTGTAAACGGACATTTTTTGCTATTTTTAAGTAGTTAAAAATAGAAAGATTTATATATGGCCAAAGTACATTACAATAGCATTGACTATAAACCATAAGTACATTATGGGGATCACATAAATTGTTAAAAAACGGAATATTAAGATTATTAAATCAATGATGTATTCTGGCAGGGTTTTTGAATGGCCTAGGGTTTTTATTAAGAAATATGCCCATACCAGAAGTGGGTGCATAACAAAATAGTAGCAGCATATAAGAAGTAATTCTCTTATGTTTTTAGGTTTGGATAATATAAGAATAGGGCATAAAAAGGATAATCATATAAATATGCAATATGTTTGTGAATAGTTTTTTATTTTCCATAGTATATATAATAATATATTATGTTAAATGTTTTTTGTAATTAGTCCTTTGTCTTTTTCCTGCTAATATAATCTTTGGAGTGGGAAGCTACCCTAAAGAGATGAGTCCAGCTCCAATTGTCTATTGTTTTAGTGCCAAGACCCATATTTAACTTAAATATCATCTCATAAATTTTGTTTTTAGGTAGTTTAATTAAGTTTTTCATGACACTTTTTGGGATCCTGAATACATTTCCGAACTGAAAAAGCTTATGAAGGTTATAAATTTCCTTTTTGTTTTTGATATTCAATGGAATTGTATTAAAATACGAACTGTCAAGATCATCAATGCTGTAATCATTGCCTAATTGATTTTGTTGTTTTGCTATATCCATTATTTCTGTTCCAGGATATGGGTGCATTAATGAGCACCAGGCATAAGTGGGATTAAGCTTGTAAGAGAGCTCATATGTCTCAAGTGCAGTGTCTAATGTCTCTCCAGGTAACCCTAACATATTGTAGATCAATAATTTAATTTTGTATTTTTTTATGATTTTAACTGAATTAATGATTTGTTCATTAGTTATTCCTTTTTTTAGAACCTTTTCCCTGAGATAAGGATTGCCTGATTCTACTCCCATCTTTGCAGAGTCGCATCCAGCTTCTTTAAGCATTTTAATAAGCTCTTCGTTGACAAGATTTGCTCTTACATGCACACTAAATGGCAGATTAATTTCCTGCTTATATCTTTGAAAAAACTCAGCAAACCATTCTCTAGGGCCCAAAATAAATGTATCATCATAAAAGGTAATGTTTTTGATCTTATCGTTGTTTTTGATGGTGGTCTTAATTTCATCTATTACGTTATTAACTGAACGCCTTCTTGATATTTTTCCTTTGTCTTTATAGAGCTCATTATATGCTTTATTAAAGCAGAAAGTGCAGTTATATGGACATCCTCTAGTTGTCATGAAATAATCTACATTTTGGTTTCTTAAGAGGGAATATTTATTATAAAAAGTACGGTCTGCATATGGCAATGTATCTAGGTCTCCAATCAGATCCCTTAATGGATTTTTGAAAATTTTACCATCTTTTTTTACCCACAGGTTATTTATTTGGGTAATGTCTTCTTTATTTTCCAATTTTTCCAATAATTCTTTAATGGCATCTTCTCCTTCACCCATGCAAACAATATCTATATAATCTAAGTTTATTATTTCAGGAAAGAAGGTTGCATGTGGGCCGCCAACAAGAAGTGGTATGTTGAAATTTAATTTTATTTTTTTTGCTATAGTTTTCATCCAATATGCTCTTGGAGTGGTTATAGAAAGCCAAATTAGATCCGGATTGATTTTTTTTATTTCCCCCATTAAATCCTTTTCCAAAGGATCTATTAATATATCACTTTCATGCCCTTTCTTTTTCATAACCGCGGAAAGAATCATCGGACCTAAATATTTCACAACATCCTGCTGAATAAATAATAATTTCATTCAAAAATACCACCAATTATTTTGGGAATGATGTATTGCAGTTTAGGAATTGTTATTAAAACTTTCGGTTGATTAGAGTGAAGTGTAGGTGGAATATTTCATATAATGATTCTTCTAAAAAGCGAAAACTTTATATGATGATATTACCCTTAAGTGATAACTGCATATAAAAAGAGTATATAAAAACTTTGATATTTTCTTTATAACAAATCTAAGAATTTTTTTGCAATCTCATCATAACTATAATGTTTCTTAACTGCATTTAGTGAATTATCTGCCATTTTCTTTCTTAAATTTTTATTGTTGATTACTTTTATTAATCCCTGTTTTAATTGTTCTTTATTGTGCTGTTTAAATTTAAAACCATTGTTAAAAGAAACTAAATGGCTTAATTGCAGATCTACCATTATAATTGGAAGTTTGCAGGCCATTGCCTCCATTATGCTTACTGAATTGTTGCCCGGCCATACTCCAATGTCTGCTGCAGAGAAATAATTCCTTACATTGGCTTTTTTTACAAATCCTGTGAAAATCACTCTATCATTTATTTTCAGTCTTTTGCTCAGGTTTTTTAATTCATTCATATAATCTTTTTCTCCTGAACCCACAATTAATAGCTTCACATTATTATTCCTTAATTCAGAAAAAGCCTGTAATAAAATTTCCAGGCCTTTTCTTCTTACAATTATGCCTGAGAAGACTAACATAATTTCATTGTCTTTTATTTTATATTTTCTTCTTAATCTATCTCTTGTATTTTTATTGTATCTAAAAAAATCAGTATCAACGCCTAGTGGAACTAATGTGATCTTATTTGGGTTTATTTTGTGGGTTTTTATCAGGAAATCTTTTGTTTCTTTTGTTACTGCAACAATCCTGTCAGCTCTTTTTAAGCTGTAGTTTACAATTGGCTTTCTTATTATGAAATAATCCAGGAACCTTAGGATCTTTAAATGTAAAGGGTGCTTTGGTATTTTATGGTAGAAGTCATGCTGGTCGACAATTAATTTGTATTTCAGCTCTTTTTTGTATTTTGCAGCCATTGCCGGAGTGTATTGCCTGCTTTCATGCGCAAATACAACATCAGGCTTTATTTTTTTTAGGGTCTCTTTTAATCCTTTTACCTTGATAAAATCGGAATATTCAAATGAATGCCTTAATCTAAATACTTTTATCCCTTCAACAACACTAAAGCCGGCTTTTCTTTTCCTTGAGGTGTTTTTCACTCCGGCTTCCTTCAGCATAATTTCAATGTTCGGGAACGGATAAAGCAAATCAGAAGCAATAACATAAACATCATGGCCAAGCTGCCTGTGCTTCTTCGCCAAATAATATTCCTGATACCCGAATTCCGGCACAAAATAGCCCATTAGATGAACAATTTTCATGCCTCATGAGAACTTATATACGGTTATAAATCTTGCTATAAAATATGCAATAAATATCTCAAAACCTTTATATAGGGGTATATTTTTTTGTTAAAATTGCTGGGGGAGGTATGTTATGTGGAAAGGTAAAAAAGTATCGGTTATATTTCCGACTTACAATGAGAAAGACTCTATTTATGACTCAATAAATGATTTCTTTAGGAGCGGTTATGTAGATGAGATAGTGGTTGTTAACAATAATGCTGCTGAAGGGACATCCGAAGAGGTTAAAAAGACAAAGGCCAGGGAAGTTTTTGAAAAAAAGCAGGGTTATGGGTATTCTATAAGGAAGGGCTTAGATGAAGCAAAGGGCGATTTATTGATTATTTCTGAGCCTGATGGGACTTTTCTTGGCAAGGATATATTAAAACTTTTAGCTTACTCTGATGACTTTGATGTTGTTTTTAGTACAAGAACAAATAAAAATCTTATATGGGAAGGTGCTAATATGGGCTTTTTCCTCAAATGGGGAAACTGGGCAATAGCTAAGATGATTGAGATATTATTCAATACAACATTGATAACTGATGTCGGGGGTTCAATGAGATTGTTAAGCAGGAACTCACTCCAAAAAATCCAGAAACATTTTACTGTGGGCAGCTCACATTTCGGCCCGGAAGTTATGTTACTGGTAATAATAAAAAAAATAAACTTTATAGAAATCCCAGTCAATTATATGAGAAGGGTCGGTAAGTCTTCTGTTACCGGGAGCAAATGGAAAGCTTTTATTCTTGGGTTACAGATGGTAAATTTTGTAATTTTGTTTAGGATAAAAAGCCTGTTTGGCTTGATAAAATGAAATCTGTAAACTGTCCCATTTGCAATTCAGTATATTATGATATACTCCTTAAGACAAAAGACTATGATTCTGGCAGAAATGAGTTGTTTACAGTTGTAAAATGTAAAAAATGCGATCTAATCTATATAAATCCCCAACCTTCTGAAAAAGAACTTGGGAGATATTATGTATTTGATTATTATGGTAATTATGGCAGCATTTTTCACAAAATTTTTTCCATTATTAATATATTTTTTATGAGAAACAAGTCAAAAGAAATTTTAAACAAGAAAAAAGGCAGAATCCTGGATATAGGCTGTGGAGATGGCAGTTTTCTGGAGTATATGAAAAACAAGGGTTGGGATGCTTATGGAGTTGAGACCTCTGGACCTGGAGCAAAAATTGCGGAAAAAAAGTTAAAAAAAAATATTTACAATTCTGAATTAAAGAGGATAAAATTTCAAAAAGGATATTTTGATGTGGTAACCTTATGGTATGTCCTTGAGCATGTGAAAAATCCAGATACTATGATAAAAGAGGTTGGAAGAATAATAAAAAATGAGGGAACTTTGGTATTATCTTTACAAAATATAAAAAGCTTACAGGCGAAAATTGGAGGCGATAAATGGTTCCACTTTGACATTCCGAGACATCTTTACCATTTCTCTCCTGAAACATTAAATAAATTACTGAAAAAGAATGGATTTAAAGTTGAAAAAATAAGGCATCTCTCTTTTGGATATGGTTTTTTTGGATTTCTCCAGACATTCTTAAATATGCTTGGATTTATTAAGTTCAATTTCCTGTATCGCCTAATAAAAAGAAACAGACAAGAAAAAACTATCATTAATTTTTACTTCATTTACAATTTATCTTTGTCAATATTATTTGCTCTGATTTTAATGATGCCTTCCATACTCTTAACAATTGCAGAATCTTTTTCTGGATATGGCGCTATGATTACAATTTTTTGTAAAAAGATATCTTAACAATGAGGGCTCTGGTGAAACCCTATCCTACTCCACTGACCATGCTCAGAAATCCTACGGATTTCTGGCATCCCGCTCAGCTTCGCTTCTGGGATAACCCTGAACTTCGTTTAGGAACATGGTCAGTTCCGTCTGGTCATGTCATTATTGGCTCCGCCAATAATGCCAATAATGACACAGACGGCTAGGGTTTCACCAGAGCTACAATGAGAAAAGCTTTAAATAATAACCAATATAAGGGTTAACATGGAATCAAACTTTGACAGATTTTTAAGAAAGTATTTCAAATTTATTATTATATCATTTCTCTTGATTCATATTATCTTAGCTGTATCAAGTTCTTATAATGAATCTTTGACATGGGGGGAAAAGTGTTATGTAGGCCTCGGAAAGTATTTGTCTGAGACAGGAAACTTCAAAATAGATGGTGTTACATACCATGCAATTTTCTCCTATTACCTGAACGGCATTTTCCTGCCTTTTTTGAATATTCCGGACAATGTGTGGGAAAACAATAGTTGCTGGGATATAGGCAATGACCTTATTTTTAATTCTGGCTATAATTTTCAAAAAATACTTTTCCTTGTAAGATTGCCTATTATGCTCCTGTCCTTGCTTCTTGGTTATTATATATTTTTATGGGCCCGCAACCTATATGGATTAAAAGCTGGCTTATTTGCTCTTCTTTTGTATGCTTTTGAATCAAATCTCATAGGAGTTTCAAGGTATGCCACAACGGATTTTCCTGTAATAACCTTCATATTTATTGCTGTTTATCATTATTGGAGATTAAAGAACCATAATAAAATTAAAGACTTGTTATTTGCAGGAATATTTACTGGTTTAGCATTGGCATCTAAAGAGACAGCGTTATTTCTGGTTCCTATAATTTTAATACTTGGGCTGTGGGGGAGTGACATCAAAAAGGTTATAAAAAACATAAAACAAATTCTATATATATTCCTTATAGCTTATGCAATTATTTTCATGATTTATGGCTTCCAATTCCAGACGATATCTTCAACATTGCCAAGTCATTACCTTGACAGAGCTTATGAAGAAATAGATAAAAATTTTCCCAATATAGCATTAAAAAATACTGCTCTATTTGTTTTTGAAAAGGTTCCAATTCCAGCTCCATCATATTTTACTGCCATAGGGGATGTAATCTATTTCTCAAAAACAGGCTACAGAGGGTTCTTATTCGGCAAACTTATTGAGCCAAGACAAAAGAATTGGTATTATTTTTTCATTGTAGTTCTTGTAAAAACACCAATTCCATTGCTCATTTTGATGATTATGAGCATCATGCTATTTAAGAAGGTTAGAAGTGACAGATTATCAAATGAATTATTCTTGTTTATACCAATATTTTTGCTTTTTGTGACCTTTTTATTTAATAGTATAAGCTATGATCTAAGGCATATACTCACGATATTCCCGTTTATCCTGGTTTTTACAAGCAAAGTGATTAATTTTAAACCAGAAAAAAGTAAAATGTTTTTCTGGTTATTAGTATTATTGCTTATTTGGTATGTGCTTGGCAGTATTTTAGCTTATCCCAACTATACTCCATATTTTAATGAATTTGTGATGACAAAAAACGGGCATAAGGTGCTCTCAGGAAGTAATGTGGATGCAGGCCAAGATTTAATAAAATTAAAAGATTTTATGGATAAGAATAATATTAAGAAGATAAACCTAAGCTATCTTGGCAGTGTAGAACCGGGAAATTATGGTATAAATTATGACTACATGCCTACTGCCTGTTTTGCTCCTGTGAATGAAAATTATGAGCCATTTGCTGCTAATTGTAAAAAGGACTTTGTGGAAGATTGCTCTAAAAGAAAAGGTATAGTAGCTGTAAGTGTGAGTAATCTGCAAAATAGATTTCTTAAGAACACAAGCTGTTTTAATTGGCTATATGGCTATGAACCTATTGATAAATTAGGATATGCAATATTTATATATGATATACCAAGTTAGGCAGTATTTTCAATTATTATCTATTTTCTGCTCCAAACTTCCTCTGCCTCTCTCAGCTGCTTGGGGCTTCCAATATCAAACCACTTTTCTGAAAAGGTGTAGCCGTAAACATCCTTTTTCTTGATCAACCACTTTATAAAATCTCCTAAATTATCCAGGTTGCTGCCTTCTTTTGAACAACTCTCAAACTTATGGACATCTTCCCTGGAAAAAATATAACAAGCGGTGCTTGCCAAGGTTGTTTTGGGAGCTTCAGGCTTCTCCTCAAAACCAACAATTTTTTTGTTTTTGTCTAATTCTACGATTCCGTACTTCCTGGCAGCGAGTTCCTTATCCTTAATGTCATACAAAGCGATAACAGATCTCTTCTTTTCATTAAAAAACTCCATTAACCACTTCAAACTAAACTTAAACAGGTTATCCCCGGCAACAACCATAAGATCATCATCTATCTTCTCTTCATTAATTGCAAATAAAATATCCCCAACAGCGCCAAGTTTATCCTGGTCAGAAGCAGTCTTGTCATTGATTATCTTAATAGGTTTTGAATAAGCAAACTTTCTTTTCCAGTTTCTAAAGTCATTAAAGAATTTATTGTTTGTTATTATAAACACTTCATCTAAATGCTCTAGATTTTCCATTCTTTCTAGGATATGCTCTATTATTGGTTTTCCGGCTATTGGCAGCAAGGGTTTTGGTCTGTCCAATGTTAATGGGTAAAGTCTGGTTGCGTAACCTGCGCAGAGAAGAATAGCCTTAATTTTTATCACCTTTAAGTTTTTCTATATATTTCATCTTCCAATACTGATATATTTGAATCCAAGATCTTTCATTTCTTCCGGATCATAAATGTTCCTGCCATCCAGGATAATAGAATTTTTCAACAATGATTTAATCCGTTTCAAATCCATCTCCTTAAATTCATTCCATTCTGTCAATATGAGCAGCGCATCTGAGTCCTGGGCAGCCTGGTAGGGATCATTACAATAGGTAATATTGTCTAACACTTGCTTTGATTTTTCCATGGCTTCAGGGTCATAAGCCTTTATTTTTGCCCCTTCTTTCTGCAGCGCTTTTATAATATCTACAGAGGGGGCTTCCCTCATGTCGTCTGTGTTTGGCTTAAAAGCAAGGCCTAAAACGCCTATGGTCTTATTTTTTAAATTCCAAAGAGCATCTGATACCTTCTTTACAAATAATATCCTTTGGTTCCTGTTGATTTTTTGAACTGTTTTTAATAGCTCAAAATCGCGGCCTTTTTTTTCTGCAATTTTTATAAATGCCTCAACATCCTTTGGAAAGCAAATGCCTCCATAACCAATGCCTGCATCCAGGAAGCTTCTTACAATCCTCTTGTCATAACCCATCCCCTCTGCAACCTTTTCTATATTGGCTCCTGTAAGCTCGCAAATGTTTGCTACCGCATTTATAAAAGAGATTTTTGTTGCCAAAAATGAGTTGGAAGCGTGCTTAATTATTTCAGCGCTTTTTATGTCTGTAAAAAGCATTGGAGCGTTTAACGG
>SDBT01003283.1_pt1 | contig 28089 bp, 26 predicted proteins | sample 2277101 | NCBI WGS metagenome assembly SDBT01 (sample SAMN10404973, study PRJNA504765) | marine sediment metagenome | isolation source: marine sediment core GS10_PC15, 103 cmbsf | place: Arctic Ocean: Southern Knipovich Ridge | collected 2010 | reverse complement strand
CAGGCACTTGGAAAAGATCCGAAGTAACGCGCCTTCCAAGCAGACAATTGTTGATGATCCCGTGGTTCTTGAGCAAGTGAATATGCTACTTAAGAAGTATTTATTGGAGCCTATCTCCCCGAGCACTCCTACAGAAATCCCATCTAATGATGATATCCCCTTCTAATGGGTCGGTATTATGCAGGGGCGCCGTTTTGTCAAACATCTTTGGTGTCTTTTCCATCGGCAAGCACTCGGTTTTCAAAGCCTGGGAAGCTGATCGTGATGTTCTTGCTTGGCCCTGATTACAGTTATCAGCGTAGCGAGTATGATCGCGGCAGTAGCAAAGGGAATAAACACGAATAGAACCATCGCAATTTGCCGATCGGCGCTGTCAAGTTTGATGATTATGCTCATTGCGTATACGGCAACCAGGCTCACAAACAACAAGGCGAGAATGTTTAATGTAACCGGCAATGCTTTACCCGGCCGGCCATCGGGCGACAGGTGCGATCGTGCCGTAGTACCGGCTCCGATTACAAAGACTGCCGCCAGCAACTCGGCTATTGAAGGACCGCCTCGAAGGGCTACGCCGGTAAAGATCAGTGCAAGCACCCCGATCGATATCGTGAACAGGTTGAGGGTTCTGATTGTCTTGAAGTTGTTCATGAGGACTCCTGTTAGCTCAATTGTCCGCATGAACGGCCAGGTAAGGCCCGGCTGCGCCAAACCCCGTAGCGTTGCGCCATATGCGATTGTTCGATCCTTTACTTGTTCGCAGCCAGGATAGCATCCGTCCACTTCATGCTGGTTGAACGGAGCCACTTGACAGTTTCCTCATCCTTGTAATCGGCATAGAGATAGACGAACAGCAGCCGGTTCTTCACTCGCAGTAATGTAGCAGCATTTGCCCTCATGATTGTGCATCTGTGGTTGATTGTAATCTGCGGCGTCTAATCCGCAGTTGTTCCTAGAAGCGGACCATCAAGGCAGCGCCTGCGGCGATACCGGAGATGTCCAGCTCGTCCTGGTTCACGCTCCAGCCGCCAGAGCCCTCGACGTTGAACGGCTCGGCGAGCACGCCATCGACCATCGCCCGCAACGACAACGTTTTGTTAAACTCGATGGTCATCGAGAATCCTCCGATCAGGCCCATTGACGCGGAGGTGAAGTCCACGTCGCCGTCGCCGAACCAGCTCGGCTTGAAGAAGTAGACCGGACCGGCGTGCACGCCGAGCGAGACTTTCTTCGAGACCTTGAAGTGCGCGGCGAAATCGCCCACTATGCCCGCAGCGCCGAACGCGCCGTTCAACACGCCGATACCGCCGACGGTCACGCTGTAATCCACGTTCTCCGTTTCGATCACGATGCCGCCGCGAACGGACGGCATGACACTGCCAACGCCATCAATCTCTTCAGATCGAATCCAACCGCCACCCGAACGCGTCGCCCTAAAACTGTCCAGGTCCGGACTGATCAGGAACTTGATTTCCGTTTCAAGCAGGCCGCGAACGCCGCTGGGCTCGGGGTCAAGCGAGTCCACATCGCCAGGCGCTGCCAGCAGGCTCAACGGCAGAGAATACTCCAACCCGCCGGCTGAGATCGCCTGCTCAACAGGCCGATCGCTGGGCTGCGAGACTTCCATCATCCCCGCCGAGAACCAGCCGCCCTCTGTCGCCAGGGGCTGATTAGCTGAGGCACTCACAGCTACTGCAGCTACTATCATTGGTACTGCCAAATACTTAAACATATCCCGTCTCCTGTAACTTGGGGTCTCCCTGAAGGGATTCCAAACCATGCGATATGACCGGACCTTCCCGGCCCTGCTCTCCGAGCCTGGAGCACACAACGGGTGCCTCAACAACCCAGGCCACTGCGATTGCCTGTGGTTTCTAACACCCAGCCGCCCCACCTGCAAGTATAAACACAGTAAAATGGGGACTGGCTCCGCAACGAAGTGAAGGTGCCTGTACCCGCTTTCCGTGCCCCCTTATTGTTCCGCTTTCCAAGACGCCCAATACCACACCATTTTAATAAGTGCCTGTCCCTAGTTGTTCCGATGATGTTTTACTTGGGACGGAGCACCGCTTGGGTGCCTGTCCCTAGTTATTGAAGGGAGCCCCGTCGAAGGGCCCCGTATTGTTCCTGTCGAATCGCTACGGCGTGGGCAGTGTTCCTTTGCCCCAGTCGGTAAGGATCAAGTTTAGATCGCCAGAACCAACCCAGCCGTCGCCATCGATGTCGCCTGCAAAGGGCTCACTGCCAACCGTCAAGACGGTATAGCCTGCCAGGTCACCGGCCGTCATGTACTCAAGGGTATAATCTTCACCGTTTGTCGCCCCGATGATGTCGGCTGATCCAGCTTCGGCGGTCACGGGCGATAATATAGTGCAAACAGTCAGCAGACAGACTGCGACGCAAGTGGCGAACCGGTAGTAATTATGTATCATAACTATGAACTTTTCTGTTTTCGTGGACGATTGCCACGCTCAACTGAAAAAGTAAAATTTATTCAAGTGACTTGGGCTAGCGGAGACTACCTCCGAAGATAGCTGCTATTGTCCGGCGCAGCTTCCTTTTTCGCCACTATATAAAAAGGGCCGAGACTTAATTGTCCCGGCCCTTGGTTTTTTATGAAAACAGCTAACAGTTGCTTAGTTGTCGAACGCGCCAGGGTACCACTTGGCTACATTGGTGGTGAAGATCTTGTCGAGTACATCTTGCGGCAGGCCCAGGCCGGGGGTGCATACGAACTTGACCATTACAAGGTCGGTCGATTCGTAGTAGCTGGGCACCTGGTTGTAGTAGCGGTCGAACATGGCGATGAACTCAGCCTGCTCTTCGGGTGAATATTGAGAAAGCAGAAGCTCGTTCAAAAAGTCGGTACCGTACATGATCCTGTCCTGATATTTGGTCAGGAAGGCTGTGACGTCGTCGTTGTCCAAAATTGCCAGTCCGGCCGAGCGCGAAGGACCTGCAGTATCCATTGCGAAGTTGGGGTACTTATCCAGCGTCTGGGACATTCTCTCGAGGGAGTGTTCCATACACCCCAGGTGTACGCCGATTACGCGCATGTTCGGGTGCTTATCCATGATGTTATCGAACACCTGCAGGTAGCGGTCGTGTTCGGCGATATCAGGGTCATTAATGAAGTCGAGTTTGTTGGTGAGCATGTATTGCGCATGGATGGTGCCTTTTTGGAGCGGCTGGAAGTGCTGCCACGGCTCGCCGGTGTGGATCATCAGTGTCTTGTCGCACTTGGTGATATACTCGAAGATCGGGTCGAAAAGCGGCTCGTCCAGGAAGAGCATCTCGCCGTTTTTACGCTTTAGCATCATGCCGACGTTCTTCCACATCTTTACGCCGAGCGCACCGTCTGCGAAGTCCTGCTCGAGAATGGCGATGGTCTTTTCGACGAAGTCTGCATCTTCAAAGCCGGCAGATTCGAAAGTAGTAACCCATTGAAACAGATCAGGGCGGGCGGCGGTAATGGTCTTGTAGCGGACCTTCTGCTTCGCTGAATTCTCGCCTTCCATGCCGTGAGCATTGCCGTCGTAGCAGTTGTTAATTATTCTCAGGCCCGTCTTGGCCATCAGCTCATAGAACTGTGGAGTGTCGGCTGCGAAGTGTGCGTGTGAGTCGATCATCTTCATCGGGTTCTCCTTGCGGCATTAGAGCGTATTCAACTTCTTTGTAGCGTTTGAACTGGCGGCGACTTCGGCTGACTTTCGTCAGGTTCCATCAACAATGCTAAGGCATTTGTCTGCTTCACCTTCCTTGTCAGCCTCGCCGGCGCTGCACTCAATCCGCTACACGAAGCTTGAATATGCTCTAGCCTGCTTGATTACTTGTATTTTCGTTTCCAATAAACATCTCAACGTGAGACGTGTTGGAGATTCGTTATTTCCCGACATTAACCTTCAATACTCCCTGGTCGGTTACCTCGCCATTGCCTCCGCCGGCAGGGGGCGTATCCGGAAAAAACGCAACGACTGCACCGAAACGCCTTTCGAGGTTCTTCTTGTAGGTCTTGTTCTGTTTCTTGGCGTTGACTGACCTGAGGATCTTGTCGATCTTGGCCAGGGCTTTGGAGACCTCAACGGCCGGGGCGTCGATGGTATAAACAGTCCCGCCGTAATGAGCTTCCGGATCCTTTTCAACCATTTTCGCTCCAACCCGAAGCGCTTCGATCATGTGGCTGAACATCTCGCCTGCGCCGTCGGCTGGGCCTTTAAGGACTTCTATTTCGCCGGTCAGATCGAACAGCCGCTCGGTGATTCCGTTAGGGCCCATGCGGGTGCCGATCTCATTAACCAGGCCGACCTGTTCGAGAACTCTCAGGTGGTAACGCGCCGTTGAAGGAGAGTGGTGGATTATTTCGGACAGTTCGGTCTGGGTTGATCCGCCGACCTCGGCCAGGTGAGTGAGGATTTTTTTGCGGGTGATACTCTGGAGGGCAAACTGGAATGTCTTGTCCTTATCCGCCTTGTCGATTTCGCTTCGCCTGGGTGACACGCTTGTGTTCCTCTAAATTCCCTGTTAGCTCTTGAAATTCCCTGTAACGTTTTATAGTGTAACGTTACATTGTGAAATGTAAAGCGTGAAAACGATGCAGGCTGTAGCAATAATTCGCCATTTAGGCTGGTTTTAGGCGTAAACTGCACTATATTCAGCCGCTTGGGTATATAAGTAACTTTGAGGAAAAATACGGGAGCAAACCAATGTCAGCAAAGATAATTGATGGAAAAACCGTCGCCGAAAAGATCAAGCAGGAAGTAACCGAAGGTGTATCCGAGCTTAAGGCCGCCGGCAAGCCCGTTCGCCTGGTGGCTATTCAGGTAGGCGAGAACCCCGCTTCGAAGATGTACACCAACATGCAGGCTAAGAGCTGCGAGTCGGTGGGGATTGAATACGACCTGCTTAATCTGCCGGCGGAGATGACTCAGGATGAGCTGCTGGCCAAGGTGGCTGAACTTAACGCAGACGGCACCGTCAGCGGGATGATTCTACAGATGCCGCTTCCGGCCCAGATAGATGCACGCAGCGTCCAGATTGCCATCGCCCCAGATAAAGACGTTGAGGGCATGAACCCAGCCAACATGGGTAAGTTGTTCTATGGCGGGGGGATTGTAGGCCCATGCACGCCGATGGCGGCGGTGGAGCTTCTCACCCAGACGTGTGGTGACCTTGCGGGCAAGGAAGCTGTGATCGTCGGCCATAGTGAAATCGTCGGCAAGCCGATTGCGGCGATATTGCTGCAGAGTCTTAGCGCTTCCCCGACCGTTACGGTCTGCCACGTTGCAACCAAAGACCTCGCCTTCCACACCAAGCGTGCGGATATCCTGATCGTCGCAACGGGCGTTTCCCAGGCGCGTTGGATGGGCTATAACCGCCGCAAAAAGGCCGGCGAGGATGTTCAGCTGCCGGATCTTTCACCGCTGATTAAGGGTGATATGATTGCAGATGGCGCGATTGTTATCGACGTTGCGATCAACCGCCTACCCAAGGGCTTCGACGAAGACGGCAACCCGATCAAGAACGAAAAGGGCAGGAACGCAATGGTTACCGTCGGCGATGTCGATTACGAAGCAGCAGCCGAGGTCGCCTCTGCCATTACGCCAGTTCCCGGCGGGGTCGGCCCGGTTACGGTGGCGATGCTATTAAAGAACACACTGGCCTGTGCCAAGGCTACAGCCTGACAGTTGTTATAAAAAAAGTGACGGTTGCGTGCTGCTTAGAAACACACTAGCGTGCGCCAAGGCCATAGCCTGACAGAGACGATAAAATCCGAGGATAATCAATGCAAGCGATGACGATGCACGAAAGGATGATTGCCCACGCACAGGGCAAACAGCAGGACCGGGTGCCGTTCTGCCAGTACGAAAACGTCAACCGCTGCCCGATGTCGGATATCTGGGATGTCTTCGGCCGGGCCAACGTCGGCATTTTGCGCCATACCGAGGTGGCCGGTTTCAAGACCCCCAACTGCAGTATTACAGAAGATCAAATCCCCGGAACCCACGGGCTTTCCGGCTTTAAACGGACGCTCCACACGCCCAAGGGCGAACTTACCGCCGAGTGGTGCATTCAGCCCGACCTGGGCACGCAGATGATCTCCACTCACTACGTCAAGGAACCCAAGGACTGGGAGATCGTCCTGTACTATTTCAGGGACAAACAGATTTTCGATAACCGCCAGGAGTTCATCGATAACTGGAAGGATCTCGGCGATGACGGCATCCCACATACCCGCTTGGTGAGCTCGCCGTACCAACGGGCCTGGGTAAACTGGTCGGGCCTGGAGAATCTGGTACTCCACATGATGGATTACCCTGACCTTTTGGACGATGTGCTTTCCGAGATGGGTAAGCACTGTTCGCAGGCTATCGATATCGGTCTTGATATGGCAGCGGAGCTGCCCGTGCCATACCTGAACTTCTCAGATAATCTCTCTGCCCCGATTATGGGCATGACGAATTTTCTTAAGTACTACGTTCCGTTCTATAACGAAATGAGCGAGAAGCTGGCTGAGCGTAAGATTGATATCCCCGTCTGCTGTCATACCGATGGCGACATGAAACCGTTCTGGGATGAGATCGATAAATCAGGCCTGACGATGATCGAATCTTTCACCCCTCCGCCCGATAACGACACGCCGGTAGCCAAGGCTGTCGAGATGTGGCCTTATATGAAATTGGGTGTGAATTTCCCCTCGTCGGTTCACCTGTGCGATGAAGATAAGATTTACGAGCGTGCGATGGAAATTCTCAACGACGCCGGGCACACCGGCAGGCTGCGGATGCAGATATCGGAGAACCCGCCACCAGGGCGCTGGCGTTACAGCTATAAACCGCTGCTCAAAGCGATCAACGACTTCGGCGGTCCTGTCGGCTGAGCTAATGTAGGCTAGTTTCGTGTTAGCTGTCCTTCGGCGTGGGCCGACCGGGGTAGTGGGTATCGCACGAAGGCTTCGATCGCGTGGTATTCCGGCAGGCCCAGCCCGTCGTAGTCATTGGCGGTGGACTTATTTCGATCTTCCGACCGCTGCCAGAACTCCCTGCTGTCGTAGGGGCCGGGGAACATTGCCTTGTCCTTTTGGCTTTCGTGGCGGTAGATAGCCTGGCGTTTGGTTTGCAGTTCATCGGGTGCAAGCGGGACGGCCATGTCTATCTGGTGGCTGGACCATTCCTGCCAGGCTCCGCGATACAGCCAAAGTTCAGGCCAGTCGTCCCAGCCTGCAAATTTATCCATCGCCAGAAGTAGTGCCTCCAAACACAGGCGGTGCGTGCCGTGCGGGTCGGACATATCGCCGGCTGCGAATATCATATTGGGTTTGACTGCTTCGATAACTGAGGTGACAACTTCGATGTCGTCTTTACCGATCGAGTGTTTCTGGACCGTGCCGGTGTTATAGAAGGGCATATCCAGGAAGTGGATGTTGCTGTCGGGCAGGCCTGAAAATTCAGCGGCGTTGATTGCTTCGGATCTGCGGATCAGGGCCTTTACCTGTTGGACCTCTTGAATGTCGATATCCCCGGGCTTCTTTGACGCCAGGAAATCATCGATAGTTTGTTTGATCTGTCCGGCGTGGCCTGGTGCGAGGTTGAATATCTCACTGAATTCGCGCACAAACTCGGCGTGCCGCTGCACGTCGTGGTCGAAGACGCTCAGGAAGCCGCTGGTCATATAAGCGACGTGAACATCATGGCCCTGGGCGGCCAGTCGCATCAAGGTTCCACCCATGGAAATGACATCGTCGTCTGGGTGCGGGCTGAATATCAGTACGCGCCGGTCGGCGCCCTTGCCTCCGGGCCAACCCGTGATGGTATTCATCATTCGCTTGAAGACCGTGATATTGATTTTATAGGCCCCGCCATGTTCAGCCAGCAAGCTGGCCAGGCCGTTTTCGGCATAATCTTCATGGGTCAATTTAAGGATCGGTTTTTTTAGCTTTTTCGACAGCCAGATAACAGCTCGCCGGGTCATGATCTCGTCCCACTGACACGATCCGATCCGCCACGGCTCACTAAGGCGAGTCAGCGAATCCGCTGCAGATTCATCCAGGTAGAAATGAACATTTGGGTGCTCCTGCAGAAAACTTGCCGCTACGGTATCGGAGACGCTACCTTCGACCGTTCGGCGGATGATAGGAGCTTTGTGTTCGCCGAAAGCCATCAGCGCAATTTCGCGGGCGGCAAGGATTGTTCCGACGCCCATGGTAATGGCCATCTCGGGTACGTTTTCCTCGCCGAAGAAGTCACTGGCTGCGTCTTTGCGTGTGATCTTATCGAGGTGAATCTGTCTGGTCAGGCTCTCTTTGCCCGAGCCGGGCTCGTTAAAACCAACGTGGCCGCTCCGGCCGATGCCAAGAAGGAGAATGTCAAGCCCGCCGGCTTCGGCGATAGCGTGTTCGTACTGCCGGCAGTGCTGGGCTACTCGATCTTCGGGGATCTCACCGGAGGGAATATGAATATTCTCTGGGGGTATATTTACATGCTTGAAAAAGTTTTCGCCCATCCATGAGTGATACGACTGGAGCGCTTCGTGGCTGATGGGCCAGTATTCGTCGAGGTTGAACGTTACTACGTTTGAAAAATCCAATTCTTCCTCGCGGTGCATCCGGGCCAGTTCGTGGTAGACATTAATAGGCGTATGACCCGTCGGCAGGCCCAGCACAGCCGGGATACCTTCAGCCTGTTTGGTCCGAATAATGTCGGCGATCCGATTGGCAATGGCTTTGCTGGCAGAGGCTGAGTCTTCATAGATAGACACCGGCACACGTTCGAGACTCATAACGGTCCTTTCTCAGGGTTTGTAAATTTCTTGAAAAACCCCGCCGGCCCCCGCCGACGGTGCGAGCCCTTATTAACACTTTTTTCCAGGCCTGTGTCAATCCATTCTATCTGAATTTATGATTTCTTGATGTTGTGCGTATCATTTCATGGCAGAGGCCGCTTACGGTCCAGTTTTTTGGGGGGGTAACCGATAAAGGTAAGCAGGGCGAATCGATGCCCGTCTGACCTTCCGCATAAGGAGTTTGTAAATGGGTAAGACCAATGCATTCGAGCTGGCTAAGCAGCATTTCTACCGTTATGCAAAACCGCTCGACTTAGAGGGCAGGTTCCCCGGCTGCGATATCCTTAATCACCTCACCACGCCCGACCGCTCGATAGAGTTTCGCCTTACACTGCAGCGAGATGACGGATCGCAACAGGTTTGTGACGGCTATCGCGTGCAGTTCAATGATGATCGCGGCCCATACAAGGGCGGCATTCGCTTCCACCCGATTGTGGATTTAGCTGAGATCAAGGCCCTGGCGTTTTGGATGTACCTCAAGACCGCGATTGTCGATATCCCCTTCGGCGGGGCCAAGGGAGGCGTAGCCGTTGATTACAAGTCGCTTTCATTGACTGAAAAAGAGCGGCTTACCAAGCGATATGCACTGATATTGCTCGATGATCTCGGCCCCGATAAGGACATCCCCGCACCCGATGTCAGCACATCCGAGCGTGAGATGGCCTGGATTATGGATACCTGGCGAATGATCCACGGCCGATACGAGCGGGCAGTCGTTACGGGTAAGCCCGTCAGCGTTGGCGGCTCGAAGGGCAGGCTGGAAGCGACCGGTCGGGGCGTAGTTATCACAGTTACCGAAGCCGCCAGGGATATCGGTTTGGATATCGAAGGCGCTACCGCGGCGATTCAAGGTTTCGGTAATGTCGGCAAGGCCGCTGCGATGCAGCTTTACGCCCAGGGCGCAAAGGTCGTAGCCGTCAGTAATGTTCATGGTGCTATCGTCAATACCGGCGGGTTGGATATCCCGGCCTTGTGCGAACATGCAGGTCAAGGGGGTTCGTTAGCCCAATTCACCGAAGCCGAGCAAATTCCTCGTGACGATCTGCTTACTTTGGAAGTAGATATTCTTATCCCGGCGGCGCTGGAAAATGCAATCAGTGCCCACAATGCAGCCGATATCAAGGCCCGGATTATCGGTGAGGGCGCTAATGGCCCGGTTACCCCAGAAGCCGTCGACATACTGGCCGGAAAAGACATGGTCGTTATCCCCGACATTCTCGCCAATGCCGGCGGCGTAACGGTCAGTTATTTCGAGTGGGTACAGAACCGTCAGGAGTTCTACTGGCCCGAGCAGCGCGTTAATGATGAGCTCAAACGAGTGATGGTAGCTGCCTACAGGCAGGTTGCAGACCTGGCCAAGGCCCAGGAAATCAACCTTCGCGAAGCAGCTTATCGAATAGCCATAGAACGTGTAACCGAAGCTGCCCTTAGACGCGGGGTACAGTAGCTACTTACGGGGTCGCTATCGACAAAACGTTGCCGCCGCGAAGCGGCCATGCCTTCTGGGCGCAGTCCCAGCCAGCGGCTAAAACTACTTGGGCGGGTTTTCAGCGGTTTTGACGATGATTTTCACATCACCTTTGAAGTTTTCAAGGGCAGCCAACCTTTTAGATGACATCACCGCCTCGATGTGGGCGGTCGTATCTGTGTATTGCTGATCGGTAACTTCGGCGTGTTGGGCGATATATTGCATCAGCCGGCCGTTGCGGCAATCGGCTTCCAGCTTAACGTGTACGGGCAGGCCGCCCTGGGCCTGATCCAGTACCGCTTCGATAAGTTGGTCAGCGCCTTCGCCGGTCCCGGCTGAGGCGAAGATGGCCTTTGGATACTTCTTGGCGAGCACAACCCTGACGGTGGGGTCGGTGATTTTGTCTATCTTGTTAAGGACAAGCAGGGTCGGTATTTTAGTTTTCATCAACCCGCTGAGAACCCTCTCTACCGCATCGATCTCCTGGGAGACTTCTTCGATTGACGCATCGGCTATGTGTATCAAAAGGTCAGCGCCGATGGCTTCTTCAAGCGTCGCCCGGAAACTTGCAACAAGGTGGTGCGGCAGGTCGCGTACAAAACCGACAGTATCGGATAGCAGCACTGACTGGCTGTTGGTCAGTTGCCAGCGACGCGTTTTAGTTTCCAAAGTGGCAAAGAGCTTATCTGCAATGTAGACGTCCGCGCCGGTCAGCAGTCGCATCATCGTGCTCTTACCGGCATTGGTATAACCGACCAGGCAGATGCAGAACTTCTCCGATCGGCTCTCGACCTGGCGGACCTTTCGCTGGATGATTTCGTTGATCTTTCGCTTGAGGTATGCAACGCGCGTATTGACCAGGCGCCGGTCGACTTCGATCTGCTTTTCGCCCGGGCCTCTCGTACCGATTCCCCCGACTGCAGCGGCTACGGAAGTCGCTCCGCCGGCAATTCGTTCCAGGTGAGACCACATATGTCTCAGACGCGGATAAGTGTATTCCAGTTGAGCTAGTTCAACTTGCAGGCGGCTTTCGGCGGTCCTGGCGTGGGCGGCGAAGATATCCAGTATCAACTCGCTACGGTCGAGAACCTTGCACTCGATGATCTCTTCCAGCTCGCGAATCTGGGCTGGGGAGAGGTCGTTGTCGAAAATGACAACGTCTATCTCGTTCCACTCAACACGTTCGGCGATCTCCTTGGCCTTGCCCGTGCCGACGTATAGCCCGGGATGGACAAACTTGCGTTTGGCGAGAACCTCGTCGATGACCTCCGCACCGGCTGTGCGGGTGAGGCTGCGCAGTTCGCCCAGTGGGTCATTTTGATCTACCGAAGAACTCGGGAGGATAACTCTTACCAACAGTGCACGCTCAGCCTGCACTGCCAATTCTATTCGCTTCATTTCACCCATAAAAAACAGTCAAACTCCTTCCCCTTTCATTATACAGCATTTTCCAGACCAGTCGCACATTGGCTATCATGAAAAAGCTACAGAACTAGTGGAAGCCACTACAACAAGGCGCATTGGCGTATTGGCTATCATGAGAAAAACCACAAAACAAGTGGAAGCACTATTGCAAGGTACATCAGCGAGTTTCCTACAAACAGGGCCGAAGCTTCTCTAGGCCGGAGGTTGAACATATTCGCCACCGCAACCATCGCCACCGCTGTCGGTACGACCGCTTCTATGTAGAAGACATTCCGTGCGATTCCCGACAGGGTCCAGGGGGTAAAATCTAATAATGCAACCAGGGCCAGTGCCACCAGCCCCGAGAGAATGAATCTTGTCCCAGCCAGGCCTGCGATCATCTTTTTCAATTGCCAGAGATGGGACGCGTGCAGACCCAGGCCGACTGTGAAGTAGGAAAGCGGAATCATAATCATCATCAATATGTCGATGATATGGAGCCGGTCTAACGATTCCGGCCAGGAAACCCCAGCCAGTGAAAGGCAAAGTGCCGCGATGGATGCAGCCAGCCCAAGTGAGCGGATGTCAAAGAGGCTGCGAAACATAAGCCGCCCGAGCGAAGTACCGCCTTTAGTCGAACAGGTGAAGTGTCTGGCGATTGGGTAATAAACGAATACCAGCCCTGGCGTGAATACCATGCAATAGAGACTGGCCAGGCCGAGCCCATCAGCCCGATAGATAACGAAGGCGACAAAGCCTCCCATTGTATAGGCCCAATTACCTGCTATCGATGCTATGGCAAAAAGGCCTCGTTCCGGCAGGTTCTTGGCGAACAGCCGGCTAAGGGGAATGCATATCGCTGCGAGAATCAACAACTGTACCATTGCAAGACCTGGCAAGACCAGGTCCGACACGGTTGGGCTTAGCTTCCAGATTGCCAAAAAGCCGACCGATGGATATCCGACAACTGCGATGAAGGTCATTAAAGGATGTGATGCCTTCTCGGGGACTATCCGCAGACGCCTGGCGAAGTATCCCCCGGCCGTGGCCAGCGAGATCGTCAATATGGTCAAAACAAATTTGGTGAAAGCTTCCATGGCAGGCTCATAATATTGGTAAGATGCGTAAATGAAATTAAGGCCGGCTGGGCGATCAGGCAAGTGCGAATTTTTTGGGAAATTTCCTGTGGAAAAACATGGAACTTTTTCCGTTGCGGCGCGTCTTTGAAACAGTAGCGCAAACGAACAGTTTAATCTCTGCATGTTGCGGGAAGTTTAAGGAGAGCGATGATGAAAAGATTGGTCACTGCGGTTTTATTTCTCGGTTTGATTGCCGGCCCTACCCTCGCCCGGGCCGACGAGGATATTAAAGAGGTCGAAGTTCCCATTAATCGTGTGGTGCTGTTTAATAGTGGCGTGGGTTATTTCGAGCACTCCGGCACGGTCTCCGGCGATGGGGTAGCACAACTGTCCTTCAAGGCGGGCCAGATAAACGATGTCCTCAAGTCGATGGTTCTAATGGACTTTGGCGGCGGGACTGTCCGGAGTGTCAATTATTCCCCTCGCGAGCCATTGGCGAGGGCACTTAAAAGTTTCTCTATCGATCTAAGCGGGGATCCGTCGCTTGAGAAATTACTTAAGCAGATTCGCGGGGTCCAGGTCGAGCTATTCGCTCCTGAATCGATCAAGGGGACGGTAATTGGCGTTCAGACAAGACGCCGTGAGATTATCCATGACGGTAAGACCACGATTATTAATCAGCCGATTCTGAATCTATTGGTAGACGGCGCAATAACTCCGATACCCATCGAAAATATTGACCGAATCGAGCTGGTTGATGAGGCCCTGGCCGCCGAACTCGAAAAGGCCCTGGCTTTGTTGGGTGAGTCTATCGATACCGAAAAAAGGCCCGTCGAAATTTACTTTGACGGCAAAGGCGAGCGGAAAGTCGCTATCGGCTACGTCGTCCAGACGCCGGTCTGGAAGAGTTCGTATAGGCTGGTTCTTGGCCAGGACGAGCCGCGGCTGCAAGGGTGGGCCATTGTAGAAAACACCACCGACGCCGACTGGGAAAACGTGCAGTTGGAGCTTATCTCAGGGCGGCCGATATCTTTCATTCAAGACCTGTACACGCCGCTTTATCTCGATCGGCCTGTCGTCAAGCCAGCTCAGTTTGCATCGCTTAGGCCTCAAATGTACGGCGAAGGGATCGAAGCAAAAGACGAAGAGCAGCGGCTAGGTAGAAGAGTATCGCGAGCTAGGAAATCAGGTCCAGCCGGCGCGCCGATGATGAACAGGGACTATTCAGTCGTGTCGTCGATGGAAATGGCTGCCGGCCAGGCCTTCGAACCGATGAAGCGTCAGCTGGCAAAGGGCGTAGCCGCGGTGGCAGCTGCCGGCGAGGTAGGCGAGCTGTTCCGTTATGCCATTAAAGAGCCTGTTAACCTTGCCCGGCGGCGGTCGGCTATGCTGCCGATCATAAACTCGCCGATCCAGGCCGAGGCTGTCAGCATCTATAACCAGCAGGTCCTTGCCACCCATCCGCTGAGTGGATCATGGGTAACTAACAATACCGATATGCTGCTGCTTTCGGGGCCGGTTACGGTTTTCGACGGCGGGACCTACACCGGCGACGCCCAGATCGACAATATGCCCGCAGGTGATAGGCGGCTGATAAGTTACGCCGTTGATCTGAAGGTAACGGTCGATCCTTCCGAATCGTCGAGCAGCCAGATCTTCAAGGGCCAGATTAACAGGGGCGTGCTGAAGATTTCGCACCGCCGCATCTGGCGAAAAAAATACGTGATAAAAAACAAGGACGACGCAGAAAAACGACTGATCGTAGAGCATCCAAGACATGCTTCCCGCAAGCTGCTCGCCCCGGAAAAACCGGCAGAGACTACGCCCAAGCTATATCGGTTCGCTGTACAGGTAGATGCCGGCAAGACCAGAGATTTCACAGTCGAATCCGAGCAGATCTATTATGAGTCGATCGGGATCCTGGCTGGTAATTTCGACGCTCTTGTCAGATACGCAAAGACCGGCAAGATATCCGAAAAGGTTCGCGAAGCTTTAGCCCCAGCCCTTCAGATGCGGCGGAAGATCGGAGAACTTAAAGATAAGCTCACCGAGCTCAAGAAGGAGATGGCCCAGATCACAGTAGACCAGGAACGGATTCGCAAGAACCTTCAGTATTCAGTTACGCGTGGCAGTCCACTCGGAAAGCGATACCTGGCCAAGCTTTCTGCCCAGGAAGATCGGGTCGACCAGATCGCCGTTGCCGAAAGTGAAGCTCGCGATGAAATCGCCCGTCTCACCCAAAAGCTAAGCGATTACCTTGCAAGCTTGAAAGTGGATTAGATTGAGATAGAAAAAACTAAATAAAGCCTGTCAGGTTAGTTCGCCTGGCAGGTTTTTTATTTTATTACATGAGCACCCTGGCAGGCGGAAGTTGCAAAGATGTGGCAGTGCCGGTTGAACTTGGCGGCAAAATCATCCTGGATGGTTTTGGTGATAGCCTCGGCTCGGTCCGCCCTGGCTAGGATAATAGCGCAGCCGCCAAAACCGCCGCCGGTCATCCTCGCACCGTAAACGCCCTCTGCACCCTTGGCGGCAGCGACGATAGCATCAAGCTCTGGGCAACTTACTTCGAAATCATCTCGCAACGATTCGTGTGAAGCCAGCATCAATCGTCCAAACTGCTGGTAGTCACCCGCTTGCAAATTCTCGGCAGCGGCGATTGTACGCGCAATTTCAGTTACGACGTGGCGGGCCCGTTTGCGCTCGATTTCAGTTAGAGCTTCACAAGCCAGCGCAGTAACATCCACTTCGCGCAGAAACCTTACGCCAAGAGACTCCGCGGCTGAGGCACATTGCTGTCGCCTCTGGGCATATTCACTCCCGCCGATCGCATGGGAGACTTGCGTATCAGCTACCAGAAGTGTCAGCTCAGGATTGTCGAAGGGAATCTGCCGGGTCGAGCCGTCTTTGCAATCCAGTAGCGTAGCCTTGCCTGCTTGACCCATCACCGCAATTGTCTGGTCCATAATCCCGCACGGGGCGCCTGCGTATTCGTTTTCCGCTCGCTGACATAACAGAGCAAGTTCGCGATCAGGCACAGATCCGACTGCATCAGCCCCAGCCAGCAGGGCAAAGGCGACGGCTACCTCCAGCGCAGCCGAAGACGACAGGCCTGAACCTACCGGCACGTCGCTTGAAAGCAGGATATCCAGCCCGACAAGCTCGCAGCCTCGTTCGATTAGCCCGGCTGCTACGCCGATGCAGTAATTGCCCCAGGCCGGGTCGCCGGTTTGGGGGGCATCTCGAAGGTCGAACTGAACTTGCCCATCAGCTTCACATGAAACTATACGAATGAGGTTATCGCCCGTCCTTGCAAAGGCTGCGGTGGTGTAGCGGTTGATGGCGATCGGCAGGACGAAACCGTTATTGTAATCGGTGTGTTCACCTATCAGATTGACTCTGCCGGGGGCGCGAACTGACCCTTGGGGAGCTCGGCCGAAGCGAAGTTTAAACTGTTCGTATAGATCGGCTGGATTCATTTTCGTACTGATGAGAGTCGCAAGGACTAAACCAGGTCGCATGCCTGGGGCGGCATCCAATGCTCTTCCTGACCTTTCCATTTAACGTTACAACCAAGTGGGTTGGTAACTGCAACTTTAGGTTCCTCACCGCCCAGGATCGCATCAAGTGCGTCGCGCAGTTCGCGGGTGGTTTCTTCGCCGGGCGTGCGCGGATTGTCGTCCATCCTGCCTGTGTATTGCAGCTTGCGGTCTTCGTCGAAAACGTAGAAGTGGGGCGTCCGAAGAGCGCCGTAGGCAAGTGCTACCTCCTGGGATTCATCCCGGACATAGGCGAACTTGAAATCCTTCTCGGCTGCTCGGGTTACCATATGCTCGAAAGAGTCCATCGGGTGGTTTTCGATCTCGTTCGAGTTGATGGCGACCATCTCGACACCCTTTGGTTTGTAAGTTGCGTAGAGATCGATCATCCTATCTTCCGAGCCGATAATGAACGGGCAGTGATTACAGCTAAATACGACGATCAGTAACTTTGCATCGGCAAAATCCGATAGGCTGTAGCTCTTGCCGTCAGTTGCGGGTAAGCCCGCGAAGTCAGGTGCCTGCTCTCCGATTCCAAGTGTAAAGGCCATTTTGCGGTCTCCTTTGGGTAATTGCTGTATTGTAAGGGCGGTCGCCTTATTGATACCCGTTTTCAAATCGCGCATCAAGAAAGCTCTTCGTGCTTGTTTGAGGGGTATCGTATGGATAACATCGTCACTGTCACAGTTAGAGCACTTTTAGCTTGCCTGTAGCAATTGGACCTGGCTGCGGCGACAGCTGACCGCGTCGTCCTGCATCGACGATGCAACAGCATCGCCTGCTTCGGCCTCCTTGTCGGCCTTGTCCTCGCCGACGGCCAATCGCTACATTCAATTCTAAAGTGCTCTAGGAAATTTTCTTTTGAGATAGAACCCGATGAAGAAGGGATTGCGAAATGGCCAAATCGAGTAACTCAGCCAACCCAAAGCGGCTGGCAGCATCGCGAAAGCCCAAGACCCCGACAGTCACATTCGGGGTTTGTGCTACGTGCGATCCCCGGATAGATGACCAATCCAGAACGCGGGCGGGAAACATTGTCGAGCTGGTGGCTGACGTCGTCGCAAAGTCGGTAAAAACCCCTGACGGGGCGCCGGTTAATGTGGTCTGGTCTCCCGTTTTAATAGATGGCGAAAAACAGGCTGACATCGTGGCCGGCCAGTTCCGCGATGCCGGGGTCGATGCGGTTATTTGCGCGCCGGATACGTGGGCTTTCCCGCAGTTAACTCTTATCAGTCTGATGAGCCAACTGCCTGATGGTACGCCGCTGAATATCACTTGCGGCAATAGCGGGCCGAGGCCTGGCGTGGTATTCGCCCATGCCGTCAACGGTGCTCTGGCCCAGTCGGGCTGTCTTTCTACGCTGAATGTCGGCACCTGGCCCGATGAAGGCGACAAGCCCCAGATGACAGAATCTACCGCTGATGCGCTTATCGACTGGTGCTATGGGGCACTTACGTTTGTCGGCCTTAAGGGAAGGCGCGTTGTTATCTTCGGCCACGATTCGATGGGCATGGAGACGGCACTGGCACATATTCTCGAGACCCGAAAGACGTTCGGTATCGAGATCACGCGGCTTGATATGAAACTACTTTCAGACATGCTCGCCAAGGGCGCTTACGACGAGAAAGAACTGAAAAAGCTCCGCAGCTGGTTCTCCCGGCACGTTGGCAGTCGTATCGAACTGCCCGACGAAGCAGCCGAGAAGCGATTCACAGATTCACTGGCGATGTACCTGATCGTCCGCGATATCATGGCGGACCTCAATGCCGTCGGCGGCGGGTTCATGTCCCAGTTGGAGTGGGGTTCGGATACTCGCGGCCTGCCCATGCCGGTAGCTGACGCGATGGAGTCTCTGTTTAACTCCACATTCGATCATAATGGACCCAAGCAGGTCATGCCCTACGCCACCGAAGCTGACGTACAGGCCTTGCTCACTCAGTTGTTCATGACCTGGATGAGCGGCGGCAATCCGCCGCTGTTTATGGACTTCCGCAAAGTTTGGGAGCCGTGGGAGATTCAGGCCCTGGCCAAGGAAAAGAAGGTAAAGTTCACCAAGTCTGACCTATGGGCTCAGCGGGGCTTCGTAGACGGCAACAATAGCGGATCGGCCAGCTTAAACTGGGCGGCCGGGCCGGGGGCGTCGATGAGCAAATGCATGGCTGGCGTTTCAATGCCGATCGCCGATGCCGATTACTTCCCCGGCGGTGGAAACAGCGTTACGTTTATGAGCCCCGGCGGGATCGAAGGTATCGCCGGCAGGTTAGCATACAGCCAGACCGGCGGTATGTTCTCGATGGTCTGGGACCAGGCCGAGACAGTTCAGATGCCCGCTGAGCTTGCCGAGGCGGTTGCGAACACTTCCAGTTGGAATTGGCCGCATACGTTTGTGGTTCCCAAGTATGCATCGATGGCTGAGTATAAGCAGTATGCCCCAGCCAATCATCTGCACATGACCTGGGGCCTGCCGCCCGCCCGCCTGCAGCACTGGATGGATTTGACCAACGTGCTTTCGGTAACTCCCTGGGCAGCGAGGCCTGGGTTTGTTGAGGGCGTCGACAGGCCCGCACCGCTGCTGCATCTGATCAACGGCGGTGAGAACGAAACCAAGAGAATGCTGGCGGGAAAGTAACAATAAAAATGGGATCGGGAATATGCGCAAACAGATATTGATGGACGTTAACTTCCGCAGGCCCCTGGCTCGCGATGACGGCTGGGAACAGCCCGCGGTCGGCAATTTAGGGGCTGAGGTTACCGCCCGTAAGTTGGAATGGACGATCGGCAGGGAAGGGACAACACTCTGCCCTGAGCCCAAAAGAGCGGTTCGTCTGGATGGGGCCGGCGTGCACACTCGCAATGGCGATTCCATCGAACTGAAGTTTCGTTCGCTGGACCGGCTGGGCGGGATATTGCAATTCAGTTTTGCAGGTGGGATGGAACATGCTGGGATTAAGTTGGATATGGGCAAGTCCAGGGCGTCGCTGGTAACCAGTGAGTGGTCCAGGCCTCAGCCGGTGGCATGGGCGAAGGTAAAGATTTCGCGATCCAGCTCGCACATCCTTCGGCTGGAAAAACAACCCTGCGGCAATAGCCTGCGAGAAAATGCCAACATCACCGCCTGGCTGGATGGCAAGAAAATCCTCCAGGGCGATGATATCGACATTCTGCCGGAAATCGGCGTATCTATCGAAGTTCAAGGCGGAAGTGTATTGCTCGAACGGTTTGTCCATCGCGGCGTGCCATCGAGTATTCCGGAATTTTTGCATGTCGGCGCCTACCAGGTACTGAATACACCGTCTATCGAGGCTAACCTTGAATCTATCAAGCGAGGCCTGGTCCAAGCCGCCGCGGCGGGCGTGCGATTGCTGTTAACGCCGGAAACCTGTCTTACGGGCCTGTATCCGACCGGCTCGGTCACCAAAAACCCAGCACCTATCGCAGCCGCCCAGCGTAAGCTTCGACGATTCATAGCTGGGCTCAAGAATGCCCCGTATTTGATTGTCGGCCTGCCCGTCTGGGAAAAAGTTCCGGGCCATCGCCGGGCAAAGACACGCTACAACGCCTCGCGCGTCTACGCGCCTGACGGCGGGATTGTCGCAACGTGTCCGAAGGTCCATTCCTGCGAGACCGAGATCTGGCACGGCTGCAGGTTGGGCGAGTTCGACATCGAGTCCGTGCCGTGTTCGATGCACATCTGCCACGACGTACGTTACCCGGATACCTGGACACTGCCGGTTATGTTCGGTGCAAGGCTGATCCTTCACCCATCCAACGGCGGAACAGTCGGGGGAAGTGTAGACGCGTTTGAAAAGTCGGGCAGGCGAGTTTCTCAGACCGCGCATGCGTTCTATGTAAACGTCAACGGCGGCGGTGGCTCTCAGATATGTGGCCCCCAGAAGTTCAACAGCCTGATAGCTGTCAGCGATGAGTGCACCCGAAGTCAGGCGAGCTTCCCGGCGGTCGGCAAGCCGGTTGAGTGTTTAGTGTCTGCACGCCTGCGGATACATGATGCGTTCGGCTACTGGCCTGTCCGGTCGCTGCGCTGTTCGGATCAAACAGCCGAGGCGTATCAAGCGCTTTACAAATCTATGGGCGGGGCCAGGCTGGGTTGACCCCAAAAAGGTTAATCCTCTTCTATGGCGGTGGTTTCGGGTTCCGGCAGGCGGAAGAACTCTTCCTCATCAAACTCTTCCAGTTCATCCAATTTGAATTTGGGTTTGGCTTTTTCCCTTGCCTGCCTGGCATGCCTGACAGCCCCGGAGTAGTAATCAGCTACGTTGCAGGGTGGGGTTCGCTGAATCGTCCCGACCACAAGAAACACAGCAATCGTCAAAGCCAGCAGGAATTCCTTCCACAACGCAAGTGATCGCGTCGCCCTGGACACGAAGTACCCAGTCAATGCGTGCCAGTTGAAAAGAAGATGTTCAACCGAAACCAGCAGCAGGACCGCGCAACTGTTCATGTGAAGTAATGACCAGTCGCCAAGGGAAAGCCCCCAAAGCGTTCGGCTCGCGCGGGTAGCCGGCGACAGATACAGAGCAATTCCGCTGACGGCGACAATGATGAACGAGAAGGTAAGCAGTAGGGTCGTAAAGCCTCGTGTGTGGAAAGACCGTCGTTTGGGATTTTCCTTAGCCATCAGAACCTCATTGAGATATCAGCCATTGGAGATTTCGATAAGTTTAGCCAACGCTCCAGCTGCTGAGCCGGAATCGATTGATTCGGTTGCAATCGCAAGGGCCTGTGCGATCGTATCGGCCTTGCCTGCAACGGCCAGGGCGGCTGCGGCGTTAAGGGAGATTATGTCTCTCGCCGGCCCAGGCTTACCGGACAGTACATCGCGGATCATCTGCGCTGACTGGGCGGGTGAATCTATCATCAGGTCTTCGAGGCTAGCTCTGGTGAGGCCGAAGTCTTCCGGTGCGACGGTTTGGGTTGTAATCTGCCCGTTAGCCAGTTCGGAGATTTTCGTTGGCGAGGTTACCGATAGTTCGTCCAGTCCATCTTCGGCGTGGACGACCATCGCCCGTTTTGCACCAAGGGTCGATAGCACCTGGGCTATGGTCTCTGTGAGTTTTGCATCAAAGACGCCCATAACCTGCCGGCGTGCCCCAGCCGGGTTTGTCAGAGGCCCAAGAACGTTGAAAATGGTTCTGACACCGAGAGATTTGCGGACGGGCCCGGCGTATTTCATCGCTGGGTGACATAGGATTGCAAAGCAGAAACATACGTTCGCCTCGGCTAGGCATTTTTCGACGGTTGGGACGTCGGCATCGATATTTACGCCGAGTGCTTTCAGTACGTCGGCCGACCCTGATGCGCGAGTGTTGGTACGGTTGCCGTGTTTGGCAACCTTCACCCCGGCCCCGGCGGCGACCAGGGCTGCTCCAGTCGATACGTTCAGCGTACTGAGGCCCGTACCGCCGGTTCCGCAGGTGTCGATAACATCAGCCCCGCCGGTTTCGATTTTCGCTGCGTGCTGCCGCATCGCAAGGGCTGCTCCTGCTATTTCGTCGGGGGTTTCGCCCTTAGCTGCCAGAGCTACCAGCAGGCCGGCAATTTGTGATTCACTCCAGGCCCCGTCCATGATCTGGTTGAATGCCCAGTGGGTTTGTTCTTGGGGCAGGTCATCTCCGGCGATGACTTGCTTCAACGTTTCGCTGTAAGAATAATCGCTCATAATCAGCCTCTTTTGTGAAATTGATATTGAGTTGTACTTCAAGATCGCTAAAGACGATTATATTTACTGTTGGCCGGGTATGCCAATGTTCAGATGAAGTGGCAAGTTTGTTTAAAGGGAATCCAGTGGGAAGTGACAACAAATTTCGGCTGCTTGTGCTGGCAGATGCTCATTACGATCCGTCTGCCGAGGGGATCGGCCCTGACGGCAGGGGTCAGTACACCAGCCTGGGCTGCGAGCTTTTGGTTCGCGCGATCGATGACGCTAATCGTCGCGGCGGGTTCGATGCGATTGCGGTAATGGGTGATTTGATAAATGACGGCGACGCTGATTGGGCGGGTAATGCCCTGACCGAAATCGCCGAGACGATCACACAAGCTATCAAGGGGGCGCCGATCCTGCTGGTTGGGGGCAACCACGATGGCCCCGCAAAGAGACTCTACAAAAAGTTTGGTCTCCGTCCCGGCCTGGTTGAATTGGACGGTTATCGGTTTTATATTTTTGCCGATCCGTATGACGGCGACTATGGCAGCCGGGCTGAAGCCGACAGAAAAGCATTTGTTGATCTCGCCAGTGAAGACGGCGGGCCTTTAATCGCGCTCCAGCACAATCCGATCTACCCTGATATCGTTTCTAAGTCTCCATTCATGCTGACTAACTGCAAGCAGGTTATCGAAGACTACTCCGCAGCCGGCGTGACGCTGTCGATCAGTGGGCATTACCATCGGGGCCAGGCGATCAGTGAACTGTCAGGCGTTAAATATATAACCGCCCCGGCGTTGTGCAAAAGCCCATTCAGTTACTCGATAGTTACACTTGACGGCAAAGATATTTCTCTCGAACAACGGCAGTTATCAATGCCGGATGGCCTGGAAATTTATGACTGCCATACCCATACAGAGATGGCCTACTGCGGAATAGACGTAACTGCCCAGGCCAACATTGCCCGAGCGCGCGCCTTCGGCCTGTCGGGCATCTGCATTACAGAGCATGCCCCACAACTCTATGTGACCCCGGAGAATTTCTGGCATGGGGAACACATCTCCAGGCCCCAGTTGTGGCAAGAGGGGCCTTCCCGGACCGCCCAGTTCATCCGTGATATCTGCTCGCAACGGAGCGATTATGTTCGGGTTGGTCTCGAGGTGGAGCTGGATCGGTCGGGTAAGCTTACCATTCGAGATGAAGATAGAGATATCCCCGACGTTCTTCTCGGTGCGATTCACTTCATGGCTGTCGATATCAACTCGCTAAGCGATAAAGCCTTCGCTGATGAATTCATGCGATATACTCGTGGCCTGCTGGCCGGCGGCATCGATATCCTCGCCCATCCGCTCAGGCTTTTCAGTCGGCCTGGAAGATCGGTCCCAGCCCATATTCCTTCACTGTTGGCTGAGGAATTGGCCCAGGCGTCCGTTGCAGTGGAGATCAATTTCCATCACAGCTTCCCTGACGAACAATTCATATCTGAATGCATCTCCAGGGGCGTTAAGCTCGCAACCGGCTCGGATGCTCACCAGCTTAACAAGGCTGCGAATCTGACGGCCGGGATAGCGATGGTGCAGAGATTGGCCGGCAGGGAGGATATCTCCGACCTTCTCTGGCGGCCCGGCCATGATTAATCAGCCCGCTGAGGGTCAATTCCCTCACTTGGTAAGGCTAGTTTTGTTGATCTTATCGGCCCTGGGGCGCACAATATGGTTTAGCCTACCTAACTCAAGGCACACAGATGTCCACCGAGTGCAATGTCAAGCCAGCCATTAATCGATCCGCGGGAAAGAGGATACCCTTGGCGTTCAAGCGGCGGCTGCGAGGATTGGCTGTATTTGTAGGCTGTGTGATGGTCCTGGCCATTGCCCGTGGGCTTAGCCCGAGTAAATGGGGCTATGGTACGCATCGGCAGTTGGGCCTACCTGCCTGTTCGATGTTGGTCGAAACGGGCTGGCCTTGCCCGACTTGTGGGTTGACGACCTCTGTGTCGGCTCTGGCTGATGGACGGTTGTGGCTGGGTATTCGGGCAAACACATTTGGTTTGGTTATTTTTATTGCCCTGATACTTGGGGTGATATCAGGGGCTGTAGAGGCTTTTTTTGGCTGGGATGTTCTAGCCAAGGCAGCCAGGCCCGGCGCTTGGTGGTTTCTAATCGCCGCAATCGGTGTGTTTGTTAGTTGGGTCGTTAACTTAATCGTCGGATTCTCGACGGGTCAGTTGCCGATCCACTGAGTAAAATCGGAATCGATACTGTTAGGGTGTAATTATGAGAAAGATAATTCTGTGGAGCTGTTTGCTTTTGACTGTCATCGCCGGCGGGTGTGATATTGCCAGATACAACGCTTATGTCCTTTTCGGCGGTTCCGGTGAGAAGGTCCCCGCTGAGTTTGATGGCCTCGCCGATGGTAAGGTTGCGGTGGTTATTTACGCCGATCAGAAGACCGGCTACCAGCACCGTTACTTACAGTCGGAGCTTTCGTTGGCTATTTACCAGGAGCTCAAAGATAAAGTCGATGGGATCGAGCTTATTCCATCCAAAGACGTCCTGCTGTACCAGGCTCAGAATATTCACTGGGATTCTCTTGATCGCACGGAGTTGGCGCGTGTCCTGGGGGTAGATTATGTTCTGTTGGTTGCAGTTCTGGATTTCCGGACGCGCCAGCCCGGAAGCCAGCACTTGTATCAGGGCTTCCTCCAGGCCGAGGCCGGCGTATGGGACGCATCCCTGCCAGAGTCAAACGCCCGGCTGTGGTATAGCTCGGATCTAGGTTCGACCTGGCCCCAACAGCCTTCAATGGGGCGAATTGACGGGGATGATCGTCAGATCCGCTACCGGACCCAAAAACTATTTGCCGAGCAACTCGTCAGGAAGTTCTACGAGCACGAATCGCCGGAGGCACTATGACAAGACTTATTCGCTGTCAGGTACTTTGGGTAATTTTATTATTGACCTCGCTGATATGTGGAGGCTGTGGCGGGGTGGGTTGGCTGGCTTATGTTTTTGTTCCACCGCCAAGGGTCGATCCTTTATTTGAGATTCCCAAGGACAAGACACTGCTTGTCTTCGTTGACGCCGAGCCAGGCCAGCAGGAGTACGAGTCGATTGTTGTTGAGTTGACTGACCGGCTGAATGATCAGCTTGAGGCTAACGAAATAGTCGAAAAGACCATTCCCTATCGCAGGTTTATTGCCATGACGGCCTCTAATCCTGATTTCGGCGATCTCTACATCAATCAAGTCGGCCAGAAAGTCGGGGCCGATATCGTTTTGTACGTCCAGATCGAGAAGTTTCAGCTCAGAGGCCAGCAGATCGCTCCGCTTTGGGAGGGTGTGTTTGAGACATCAATCAGGGTGGTAGATGTAACCGAAGGCAGGCTCTGGCCTAAAGATCGTCGAGGCGGTTACCCGCTGCCTCAGGTGCGCACGCCGATGGAGGCTGAGATGTCGCCGGACCATCGTATCAAGCTCGCCCGTCGTCTGGCAGACCTGATGGCTGACAGGATCGCCAAGTGTTTCTATAAACACGAGGATACCGAAGACGATTTACCCAGTTGGGCAAACAAGTAATCGGCGAAACCAAGTGCTGTTAAAGCTGTTTGGCTGATGCGTATCGTTTGGCGGCGAACTGCCAGTCAGCGATCGACATGAACGCCTGGACCCAGTTGGCCCGATTGGAGCGGTATTGCAGATAGTAGGCGTGCTCCCAGACGTCGCATACCAGCAGGGGGATCGAAGATAGCAGCGCAAGGCACTGGTGTTTTTCAACCTGGCCAATTACCAGGGACCGGCTTAGCGGTTCATAGGCCAATATTCCCCAGCCGCTGCCTTCGACTGCTTTCGAAGCTGCAGCGAGTTGCAGCTTACCCGCATCGACCGTGCCGAAACTTTTCGTCATCGCCCCAGCCAGCGAATCCGGCATTTCCCCTCCCTTGGGTTTCATCGATAGCCAAAACAGGCTGTGCAGCACGTGGCCGCTGACATTGAACGCCAGATCCCGCGACAGGGCCTTGATGGCTGAGTAATCTCCCGCTTTCCTTGCCTGGGTAAGTTTCGCCTGAGTTTTGTTAGCCCCTTTTACGTATCCACTATGATGGCGGTCGTGGTGAATTCGAAGTGCCTGCTCCTGATACTGGCCTTCCAGCGCGTTATACGAGTAGGGCAGTTCTGGCAAGGTGTACTTTATGCCATCGAAGGTCCCCGGTAAATCCAATCCACTTGAAGTGGGGGCTGGGGTTGCTTCATCGGCGAAGGCAAATTTGCCGCCAGATGCTGCAAGTGCTCCGGCTCCGGCGAGTTTAAAAAGACCCCTGCGAGTGATACCGCTCATGGCCGGTCCCCCTGTTATTTGTCAGCCTACCCCAAGCATACGCGCCCAGAGGCTCGCCTTTCAAATAGCTCAGCCGGTCAGGCTTTTAGGTTGCTGTAAAATTATCGTCAGCTGGCGGGGTTAGGCCTTGGCGGGCGACCTGACTTACCTGTTGGTCAACCCTTTAGGTTGCTGTAAAATTATCGTCAGCTGGCGGGGTTTAGGCCTTGGCGGGCGCCCTGGCTTACCTGTTGGTAAGCCCTTTAGGAAAAGTTTCGACGAACTTGCGTATCTCGTCGCGCACGCGGCGGTAGCAGTCCATCGCCTCAGCCTCGCTGGCTGCAGCTTTGGCCAGGGCAGGCGGGTCGTCGAAACCGACGTGGATAACCTTCGCATCGCCCGCAAAAGTCGGGCAGCTTTCGTGGGCCGAGTTGCAGACGGTTACGACGTAATCGAACTCGACATCCGCGAATTCATCCACATGCTGTGACTGCTGGCTGGAGATATCCACGCCCGCTTCTGCCATGACAGCTACGGCGCTTTCGTTCAGGCCTTGGGTTTCGATACCGGCCGAGAAGGCATCGACCGAATCGCCCTTGAGCTGACGTGCCCAGCCTTCTGCCATCTGCGACCTGCACGAATTACCCGTACATAGAAACAACACTTTGATCTTGTCAGCCGGTGTATCCATAGCGAGACATTCTAGTCAAATTTGAATAACAGACTAGCCGAAACCCACCTGCCTGCTTTCTTAAGTGCCAACAAATAGTTAAACTACTGATTCGGAAATAAACAGATTGAACCATTTCGTTTATTGGTGAGGTTTCTGATGGAAAAAGTTGTATACGTTCTTGGTGCAGGCTTTTCTGCCCCGCTCGGGCTCCCCGTGATGGCCGACTTCCTTACCAAGGCCAAGGATATGTTTGCTGAAGACCCAAAAAAGTACGAGCATTTTGAGAAAGTGTTTAAGATGCTCCAGCGGCTTCATTACGCAAAGGGCTTTTTCGAAACAGACCTTCTTAATATTGAAGAGGTATTATCCATTCTAGAAATGGAGAACTATCTTGACGGAAGCCGTAGTCGACGACAATTCACCCAATTCATTGGAGATGTGATAATTCATCACACACCTGATTATGGAGGGCCTTCGCAATGGGATGGCTCTCGGGACATCGACTATCTCGCATTGTTGGGGGATAATAAATGGCAAGGCTACTTTGCCTTTGTCGCATCTTTGTGCAATTTGACGGTATGGGCCTATATAGAATTACAAAGAAGAAGAACGGGTAGTTGTTCAGTAGAGGATAATAGAGCATTTGATTACTCACTAATCACGCTTAACTATGATCTTGTTGTGGAAAATGTTTTTGAACGGATCAAATGGTTTCAGCATGAAGCTGAACTTAAGACCGAACTCGATAAAAAAGAAAGCCTCAATCCAGAACATTTATATCTAGCAAAGCTTCATGGAACTGTTGAGTCTCAAGAACCTGGTAAGTCTCCCATCATAGTTCTTCCAACTTGGAGTAAAGGGTCCAACGAAAAGGTGCGCCCCGCTTGGCGATTAGCCTTCAACTTGCTTCGTGATGCTAACTACATCAGGGTGCTAGGTTACTCACTTCCTGAGTCAGATGCATATGTTCGTTATCTATTCAAATCCGCCATCCTAGTGACCTGCTCCCCGCAAACTGATCCAAGTTTAGTGAGAGTTTTTGACGATCATTTGATCGAAGGAGACTTTCATGAAGAGGTTTACGCCTGAGCAGATTGTATCGAAGTTAAGGCAGGCAGA
>SDBT01003282.1_pt1 | contig 28098 bp, 23 predicted proteins | sample 2277101 | NCBI WGS metagenome assembly SDBT01 (sample SAMN10404973, study PRJNA504765) | marine sediment metagenome | isolation source: marine sediment core GS10_PC15, 103 cmbsf | place: Arctic Ocean: Southern Knipovich Ridge | collected 2010 | reverse complement strand
GAAAAACCCTAATACTGAAGGATTGGGAATCGGACTGATACTTGCTTTTACTTGCTTGATATTAATAGGGCTAGAAATTAAGTAAATAATTAAACTTAGTATAAAAAACAAGGGAGTAATTATATGTAAAAGTTTTGATTTTTCTTTAATAAACATTTTTAATTTTATCACATCTACTTTTTTATTATATCTCAATTTATGCTTACTTTAAAAGTTTCAGTTATTGTTTGATCTGGAGCCATTTCTGGGATTGTCCAAGAAACTGTGTTAGTACCATAGCTATAAGTACCCCCTTCTATATAAGTAGTGCCATCAGGAATAGGATCTGTCAAATTGAAATTGGTTAAGGTATTAGGAGAAACATTTTTCGTTGTAATAGTATAGGTTACTTCATCACCAGAACTTACATTATATTTATCAGCTGTAACAATAAACTTTGGAGTGTCGTGATAAAGATCCATAATTACAAGTTCGGCTGTGTCGTCTGCAATATAGATTCTGTTGTCGTATACAACGACATCTTCGGATTTGCCTAGTATTTTCATTCTATCGATGATATTTACCGGATTAGCAACATCTGATACATCTAGAATAGTTAGACCATTGATGGCTTGAACAGATAAAACAATATTACCAATTACTGTATTAGCTAATGAACCAAGGTTGTATTCTAATAAAAAGAATGGATTCTCTGGATCAGAAATATCTATTATTTTAAAGCCATATTTACCATCTGAAACATAAGCTGTATTTCCACTTAATGTCACGTCAGAGGCTGAACGAAGACTTATAGATCCTTCTAATAATTCTGGACTAGATGGATTACTGATATCCACAGTTTGCATAGATGCAGGATTAGTATTCATTATTAATGCCAGATTTCCTGATATTGCTACTTCCATAGCCATACCCCCCAAGGTTTTTGAACCGATAATTGTCGGTGAGCTTGGGTCAGTAATATCTAATATATAGATATTACTTGGAATAATTGCTGTAACTACAGCGGTATTACCATCTTCTGAAATTGCAACATCAGTAGCAAATCCTGGAATTTCAAACGATGTAATTTGAGGATTGGAAGGATTTGCAATATTTACAATCTTTAAATTGTTATCTGAAACAATGTAGGCAAAATCACCATTGATTGCAGATTTTATCGAAGGAATATCAATTGATACCAATATTTCCGGCTGTTTTGGATTACTCACATCAATTATATCCGTGCCTCGGGGAGTGCCGGTAGCAATTACAACTGTCTTACCACTAGAAAGCGAACCAACACTAATACTATTAGCTTTATAACTTCCTGTTACTAAAGAACCCACAATTGTAGGATTAGCAATATCTGATATATCAAGCATAGTTAAGCCATTGTTGGCTTGAATAGATAAAACGGTATTACCACTTACTGTATTAGATAATGAAGCAAGACTGTATTCTAATAAAAATAATGGATTCTCTGGATCAGAAATATCTACAATTATTAACCCTTCTCCATCAAGTGAGACATAAATTATGTTTCCCCTTACTGTCATGTTATTTACTGAACCAACAGCTATAGTGTTTACTAGTTTTGGACTGGACGGAATACTAACATCTACAACCTGCATAGATGAAGGATTACTCTTCTTTATCAATGCCAGATTTCCTGATATTTCTACTCTACTAACTATACCCCCTAAAGTCTCTGTGCCAGTAATAGTTGGTGAACTTGGATTAGAAATATCTAATACATAAATATTACTTGGAGTAATTGCTGTAACCACTGCCGTATTACCATCTTCTGAAATTGCAACACCAGTAGCAATTCCTGGAATCTCAAGCAATGTAACTTGCGGGTCAGATGGATTTGCAATATTAACTATCTTTAAATTAGTTAATGAAACAATGTAAGCAAAATCACCATTGATAGCAACATCCGAAGAATTGCTCTCAATAGAAGAAAGAACTATAGGATAGTTGGGATTGGTTACATCCACTATGTCTGTGCCTCTAGGAGTGCCGGCGACAACAACAATATTGCCAGACACCGCCAATTTATCTGCAACTCCTGCTGGATGCTGAGAACCTAACACCTTTGGATCTGCAGTATTAGAAATATCCATAACCACTACACCAAAAGGATCAGAAGCAAGATATGCTTTTGTGCCGTCAGGCGACATTACAATATCATTCGGTTTACCAATACCCGAGAAAAATCCCATTGCTGAAGGGTTAGGAATCGGACTAATGCTTGCTTTTGCTTGTTTAATATTAATAGGGCTAAAAATTAAGTGAACAATTAAACTTAGTATAAAAAACAAGGGAGTAATTATATGTAAGAGTTTTGATTTTTCTTTAAAAAACATTTTTAATTTTATCACATCTACTTTTTTATTATATCTTAATTTATTCTCACTTTAAAAGTTTCAGTAATAGTTTGGCCTGGAGCCATCTGGGGTATTGTCCAATTAACACTACCCCCACTAAGATTGCCGTTTCCTGAAACAGAGCCGGAAACATAAGTAGTGCCATCAGGAATAGGGTCTGTCAAATTGAAATTGGTTAAAGTGTTTCTTGAAGTATTTTTGGTTGTTAAGAAGTAACTGACTTCATTACCAACACCAACTTCAGTTTTATCAACCGTCTTCCCAAAATAAGGTAGATCACCAGAGGCATTATATATACCAAGTTTTTGAAACTTTCCAGTGACAAAAAGCTTATCTTGATAAAATAATAATTTATTACCAAAATTAGTTGGAAACGATGATACAGATTTTATATTTGCAGGATTCGAGACATCTATTACTTTGGTAATTCCTGCATATGTTTCAAGGGAATATACAATACCATCATTTCCAATAGTAACTAAGTGACCAGCCTGTCCTTCACTAAATCCAATAACTTGAGGATTCTCTGGGTTTGAAATGTCCATTGTATACATACTCAAAGTAGCAAAATCGGTCAGATACAAAATATTATCTTTTACGGCCATATCCCATATGCCATGTTCAATATGTTGAGAGACACCAACGATATTTGGACTTGAGGGCGTGCTTATATCAATTAGGTAAACGTTTTTATCTGCAAGATACTGGTCACCGTTATTTGCTAATATTACTAAATTGTCTTTGAGGATAACTTTTTTAAGTTCTTCGTTTCTAGTGCTTCCTTGAAATAGTAGTGATGCATCAAGCGTTGGCAAAATAGGGTTTGAAATATCAAAAACTTCTAAAGTTGAACTTGAGGAAGACTGAGTAATAACGACAGCTTTTTGTGTTTGTCTAGATACAGCTATCTCTTTGATATTATTTGGAGTATCCAAAGTTGTGACAATTTCTGGATTTGATAAATCTTCGATGTTTATAATAGTAATTTTTCCATCAACAACAACATATGCATAATTATTATTAATGATATCTACATCAGTGCAGCTTCCTGACAAAGGTAATTTAGCTAAGATTTTAGGGTACTCCGGATTATTTACATCTATTGTATTTATATATTTATCGGTGAAAAATTGAGAAGTGCAAGTAATGGCAGAATTACCGAATATATCCAAAGCATTAGAAGCTGTTGGTTCAACAATACCAATCTCTTCGAGAGAGAAAGGATCAGTTACATTAACGATATGTATTGTTGGTTTACTTGCATCATATGCATATATTACAGCCATGGTAGTATTGTTTCCAGTATCATGGTATAAATCTATATTATTTTTCGTATAGAATGGATTCCAATACGAAGACAATAACGTTGGTTCTGTAGGATTAGAAAAATCAATCATTTTTAAAAAACTTCCATCGCTAACATATGCTACGGTACCACTAGTTGCCATATCATTGGCAACAGAAATACTCGACTCAAGTGTTCCAACTATTGCAGGTGCATATATATCAGTTAAATCAATTACCTGAAATGAGCCTAATTTTTTTATGACAGCTAATGTTAAATTTCCTTGGATAGATAAAGCCGCTGGCGTATTTCCAGATATAGTACCTAAAGATATACTCGTTGCCAGACTTGGCTGAGCTGGATTGCTTATATCTATTGTAAACAAGGTATTTTGATCGTCTCTTATTACAAGCTTTTCTCCATCTGTTATCATTTGATCGATTCGATTATCAAAAGTAAGTTCAGTTAACTCTTGAATTTGTAATGGATCTGAAATATCCCAAACTGAAAAACTTTTTCCATGTAAGATATATGCATAATCATCAATAACTTCTACATCTCTTATTGTGAACGATAACGGTTCATCTACAAAGCATTTAGACAATAATAATCTTGGCTCTCCGGGAATATTAATATAGAAAAAATTTAAACATTTATTAACAATATCTGTAGTTAATATAAGATCCTTATAGAAAACAATATCATTAGCAATTCCCAAAGGTCTTTGTGAATTGACGATTTTTGGATTTGTAGGATCACTAATATCCATTACATTCAAACCAGATATTGAATGATTAGTCATACTGGATGCAAAATAGACCTTTTTGCCATCAGATGATATTCTTAAATCCTCAATTGTACCTATCCCTGCAACTGTCCCCAAAATTTGAGGATTAAATTTTGGGGAAAGATCATCACCATCTGCTAATTCGTCAGCTGTAGTTGTGTAAGGAAAAGTGAGAGCAATCACTATGGCAGCTATTAATATTGTACTTAAAGCAATTCCGATTTTAAGTTTGTTTTTCATTTTGCGTCCTAAAAATTAAAACTAAAGATTTTGTTTTCTCTTTTTATAATTTTGATATAAGAATATTATTCCAGCAATAACAGCTGCAAGACCGGCAATCATTAAAATAATTCCTGCAGGACCTGTAATTGGAGGATTAATATTTGTAATATTATTCCAAATTCCTGGTGAATCTGTTGGAGTAGGGGTAATAAATGTTACTGTTGGAAATGGAGTTAATGGTGGAGTAATTTTCGAACTTGGCGTTGGAGTTGGTTTTATTATTGGAGTGGGCTCTGGAGTCGGAGTAGGCGTCGGTACTGTTCCTCCTTCAGTTAAATTAAATGCAACTTCATCGGTAGTTTCTGAAGTATCATCGTCTAAAATTGCATAAGCAGAGATTCCCCAATTTCCGAGTGTTAGACTATTTAAGTCTAATAGATAGCTCCAATTACCGTTTTCATCTGCTTGCACTTGAAATTGGTGATTTTCTTGAGCTTTTACTTGAGGAATAATATTGCTAAAAACAAGATTGTTTTCATCGACATTGAGAGTAATATTTGAATTTGCAATACTTGTGCCAGATATATCTAAACTAGTTTGGCTTTCACGATTAATTTCCGAAGGGATATTACTGCTGTCAATAATCGGCTTTTCAAGATAGTTTTCAGGATTATATGAGAATGCCAGTCCATTTCCACCAGTTGCTAAAACTATTTTATCTTGATCAAATGGATGAAAGCCAGCTCCTCTTGTATAACTCATAATATCATTAACTCCAACATTCCAAGTTTGTCCATTATCTTCGCTTATCATTACCCCGGATGTTATATCGCCTCTTTGATTCGTAGCGATTGCAATTCTTTCTGATCTGTAAGGATCAAAGAGAATTTTTCCAGATCCTCCTGGAGAACTTATAAAGTCGGTTACTTTTACCCATGAAGCACCATTATTAGATGTTTTTAGTAAATCGTAAGGATAGGTTTCACCTATGGTATTGCCACCGCGTTTAATAAGAATATATATGTTGTCAGATTTATGAGGATCAATTTTAACATCATAGATACCTCCGTAGTTGATAGTACTAACATCATTGGGGTTATCTTTGAAAGTAATTGGAATTTCTGTCCAAGTTTGACCAAAATCTGTGCTAGAGAATAAATTACCGTATATACTAGAACCATCAGAGTTATAGCCGTATGATAGACCATAATAAAGAATTTCGTTTTGGCTGTCATAATCAATACTTCCCCAAGATGTAATTGGTAGCCCTCCTTCTACATTTTCAACAACATTTTGCCAGGTTTGGCCGCCATTTTTCGAATAATAAACCGGAGCAGTAATATTTATTTGCTTTGGATCACCTTGATAAGGCCAAAAAAGATCTGTTTTTTCTGAATTGCGACAAGTTTTGTCTCGCCACCGTTCAAGTTCTTCATAAGAATAACTTGCCTTGCATGATGCGTTTTCGATGCAATCATTATACGATTCTAAACATCCTCTAGTAGTCTCAAAAAAATTCCACATTGATATGAATATTTGATCGGGATTATGTGGATTTACAATAATATCCTTAATTCCCCCTTTTCCGGCAGTATTTTGTGATAAATTAGGTGGTAAATTTTTTGGCAAAGATCCATCAGAAGGAAGCGGATCATCACCAGAAACATATGTCCAATTTTCACCATTATCTGTGCTCTTAAAAACTATTCCCCCATTTCTTATGTTATAAGAAGCAAAAAGAACTGTTTTGCCATCAACAACTGTACTTGCCAATCCAAAAGCATGCCCAAGCGGCAGACACGATCTATTACTCAATTCGCCTGTCGTGTTATCATATTCACAAGCCCAATCATATTTAAAAGGTCTATCGCCAATAATATTAGTACTTCTTTCGAAAGTTTTTCCACCGTCTTTACTTCTTAAAAAACCAACATCCCAAGCAGAAACATAAATATATTTTGGATCTAATGGGTCATAAATAACATCATTTACAACGATATTTTCTAATCCTTTGTATTTCCATTGAAATTCTAAATTAAAAGTATAACCACCAACTTGACTATATCCAACTTGAGGGTTTTTGTAGGTATCAGATTGTTCTCCTTTGATAATTCCAGAGCCAGCAAAATAAATTGTTCTGTCTGGATATGAAGTTGATAAATCTAAATCAATCATTATTACCTGAGCACCATTTCCAACACCATTACGCCACATTTTGGCAAAAGTCCAATTATAATCTTTTGTTAAGTTGCTAGCGCTTGACTTCCACCAGTTTAATCCTTCAGGAACTGGAATATTATCATTTTTAAAAACTGGTGTCCATGTTTCACGATCATTATAAAGATTAATACTCGGATCAGACCAATTTGGTTCTGGTCCATCTGGTAATGCTTGATCCTTGATTGTCCAACCATTAGGTTTAATATTAGAAGAATTTAATTTTAAAATAGAATTAAAAAGACTTTTTCCTGACCTTGGACCAAGATATAAATTATAATCACACTCAGATATCGTAGCATTTTGGCTACATATATTAATATTATCAGAATCAGGATTAACATCTAATTTTAAACTTGTAAAAAGGACATTATGCCTTGAGTTCGTATTATAATAAGTACTATCAAATGATCGCCAATCAAGATCGAAATTATTAACTTTATACAGAGGGTCAGAAGTTAGGTGACCAGGATCATTTTCGAGTATTGAGTTATCTCGATGATAAATTTCATGCCATGTTTGACCTGCATCTTCAGAACGATATACATGACCCCAAGCAGAAAGAACAAAAATTTGATTACTATTGTAGGGATTAACTACAATTGATCTAATGTCTTTTGCGCCTGGATATAAATAACCATCAGGAACTCTTTCATACTCTGCTGGCCCATTTTCATAGTCTTTATAACACTGTCTTTTACAGGATTCTGTTTGATCGGGAATTAAATCAGAATCTTTACAACTTCTTATGCCATCCTCTGTTTTTCCTGGGAATACTTTGTATTGAACATCAATATCGCAGATATTTTTAAGGATGCTTGTATCATTTAGCTGATTAGCAACATCATAACCTAATAAAGTATGAATAGTATTATTTAATTCAATGATTTCTTCCCATGTAATTCCACCATCTATTGTTTTAAAAAGTCCTCTATCAGTGCCAACATAAACAATATTTTCGTCCTTAGGGTCTATAGCAATTGAAAAAATAATTTTATCTGAAAAAGCATCGACAGAACCACTTAATTTAGTCCAGCTTTCTCCTGAATTAGTACTTTTGTATAGACAATAATCTTTAAGATTTACGTCCGACCAAGCAAAATCGTTGGCCAGTGAAATAGCATAAAGAACATTTGGATTAACTTGACTTTGAGCAATATGATGATTACCAGAGAATCGATTGTGAATTTTAATTCCACGCAAATCAGAATTCTTTTTAATCCAGCTTTGTCCACTATTAGTTGATTTAAATATTCCACGATTGTTAGTAACATATAAAATATTGTTATCTCTTTGGTCGATAGCGATTCCGGATATATTACCATCTTCCATACCATTGTTGATTTGAGACCAGTTATCACCTCCATCTATGGATTTAGAGATACCTGAAACATCACCGCCGGCATAAACAATATTGGGTGATGATTGGTCAATTAGAACTCTTGGCATTTTTCCACCATTGCCAATACCAGAATTATACCAAGTAAATTTCGTTGGGATTTTTTCGCTAGCCCTAAAAATCAGCCCTTTTTTATAAAAATAAAAAAGCCCTCCTAATAATATTAAAATTCCAAGACAAATTACCAAAAACGTTTTTGTCTTTTTACTGAATTTTTTCATTGATTTAATTATACCACTTTGTTTAAATTTGTTAAAAAATTAAATATTTTCTAAAATGTGTAAAGTCTTTTTAGCTGTTTTTTGCCAGGAGTATAATGATGCTCTTACCAATCCTTTTGAAATAAGGGCCTTTTCTAATCCTTTGTTATTTATTACCCGGCTTAATTCAACTGCCATTTCAAAAGGTTCATTTGGATCAACTAAAACAGCTGCTTTACCAGTTATTTCAGGTATCGAAGTTCTATTTGAAGCAACCACTGGTATTCCAGAAGCCATAGCCTCAATTACTGGAAGTCCAAAGCCTTCAAAAAAAGTACAAAAGAATAAGATTGAGGAATTTTTGAGATAGTCGACATAAGATCCTTGGTCAATATAGCCTGTAAGTTTAACATCTTTTCTAATATTAGAAGGAAGTTTGTTAATTTCTTTTAAGATTTTTTCATAACCAAAACCAGGACGGCCAGCTAAGATAAATTGGTGTTTAATACTTTTTTCTTTTCGTAAAATTCCGTAAGCTTTAATCATGCCAATAATATTCTTTTTTTCTTCAAGCCGGCCAATATAGAAAATATAAGGTTTAGTGTTTCCGCCAGAGGCGGATCCGCGTTTAGCGGACTTTAAAGGTTTAAAAACTTTTTCATCATATCCTAAAGGAACAACACTGATTTTGGCTGGATCAATTGTATATTGGGATATTAAATCCTTTTTAGTAAAAGTGGCATCAGTAATAATATGATAAGCACGTTTAACAGCATGATTCATAGCCCAATTGTGATATAAAATATCTGTTGGAGAATAAAGTTCAGGAAAATGTTTAAAACCTAAATCATGCAGTGTTACAATTGTTTTTTTAGGATGAATTAATGGTAAAGTGTGAGCAGGTATAAAGAAAATATCAGGTTTATTAAAGGCCATCTCAAACGAAAGACGTATTTGGGTCCAAAATTTTCCAAAAGGAATAATTCTACTTTTAAAATTACTACCTAAGTCAGGAAGTTTATTTTTTAAAGATTTAGGAGAATATAAAATATATTGATTTTTAGAATCAATTTTTGCTAATGCTTTAATTATCTCGACTGAATATGTTTCAATCCCAGTCTTAAAAGGTTTAACCACCTTTGAAGCATCTATTCCAATAATCATTTAATTTTTTATAAGTATAAGTTATTTGTTATCAGTTATTAGTAATATTAAAAATCTCTTAATACTGGTAACTGGTAACCAATAACTAATAACTATTTTCTAATTACTATTATTTCAGCCATAAAACAGATTTTTTGAAAGATTCCAAATTTTCAATTGCAGCTCCAGTACCTCTGGCAACGCAGAGCATTGGATCTTCAGAAGTTTGACAAGGAACACCTGTAACTTTCGTAAATAAATTATCAATCCCTGTAAGTAATGATCCTCCGCCAGTCATAACAATACCTTTGTCCATTACATCTGATGCTAGCTCGGGTGGTGTTTGTTGCAAAACAGATTTTACAGCCGCAATTATTTCATTTAAAGGATCTCTTAATGCAACCACAATATCAGATGAAGAAACCATGATGCTTTCAGGAAGCCCTGAAATAGTATTACTGCCTGAAACCTCCATGGTTGATTCTTTTTTCATCGGTAAAGCTGAGCCAATCTTTGTTTTTATTTTTTCAGCTGTTACTTCGCCAATAACAAGATTATATTTTTTTCTAATTTGATTAGTAATTGCTTCATCAAAACGATTTCCGCCGACACGTACTGAACTAGAAGCAATTATATCACCTAATGCTATCACGGCTACCTCCGAAGTGCCGCCACCAATATCAATAATCATATTTCCTGAAGGAGAAGCAATCGGCACGCCGGCGCCTAAGGCGGCGGCGACGGGTTCTTTAATTAAGTAAGCACCTTTTGCTCCTGCTTGAATAGCCGCATCCATGACTGCTCTTCTTTCAGTTGAGGTAGCTCCCGCAGGAATTGAAATCATAAGTTCTGGCTTAAAAATTCTAATTCGGCCACTTAATTTGTTAAGATAGTAGCCAAGCATTGATTTAGCAATTCCAAAATTTGCAATCACACCATCTTTCAAAGGATGAGCCGCAATGATACTTTCAGGAGTTCTGCCAAGCATTTCTTTGGCTTCTTGACCAATAGCCATAATTTTATTTTTTGAGACCTCAAGAGCAACGACAGAAGGTTCATTAACAACAATACCCTTCTCAGGGATATAAAGTAGAATATTAGTTGTCCCTAAATCTACCCCTAAACGTTTTAAGATCATTAAACCCTTTTAATTTTTGCCCCAATATTTTGAAGTCTATTTTCGATCTTTTCATAACCACGGTCAATATTTTCTGCTTGTGAAATTTCTGTAATTCCATTAGCCGTAAGACCGGCAATGATTAAAGTCGCTCCTGCCCGTAAATCAAGACTGTGAATTTTAGCCCCTTTTAAAATGCTAGGACCAGTAATTTCTGCTTTCTTATTGCTTATTTTCTTAATGTCTGCTCCCATTTTTTTTAATTCATTTAAATAACCAAGTCTGTTTTCAAAAATATCCTCATTAATTTTACTGGTACCTTTGGCTTGAGTAAGTAATACCCCCATTGGTGGCTGCAAATCTGTTGGAAACCCGGGATATTCGGCGGTGGTAATATCTGTCGCTTTTATTTCTTTTGACTTTTTAATATATACGAAATCTTTTCTTTTTTCAAATTCAACCCCCATTTTATTAAATTTTTCAAAAAGTGATTCAAGATGGTCTGTTACTACACCCGTTATTTTTAAGGGATTATTGGTAACAGCTGCCATTATCATAAAAGTACCCGCTTCAATTCTATCAGGAATTACTCGATGAGTAACAGCTTTTAGAGCATGTCTTCCGATAATTGTAATTCTCCTATTATTTACCTCAATTTTTGCACCGGCTTTCTTTAAGAATTCAATTAAATCAATAATTTCTGGTTCAATAGCAGCATTTGAAATTACAGTTTGTTGTTCACATAGGCTAGCAAAAAGTAAGATATTTTCAGTTGCCCCGACAGAAATTTTATCAAAAACAATTGGATTGTTCAGTAGAGGGCCATCTTGCTCAAATTCATAATAATCTTGATTTTCTCTAATTTTTATTCCCAAAGCCCTAAAAGCTTTTAAATGCTGATCTATTGGTCTTCGACCAATTGTACACCCGCCTGGATGAGAGATTTTTACTTTTTTAAAACGTGCTAAAAGCGGCCCCACCAAAATAATCGAAGCTCGAATTAATCCGACTAATATTGGATCAGGATTGCCTTTTTTTAAATAGGTAGTATCAATTAAAAGTTTATGATTAGTCTGTGAAAATTTTACTCCTAATTTTTTTAAAATCACCATAATTTTCTGAATATCTAAAATATCAGGGACGTTTTCTAAAACTGTTATACCATTTATAAGACAACTAGCGGCCACCATTTTAATAGCAGCGTTTTTAGCGCCAAGGACTTCAATTGAACCTTTGAGTTTTTGTTGACCTTCTATTATAAATTTAGCCATAAAAGATGTCTTTTAGGGTTGCAATTTTTATAAATTTCCTCTATATTATAATACGAAATAGCCTAAGACACAATTAAAATATTATATGTCTAATAAAACAAAGAAAAAACTAATACCAATAATTTTTTGGGTGGTTTTGATCACCTCTTTTGTTATTTCTGCTTTTTTTATTCATTCAAAAGCTAATGGCTGGCAATTTAACTGGAAAACTTTAAAAATCATCAAAACAGGTATGATTGTTCTTGGAGGAAATATTACAAATGCTGAAATTAAAGTAAATGATAAATTATATAGTAATACTTTGCCTGTAAGAATTAGCAATTTAATACCTGGCAGTTATTCGATTTCTATTACAAAAGAAGAATATTTGACCTGGCAAAAAACTGTTCAGGTAGAACCACAAAGAGCATCAATTATTAATGATATTGTCTTATTTTTAGAAAGTTCTGTGGATTTTAAAAACCATGTTGATTTCGAACAACAAAAATTAATAGTTGATTTTCAGGAACAATCAAAAGATATACAGATTAATCATACAGAGATCTTCTACAAAGAAGAATTAATCACCCGTTTTAGCACTGATATTTCGACCGCCATTATTTATCCTGACGAGAACCACATAATTTTTCAACAGAATAATGAGATTAGAGCAATTGATTTAGACGGTTCTAATAACCAATTATTATTTACTATTTCAACTGATCTTTCAGTACTATTAGTACTGAAAGAAGACGGCAAAGTACTATATTATATAGTAGATAATCAAATTTTTGCTAAAACTATTCGTTAACTCACCTCTTCAGCGCTAATTATTAATCTATTTAAACTAGTCCCTACTGGCACACATGTCATAAGAGTAACATTATAACCTTCTGTTTGATCTAAAACTGATATCTCATCAGGCGAGACTACTTTTGTACTAGTCACTCTATAATTAAAGCTTTTGTCAGGATACTGAATATAAATTTGGTCGCCAACTTCAAGCTTGTTCAAAAGGGCAAAAACATCCTTATAGCTAGAGCCAGACCAGGGAAAATAAGAAGAATGTCCGGTAATAAAGGTATTTCCAACTTCATTAGGAAGGGCAGTTCCTTGATAGTGGACAACTCCATCAAGCAATCTGGCATCCATTTGGTCTTCGCCTACTTCCCATATAATTGGCGCTTCAACCCCAATTTTTGGAATTATTAATGTTGCTTCTCCAACCGAGTTAAAAGAACCGCCAGGCTCTGGAGTTGGAATTTCTAAAGCATATGCTCCGCCTCTAACTTTAACGTCCCAAAAATAGCGTATTTCCTTCATAACGGCATTATAGTTAAAAACAAAGAAAATACCTCCAAAACAGAGAGCGAAAACTGCTATAAACTTTAAAAATGTCTTAAAAGCGCTTGGTTTCTGGGGAGTAGATAATGTTCTTTGGGGGGTATTTTTTTTATCAAAAATCACCGCCACATTTCGGCTTTGAGGTTCTTTTGGAGCTTTATCAGAAAAGAGCTCCTCAAGGTCATTTTCGTCAAATATATTATTCAAAGCCCTCCTTGAATAATTATTATTCATATTAAAACTTCCGCCAGGTATCAGACAGGTTTTCTTGCTTTTATTATACCATAATATTTGGTATATTTAAACGCCTCATCGCGTTGAGGCGTTTGCTTTTTAACGGCTCAGTGTGTGAGCCGTTAAAATTATACCTGTTAATTAAGAAAAGGCCCTCTATACTACCACAGTATAGAGGGCGGTTCGTAGCAATCAGTCATTAGTTCTCGGCCTCTCAGGTAGTCTCTGGTCCATCGAATCAAGCAGGTTAAACGCGACACCCTTGACTGGTGACTTCCGGATAATAATCTTGAGCTTTTTTCTCCGCGGTTTGACCACTGTCTGATAGATAGTTATCATTTCACCACCATTATCTTCAGTGGCCTTAAGCAGACTCTTGGGTTCGATAATGCCAGATAAACAAAGACAAACTGCGCCCAATTCATCCACTTCCAGTCCCTTGATCAAACTTAGTTTGCTTACATCTTGATAGCTTACCAACATACGTGTCAGTGCATCATGAGTTGCCTTGGGGGTCGTTCTCATCTCGTGGCCGTAAACAGTTAGAACCCATTGACCACCATCAGACACATATCCTTCGTGATCAAAGAACCGGAATCTTCCGAGCACCTCGACTGGCTCACGACTATCTGGTGCTCCAGATCCTTTTGTTCTAAACGGTTCATAGGAGAAGAATTTCCCTGCAATAGCATCTGTAGTCATTTGTCTTTCCTCCTGTTCGGAATTACAGAATGTCTCAAATTCAATATATGAGTATATCATGGTACAAAGCTTATGTCAAGCTATATTTTAACGGCTCAGGGTGTGAGCCGTTAAAATTATACCTGTTAGATAAGAAAAACCCACCTCTGAGGTGGGCAAGAATGACGTTTATTGGTTGTTTTGGGTTGGTTATTCTTGTTTTGGATCTGGACGACTGTGGTTCATCAGCTCAGTAAGGGTGTAGATTCCTCTTGACCAAAGAGCTCCTTGAATAAAACCAAGCCAGCGAAAGGCCTTCCCCATTCTATCATCACGGACAAACTCGACCATTTGGTCAAGCATCCCATGACAGTGCTCAAGAGCAGGATTATGAGCATTAAGAGTATCACCGTGTGGAAAATCGACTTTAGCAATACCCATTTTAATGAAAAGATCGCGATAAGTTTCGATAACCTGCAAGACTTTTTCAGGTTTCATTGTCTCCTCCTTGCGGATTTCTGCTAGGTTTTTCTCATCGACAGTCTGGACAGAGCTGGTTACCGTCTAAATGGCGAATGTGCGTTGCTCGTCTGCATTTTGTGCATGATTTTGCTAGACCATTAAGCCTAAGAGCAACTTCGTCCATTATGTCATTGTCATCAAGCCAAGGGTTCTTACATTCTGTTTTTGGCTGCGGCTGGTCATTACTGTCTGGTAGCCTACTCAGATAACCCATCTTAGATCCTCCTTTTTGCTGCACATTTAGTTTTCGAGATGCAAATAAAGCCAAGCTATACAGCCTGACCTCCTCAAGAAAATACTAATCTTTTTTAGAGAAGAAGTCAAGATATTTTAACGGCTCAGGGTATGAGCCGTTAGATTTATACCTATTAAAAAAAGATACCTATTTGGTACCTGTTATGTATGGTGCCGAGGATGGGAGTTCCCGCCTAAGCGGGACCCCGTTAAAAGCGGTGGCGAACCCACCAACGGTATTACTACCATCCCGTTGGTGGGCGAGGAGAGAGTCGAACTCTCATGAGCTTGCGCTCACAGGTTTTTGAGACCTGCGTGTCTACCATTCCACCACTCGCCCATTTTATGTCTACCATTCCACCATCTCTGCATGATACTATTATACCCTATATTAATGATATTTTCAAGGTGTAAATTTGGGTAAAATATGGTAGAATGAGATAGATTTATGGGCTTATAGTATAGTGGTAATACACCGCACTCGCACTGCGGAGACGTGAGTTCGATTCTCTCTAAGTCCATTTTACCACCCTTGCTCTTTTTGAGAGGTTTGATATATTTAAAATGAGCTAAAAATTTAGGAGGAAAAATACCAAGTTTAGATGATCAAGACGCGATTCATAATTTGGATCGTGAAAATTTATTAGTTAATATTCAAGAATTTCCAGATCAGTGCCAAAATTGCTGGAATGATTGGAAAAAGATAGCTTTACCTGCAAATTATATTCAGGCAAAAAATGTTTTAATTCTTGGTATTGGTGGTTCAGCTATTGGTGGATCGCTTGTGTCAGATTTAGCAAAAAGCGCTTCGATACAAATTGATGTCAGCCGTAACTATCATATTCCCGGTTACGTTAATAAAGATACCCTGATTATTGCTATAAGTTATTCTGGTAACACTGAGGAGCCAATCAGTGCTTTGAGAGAAGCTTCCGAAAAAACCAAAAAAATTATTACAATTTCTACCGGTGGAAAAATTGCTTCTCTTTCAACAAATTATCGAACTCCCCACTATAAAATCAATTATGGCTCTCAACCACGACAAGCATTAGGTTATTTGTTTATTTCTTTAATAGCTATTTTTTCAAAGCTTGATATTTTAGAAATCAAAGACGATGACATAAAAGAAGCAATTATCTTAGTTCAAGGCCTTCAGAAAAAAATTGATGTTGAAGTTTCAACCGGCTATAACAATGCCAAAGTTCTAGCTCAAAAACTCCAAGGGAAAATTCCCATTATTTATGGATCAGGCTATTTAGAAGAAGTCGCTCGTCGCTGGAAGGGTGAATTTAACGAAAATGCAAAATCAGCTTCATACTTTGAAACTATCCCCGAACTAAACCATAATAGTTTAGTTGGCCTTCAGTTTCCGGAAAACCTTAAATCAAAAATATTTGTTATAATTTTACAGTCTAAATTTGATCATCCAAGAAACAAATTGCGTCAGGAGATAACGGCTGAAATTTTACAAAAAAATCGCATTAATCATGAACTTGTATATTTGAAGCCATCGCCAACCCCCTTGTCAGAAATACTCCAAGTTATTCATTTCGGAGATTATGTTTCTTATTATTTAGCAATCTTAAATAATGTTGAACCAGAACCCATTGAAATAGTCAGATTTTTAAAAGATAAATTAGCTGAAAAACCTATGGATAAATATGACAAAAAAAGATAAATAGGAGAGGAATATGGCCAAAATTAAAGAGATACATGGACGGAAAATTCTTGACTCACGCGGTGAGCCAACAGTCGAAGTAAAAATTATTACTGATGGAGCCTTTGTCGGTATTGACTCAATCCCCTCCGGCACATCAACAGGCAAAAACGAAGCTGCTTTAGTTGATGTTGATGCCGCCTGTTCTAATATTAATAATGTTATTGCCCCTCAAATAGTTGGCATGGATGTTGAAAAACAACAAGACATTGATCAGAAAATGATTGATCTTGACGACACCCCAAATAAATCAAAATTAGGAGCAAATTCTATTTTAGGAATATCTTTAGCAACTGCCCGTGTGGCTGCTCTTGTTCAAAAAAAACCTTTATATCGATACATTAATCAGTTATTTACTAATTTATCCGGCGTTGAAATTAAACCGAAGATTCCGACTCCGATGATGGTAATGATTTGCGGCGGAAAGCATGTAGTCCATGCTCCCAAAGGTCATATGTTCCGCAAAGAATCAAATGTAGGCAATAATTTATGTATTCAGGAATTTTTGATTATGGGCAAGCTCCAAGACGGTGTAAATATTTGGCATGCAATAGAAAAAATAATTAAAGACAAAAAATTACCTGCTACTTTGGGATTAGAAGGAGCATTTTCCATCCAATTGCCTTACGATGAAGATGCTATTAGTCTAATTAATGAAGCAGCTTCTGCTTGTAGCCTGCAGATAGGAAAAGATGTTCTTTTGGGTTTTGATGTTGCCGGTAATCATTGTGTTATATCTAATGATCAAGTTGTGGAACTTTTCCGAAGACATAATTTATATTCTATCGAAGATCCATTCGGCGAAGAAGATTGGGAAAAATTTGGACAATTAAAATTAGAGCTCGATGAACTTAACAAGCCTTATTTATTAATTGGAGACGATATTTTTGCAACTCATAGAAGCTTACTAAAAAAGGGCATTACTCAGAGAATTGCCAATAGCATAATAATTAAAATTAACCAGGTGGGAACACTAACAGAAGTTTTAGAGGTTGTAAATATCGCCTATAAAGCAAACTATAAAGCTGTTGTCTCTCATCGTTCAGGTGAAACAATTGATACTTTTATTGCCGATCTTTCTTGTGGGATTGCCGCTGAATACTTAAAAGCCGGCGCCCCCATTCCAAACGAAAGGCTTTTGAAATACAAAAGACTTAAGGAAATAGAACAAGAGCTTTAGTGATACTATGGAAAAACATAATAGCCATAAAGTAATTTTAATAATTTTGGATGGATGGGGTTATGCTCCATCATGGGGAGGAAATGCTGTTGATTTGGCAGAAACCCCCAATTTCAATAATTATTGGCGTAGATATCCTCACGTTTTATTAAATGCTTCTCAGGAAGCAGTTGGACTGCCACGTCATGAACCTGGTAATTCAGAGGTTGGTCATTTAAATATTGGTTCGGGTCAAATTGTTAGACAAAACTTAGTTGGTATTTCAGAAGAAATTAAAAATAAATCGTTTTTTAAAAACAAAACCCTTCTTAATGCAATTAAAAATGCTAAAGATAATAATGGCAATATTCATCTTATTGGTTTAGTTTCAGATGGTGGAGTTCATTCACATATAGATCACCTTTTTGCTCTTTTAGATTTAATCAAGAATGAAAATTTTCAAAATGTTTATATTCATATGATTACTGACGGACGAGATACTGATCCTATGAAAGCTCTTTCATATTTAGAAAAGTTAGAAAATAAATTAAAAGATATTAAAATGGGTAGAATTGTGTCTATCATGGGAAGGTTCTATCCTATGGATCGTGATAACCGTTGGGATAGAATTGAAAAAGCTTATGAGGTTTTAGCTCAAGGAGTAGGCCCAAAAGAAGAATCAGCCCAAAAAGCAATTTCTAGCTCTTACCGTAAAGGTTTTTATGATGAATTTATTGTTCCAACAATAATTGAAAATAAAGAAAATTTTGTCCCTATCCAAGAAAAAGATAGCGTAATATTTTTTAATTTCCGTTCTGATCGAACAAAGGAACTGACATGGGCTTTCGTGAAAGAAAATTTTAAATTTTTCCAAAGAAAAAAATTCTTGAAAAATCTTTTTTTTGCAACCTATGCTTTCCACGAAGAATATGAAGAAAAACTGCCTGTTAAAGTCGTATTTGGTCAAATTTTTATCAAAGATACCATTGGAAAAAGCTTGCAGGATAATAACCTGAGTCAATATCACATTGCAGAAACAGAAAAATATGCTCATGTCACCTACTTCTTTGACGGTGGTAAAGCTGAACTATTCAAAAAACAAAAAAACCAGCTTATTCCCTCTCCCAAAGTACCAACTTATGATTTAAAACCACAGATGAGTGCAAATAGAGTAAAAGACACTTTATTGGATAATTTAAAAAAATACGATTTTTCGCTAGTAAACTTTGCTAATCCGGATATGGTTGGTCATACAGGAAATCTTAAGGCAACTGTTAAAGCCTGTGAAACTGTTGATGCTTGTTTAGGTGAAATTGTCCCCGAGGCTCTTAAAGATAATAGAATTGTAATAATAACGGCTGATCACGGCAATGCTGAACAGATGATAAACCCGAATACTGGAGAACCGCATACTGAGCATACTCTTAATCCAGTACCATTTATTTGTATTTCAAATGATAATGATTTTCAAGATCCATTAAGGTCTTCTGGCGGTGAACATGGATTGGTCCTGGCTGACATTGCCCCAACAATATTAGAAATTATGAAATTGGAGATACCAAAAGATTTTATGGGAAAAAGCTTGATAGAATAATTGAGGCAAACAATGAGAAAATACAAACCAATAGTTCTTATTATATTAGATGGTTGGGGTATTTCTCCATCATGGGGAGGAAATGCCCTGGCAGTTAATCAACCTAAAAATATAAATCGTTACTGGCGGGAATATCCGCACAAAGTTCTTCAGGCATTTACGCTAATAGCTGGTAAGTATAGTGTTGTTGGAGATTCAAGGCTGGGACATTCAACAATTGCCGCTGGAAGACGTATTCCACAAAATTTAGAAATAATATCAGAATCAATTTTAAAAAGAAGTTTTTATAAAAATAAAGTGTTGATAGAAGCAATAAATCACGCTAAAAAGAACCATTCTAATTTACATTTAATCGGACTAATTTCTAACGGCGGCATTCATTCCCACATCCAACATCTATCTGCTTTAATTGAGCTCTGTCATCGACAAAATTTTGATAGAGTTTTTATTGATGCTATTACAGACGGGATTGATACTGGTCCAAATGATTCTCTGGGATTAATTGATAAAATAGATACAAAAATTACCGAGACAAATATTGGCAAATACTCCAGCATTACAGGTAGACAATATGCCATGGATCGAATTGGAGATCTTTCTAAGACTCGTCTAACTTATGAAATGCTCACTCGTGGCAATGGGGCAAATAGTTCTTCGATAAAAGAAGCAATTTCTAAAAGTTATCGAGAAGGCCTCGATGATTTTACGATTCTGCCAACTATTATAAATAATAATGGAAAAACTAATACAATAAAAGAAAATGATGCTCTAATATTTTTTAATTTTAGAGCTGATCGTACAAGGCAATTAGCAAAAATGTTTTGTGGCTATGGCACTGGCGGTATTTTTAAAAAAGCATCTAAGATTGTTAATTTATCAATTACGACATTTACGGAATATGAAAAAGATTTGCCAGTTAAGATTGCCTTCCCTAGAAGTAAAGTCCCTGGAACTCTTGGTGAAGTCTTATCGCAATATCAAGAAAAACAATTAAGAATTACTGAATCTGAAAAAGAAGACCATGTAACTTATTTTTTTAATTGTGGTGATAACACGCCTTTTGCTGGTGAGGATCGAAAAATTATTCCATCAAAAAAAGTTAATGATCCTAAAAAAAATCCCAAAATGCAATCTGAAAAAATTGCTAAAATTATTGTTGAGGAAATTTCAAAAGCAAATTATGATTTTATCTTAGTTAATTTTCCAAATGTAGATATAATGGCACATACTGGAAATATAATCGCTGCTGGAAATGCAATCCAAGCCGTAGATAAGGCGGTTGGAAAAATTGTCGAAGCAAATATTATAAAAGGAGGCGCTACTATTATTACAGCCGATCATGGTAATATAGAACAAATGACCAAGTTGCGTCCTGAGCAAGACCCAGAAGAAAAACATACCATGAATCCAGTGCCATTTATACTTATTTGTAACGACAAAAAGAAGGATTTATTAACTGGCGCCCTAACATCTTATAGTTCAACGCTATCAAAAATGATAACTGCTAAAGAAACTCTTGCTGATATTGCTCCTACGGTATTAGAATTAATGGGTCTTCCCAGACCAGAACAAATGCGTGGTCATTCTTTACTAAATGTATTAGAGTAAAAATTAAATATCTAGGCCGCTAAACGCGGATCGGCCTTTGGCTGAAAAGGAGATCAATTGGAAACAGAAATAATTAAAAAAGACTTGAGTAATCTCAAAGTTGAACCAAATTTAAAAAATTATAATGATTTATATGATAGCTTCAAATGGGAAGATCATTTCAAGGATTTGGAATATTTTGAAGATAATAAATTTAATGCCGCTTACTTTGCTATTGACCGGCATTTAAAAACAGAGAATAAAGACAAAACTGCTCTTTTGTGGGAAAACGATGACGGGAAAACTCAAGAATTCACTTTTTTAGATATTGCTAAAAATTCTAACAAAGTAGCTAATATTTTAAAAAAATTGGGAATTCAAAAGAAAGATCGAGTCTTTTTATTTTTACCAAGAGTTCCAGAACTGTTTTATTCTTTTTTGGGAATTATTAAGACAGGAGCTATTGCAGGAACTTTATTTCAAGCTTTTGGTCCGGCTGGGATTGAAGACCGTCTAGGAAATTCAAAAGCTCGCTTCGTGATCACACATTCAACATTAATTGACCGAATTAAAAAGATCAAAGATAAACTCCCCTCTTTAGAAAAAATTATTGTCATTGACTCTATTGAAGATGGCTTTGATTTTAAAAAAGAGTTTGATGAAGCAGATGAAAATTTTGAAATCGCTCACATGGAATTAAAAGATCCTGCTTTTATGCTTTATACTTCTGGCACAACCGGAAAACCTAAAGGCGTTGTCCATGCCCATCAATCAATTTTACAGGAATATAAAACTTCTCAATGGGTGTTAGACATTCATAAAGAAGATATTTATTGGTGTACTGCTGATCCTGGCTGGGTGACAGGTATTGCTTATGAAATAATGGGTTCTTGGGCCGCCGGCGCTACTTTACTTGTTTTTGATGGAAAATTTGATACTGAAAAATGGTACTCTCTGATAGATAAATATAAAGTTACTATTTGGTATACAGCTCCAACTGCTATTAGAATGATGATGAAAGTTGGAAAAGATATTTTGAGCAAATATTCATTTGATACTTTGCGCCACATGGCTTCAGTTGGAGAACCACTTAATCCAGAAGCCATCCGTTGGGCAAAAGATGCTTACAAAAGGGCATTTCATGACAATTGGTGGCAGACAGAAACAGGCGCTATTTGTATTGCTAATTATCCTTCATTGGATATCAAAATTGGCTCAATGGGCAAGCCCGTCCCCGGCGTTAAAGCAGGTATTATAGATGATAAAGGAAATGAACTTCCAAACAACAAAGAAGGGAGTTTGGCCCTTGGGTCTGGCTGGCCATCAATGATGATTGAAATCTGGGAAAATCCAAAAAAATATCAGTCATATTTTATTAATGATTGGTACATTTCAGGAGATCGCGCCTGGAAAGATGATGATGGCTATTTCTGGTTTGTGGGAAGAGATGATGATGTTATCAAAACTGCCGGAGAACGTGTTGGACCATTTGAAGTTGAGTCAGCCTTAATTGAACATCCAGCTGTTGCAGAAGCAGGAGTAATTGGCAAACCTGACCCAGAACGAGGTGAAATCATTAAAGCTTTCTGTATTCTAAGGCCTGAACACGAAGAAACCGATGAGCTCAAAAAAGAAATTTCTGAATTTGTAAAAAAGAGTTTAGCAGGACATGCATATCCGCGTGAAATAGATTTTGTAAAAGGATTGCCAAAAACACGTTCAGGAAAAATTATGCGTAGAGTCTTAAAGGCAAAAGAGTTAGGAATGCCTATCGGAGATACCTCAACACTTGAAGAATATTAAATAAAACGGAGGAATATTGACTAAAAAACTTATAATCGGCAATGAAGCTATTATTCAGGGAACACTGGCAACAGGTGCTCAAATGATGACCGGATATCCAATTACACCTGCTAGTGAAATTCTACAACATTGGTCTGAAGCAGTCGTAAAGAACCCAAAACTGAAACTTATCCAGGCTGAAGACGAAATGTCTGCTGGCTTTATGATGCTTGGAGGCGTTTTGGCTGGACTTAAAGCTTTTACAGCCACGGCTGGTCCAGGAAACGTTCTTATGCAAGATGCTTTTTCAATGGCAGAAAATATGCGCCTGCCAACAGTTGCCTTTATTAACCAGCGCGGAGGACCATCTACTGGAACTGTAATTTATTCCCAACAAGAACTAAATCTTACCTGTTTCGGTGGAAATGGTGAAGGATTAAGAATAGTTTATTCTTGCTCCAATGTTCAAGAAATGTATGATTACGCTATTAAAGCTTTTAATACTGCCTGGAAGTATCGTTTTCCCACTTTTGTTTTAAGTGATGGATATCTTGGCAAAACAATGACAGAGATTGATGTTTATACTACTGAAGAAAAGAAAATTGAAATAATTAACCCTACAGATTATCTATTAGACGAAAATAAAGAACCAGGCAAATATGTAAATTTACGCAATACTTATAATCTTGAATATGAACTTCATGATCTTATAATCAAACACAAGAAGGCTCTTGATCAAATTACTCCAGAAGTGATTGAATATTTTGATTATCATACTCTTGATGCAGAAATTGTCATATTTGCCCATGGAATTGTGGCAGCTTCTGCTAAGCAAGCAGTTGATATTTTGCGAGAACAAGGAATAAAAGTTGGTCTTTTCCGTCCAATTACCCTTAATCCATTTCCTAAAGAAAATGCCAACGATGTCTGTAATAAAAAAAGGAATCTTTTGGTTATTGAATCTTCTTTAGGACAGTTTGAAAAACTGCTTAAGAGTAATTTATATGGTAAAACCGTGCCAATAAAAACCTTACTAAAACCAGCAATGGCGATTACATCAGAAGAAATAGTAGATAAAGTAAAAGAGCTATTAAAGGAGAATAAATGATACCTCCAGCATTTCCAAAATCTTGGAAAAAACAATCAAAACCTCATTTATTTTGTCCGGGTTGCGGTCAATCCCTGGCCTTAAAAATATTGGGTTTCGCAATTGACGAATTAGAAATACAAAATAGAACAGTCTATGCTACTGACATCGGCTGTTCGCTTCTTTCGTGGGATATGTTTGATATTGATACCATTCAAACCCATCATGGACGAGCAATGCCTCTTGCAAGTGGATTTAAAATAGCAAACCCTAAAGCAATTGCAATTGCTTTTATTGGAGACGGCGGCGGCTATGCTATTGGGGCTCAGCATTTAATTAATTCAGCTATGAGAAATGATAAAATAACTATTATTTTAGTAAACAATACAAATTATGCCATGACTGGCGGACAATTAGCGCCGACAACATTAATGGGACAAAAAACAACTACATCTCCCCAAGGCAGACAAGCTTCTCAAGGACATCCTTTAAAGGGTCCTGAAATGTTAGTTCCAATTACTTCTTCTAACGCCTATATTGCAAGAGTAATATCTCATAACTTTCAAGAGACTTTAAATGTCTTTAAAAAAGCAATTAAAAATCAAATTGATGGTCGAGGATTTAGTTTTGTTGAAGTTTTATCAATGTGTCCTGTCAACTGGCGAACTGATGCCCAAGAATCTTTAAATTATGTAGATGAAATGTCAAAAACGTTTAAAGTAGGAGAGCTAAAATGCCCAGAAAAATAGTTTTTGCTGGTGAAGGTGGACAAGGTGTCCAGCTCGTTGCCAAAATAACCTCAATTGCAGCTGAAAATTCAGGTAAAAATTCCACATATTTACCAAGTTTTGGAGTCGAACAACGAGGTGGTGTATCGATTGCATTTGTGAAAATTGGCTCTAATCCAATTGTTTATCCCCGTTTTGCTAAAGCAGATATTATTGTTGCCTTTGGAAATCGGGCTATTGAAGAAATGAAAAAATATGCCGATGATAATACCCTTTTTATCTACGACAATTCCGCCATCAATAATGATCATTTATCAAAAATACAGAATCAAATTAAAAATTACTTGGCAATTCCGGCTCTCGATATAAGTAAAAAGAAATATTCTATTAAATCTGCTAATATGCTTCTTTTAGGAGGCTTATCAGCTCATCTAAAAGAAATTGATTATTCAAAAATTGAAAATGCTATTCTTCAAGAATTAAAATCAAAAATTGCTAAAAAACCAGAAATCAAAGAATTTAATTTAAACGCATTAAAAGAAGGCAGAGAAATTGCTGAAAGTTTTGACCAACAAAATGTTCCTTTTGAGGGTGCTGATAAAAAAGAAATAGAAAGAACATTTAAAAAAGAAGGTGTTAGTTGGACAAGATTTCCGGAATATTGCAAAGGATGTTCTCTCTGTATAGTAACTTGTCCTGTCCACGCTCTAAAATTCTCTTCTGATGCTGGATTTTTAGGGACACCGCTACCAATTGTTGATATAGAAACATGTACTGGTTGCCTAAAATGCCAACATATTTGCCCAGACGGCGCTATTAGAGTTGATAAATCTAGCTAGTTCTCGTTGAAAAATTAAATATTATCTGATATAATATTTTTAACTTATGGGCCCATAGCTCAGTTGGTAGAGCGCCCCGCCATAGGCGGGGAGGTCAGGGGTTAAATGTATTTTATCTACATATTACAAAGCTTGAAAGATCACAGATATTACATCGGTTCTACTAGAGATTTAGAAAGAAGAATTAAAGAACATAATTCAGGTAAAACTATTTCACTCAAACATCGATTACCTCTGAAGTTAGTTTATTCAGAGAGTTTTAAAACCAGAAAAGAAGCATCTGTCCGAGAAAGAAAAATTAAAAGCTATAAGGGAGGTAATTCGTTTAAAAAATTAACATGGGCCGATAGTTCAGTGGTAGAATGCCTCCATGGCATGGAGGAGGTCCGGGGTTCGAATCCCCGTCGGTCCACCAATAAAAATAATTAGAGCGTCCCGATGAACATCGGAAAGACCAGGAAGAAGTTTATCCCGCATACCTTTAGCAAAGCGAGGAATCTCCTTGGGTCCACAAAATTTATAATTCTTTATAAAAAAAATCACTCAAAAGAGTGGTTTTTTGATATAATATAGTTACAATGTTGTTAGAGGTGATTGAGATGCTCAGATCAGCAGGATATTCGGAACGTTTTGCAGAATCGCTAAGAAGAAGGCGCTATCTAAGACAAAAAGGATGTTGTTCTTTGGAAGAGATTCGTGAGCTTGCAAAGCTAGCCAAAGAAACAAATCCAGAGTTACGACGGCGCGTAACAGAAGGAATCCTTAACTCGTGACAAAAGTCACAACCTGTTTGCGGGGCCTCGTTCAATCGAGCCCCTTTTTCTTATCAAACTAATTAACGATTTGACTGGATAAAACATATAAAACTTGATAAAATTAAATCTATGTCCAACATAAACATTAAAAAACTTATAATCTACAAAATATGAAATCATCATTAAAAATAAAAATAATATTATTATCAATTATCATCGGAGCAATATCCGGAGGAATAACAACTTATATCATTTCGAATTTCCAAAAAGAAAGTAATGATAATTTAATTAAGAACTTTTATGATACAGAAACAGCCGTCCATGTAAGTCCGCACGGTTTGCGTAAAAATATAACTGATTTGGGAGACACAAAAATCCTAGTTGACCTAAGAAGCCATGAAGAATATGAAACAGAACATATTATCGGTGCTATTAGTATACCGGCCTACAAGACTCCTGACGAATCAGCCTATAGCGAAGTGGATAGAATCGTCGAGGCCTTTAAAGTATTGCCAGAAGACAAAGAAATAATTGTCTATTGTTACAGTATGCCGTGTATGACTGGCAGAAAAATCGGTAAAATGCTCTCTGATAATGGAATTTATGTAAAACAACTCGAAATAGGTTGGCAGGAATGGCGATACTACTGGAATTTGTGGAATCACGACGGAGAAACTAAAGTAAATCCGGCTGACTATGTAATCAGCGGATCTGAACCAGGAGAATTTAAAGGATTGGGAGGTTCAACTTGTCCTATTGGTGGTGATTTTGGTTGTTAATTTATAAGATCTATTTATTGACGAATTGTACTATTTTTGATATATTTAATTCATGTTCACGTCCATACTAAAATTCTTGACGGTATCAGAACCTGTCGCTTGTAAAAGTGCAGGACGATCTGGTCACTTGTCAAAAGTTTTAGTGGCTGGTGGGTCCAAGCTCCTCTGATATCCCCTATAGCCCACCAGTTGAATTATTCTTCTATACTTGCATGACACTAAAACCAAATCCAGAGTCAAAACTTGCCTTTGAAGCAGGTAAGATCATCTGTTGAAGGTATTAGTGGCTGGTGAGCCAAAGCCCGGAGCCCACCTTGACTCACCAGTTGAATCATTACTATTCTTATACTTTGGTTGACACTCCTTGATTGGCCCCGATGTCCATCGGGGCTCTTTTTTTAAAAAAAAGCGGCACGAGAAGTGCCGCTATTGAAATCTTGACTGGTTACGTAGCTAGAGTTTAGTCCTAGATTGTTCTATCTTTTCTTCGAGCTCCGCAAGCTCTTTAGCCCATCCATGAAGCGGATCAAAAGCCTCTCTTAAATCGTTGATCATCTTGGCGCATTCTGTCGTCAGCGGACCTATGGCACTCAAATCATAACGGCCGGAAGCTAACTGAGAAATCTTTTCTCTGACCTTAGATTCGAGTCGCCTTTTGCAAGCGGCTATATCACCTTCTAGAGGTGAATAAGAGTGGACTCTAGGCGATGCTACTGTAACCGGTGCTTCCTTTAGCACTACTGCCATTTCCAACACCCTCCATTTTGCTTGAGATAATCATAATTTTACTATAAAACAGGTATAAAGTCAAGTATATATAATAAAAAAAAATAGGTCTTTTTTAACCATATGTTTTAACGGCTCAATTATTGAGCCGTTAAAACCCAAACGACACAAGTCTAAATATTGATTTTTATTCAACTTGTTTCTTTAAAAAGTAGCCATTCATAATTGCAGATATTATCCAAAATACGAATTGGAATAAGGCTAACGTCAAAAATAGATCATATGACTGAATATACATTAAAATAGATGCAAATATCCCTATAGAAATAGGTAAAAGCAGC
>SDBT01003281.1_pt1 | contig 28099 bp, 40 predicted proteins | sample 2277101 | NCBI WGS metagenome assembly SDBT01 (sample SAMN10404973, study PRJNA504765) | marine sediment metagenome | isolation source: marine sediment core GS10_PC15, 103 cmbsf | place: Arctic Ocean: Southern Knipovich Ridge | collected 2010 | reverse complement strand
AGAGACATTATTCAGTTGTTGTTGGATCGCGGAGCTAATCCCGATATTCCAGGTCACTATGGACAGACAGCTCATATATTCGCTGCTCGTTACGGATACAAATCGTTAAAGTCGAATAGGAGGGAAATATGAACGGACTATGTAAATATGAACCGATAAATTTTATGCTGCTCCAAAAAATCCATCGATGGAATTTGAAACACTGCGAGATACCTTGACAGAAAAGAATAGATCGGTTTACGAAGTCATCGAATCCCAGGATTTGGATGCGGTATCTTTTTATCACCATTCCGACGACGAGGTGGACACGTTGTCCGTATTTTACAAGAATGCACGTGAGCTATTAACAGTCAATGGATTTTGGAGAGACTTGTTCCTTCTTAATTGTACTCCTCTCAGTTCACTAAAACGTAGATTCTCGAAATTGCAGCATATATCCGCTGTACGGATGATGTATAAATGGCTGAATATTTCCGACGAGTCAATGACGCGCGCAAGCATCGAGGCAGCACAGACCTTTCTCTTAGAAAATTGGCTCCACCCCGGCTTTTACCCCTTTCTTCCTAGATCTTTAGCGGCTAATACATTATGTACAATGGAATCTGGCATGATTTTGTGTCGAATGAGCAGCACGAAAAATCTGTGCATTTCTTTCACATTTTATGCTGAAGATGCTGTTCACCATGTGCGTATGTTGTTTGATACGACCACTAAGACGCTTATTCCGTATTCTATACGACATGAACCAGACGCACACAGTCATCCTCTTTCCGGGAAAACCACCGAAGAGGTAATACGTGCTATACTAAGACGTGAATCTCATTGATTATTAATATATATTGTAAATTATATATATTTAAGCATGCTTTTTATACTAAGAATTAGAGTGTCATTTTAGATATGTTTACACCAAGCATGTTCTCTCCGAGTCCACTCTGGAAACATTTTTTGAGCAAAATAGGAATAGGAATATCCTTCATTAAGAATGTAGCAATTCAACATATCGTCCAGCTTTTCTTCGTCTGCCTTTCCTCTCAAGTATTCATCCGCGGTTTTTGCCATCGTGGACCAAATCATTTTGTAGCCAAGAACACCTAATATACAGATTGGAACTTTTGGAACATCATTTTCATCAAAATCTTCCCCTTTTATAAATTCGTTGATGCATTCTACTCCTGAAACAAGAGATGCTGGATCGTCGATCCCGAACCAAAATTTAACCTTTTCTGAAAGCAACTCGCAGGCTACAATGTCGTAATGGTGTCCGCCCCACAACCCTTCTATATAATGTTTGTATAAATTGTCCTTTTTAGCGTGATTCTTTCTCAGTTTCACGACTAGAGGATCGTCCGGATTACCAGAGGCGCCCGCCGCGTATAGTTGCGCCCATTGACGTTTTTCTTTGCTCAACTTAAACTGTTCACCAACCAAAAGGTTCAACAGATCCTCGTTTTTGTGGTAGAAACAGAGATAAAGAGCGTATCCTTGAAAGCATTCAGGATATTCCCATTTATCTACTACCTCATCCACTTCTTGTACGCAAGAAAAAAGTGGATGATTGGAAAAGAAATTGACAAAAGCCTCGTTGAGTTGAAGCATGCATAGACCTTTCAATATTTCCATCGCCTCTATGGTAGAAACGCCACCCTGGTAGGATCTTGAACCCGTTTTAATGCTATATCGTCTTGCGGCTTCAAACTCTTTCGAGATACCATAAGCCTTAAGCTTTCCAACGAAAGACAGTTGATCGTAAATCAGACACCATAGTTCAGTAGGAAGTGCAAAAGTATCAAAGTGCTTATCCATGTCGATCAATTTTTAACGTATTTGTGGAGTTTTGAAAGTTTCATAAGCAAAAACAGCATAAAAATTTCACTTTTTTGAGAAATAAACTAATATAAAATTGGTTTATTTTTAGAGTTCTGATGCCGGTTTGAAAGAATTTTTGGAAACGCTATAATTCAGTGACCTTTATTTAAGTGCAGCAGTTGCAATCGTCTGGAATCGTGTGAAAAATGGGTATATCCTCGTCATCGATTACCATTTTTAGAACTTCGAGGTTTTTCAAAACGTCTTCTACTGGACGGAGGTATGGGGCTTTTTCAGATGTTGCGGAAGAAACAACAAATCCAAACACAAAATTAACACCCTTCATCTCATCGTCAATATCGTGAGGATAACGGAAAACCCTAAAATCAACACCGTCAAGAGCTATCACTTCATCTACGATCTCATAAGTAAGTTCGTTGATGACATCTTCCACAATTTCATCCATCAGGTTTGGATAATCGCTATCCTCTGGCCATTCCTGACGTGCTGAATCTGCCGTTTTTTGAAAATGTATATATTTCTGATATTTTTCTTCGTCAATCTTCTTCAAAAGTCGAAGAATACCACTCCAATCATAAAAAACCCCCAAAACACTTTCTATTCTACCGATAGTCATCTTGAAAATATATATCTACAGATGTTTATATTTTCATTTTTTTCCCTTTTCTACAAATATTTTTGGGACCTTTATTTATCTTGCTCGGTAGATGCGCGGTTTTTGTGGCACACTGAGTTGTTTTCCAACCGGTATAAGGTCTTTTCGTTTCTTGGTGGGGGCTTCAAGACTCGGAAGATCTTCTATTTCAAATTGTTCCTGCAAATCGACATCGGTGCGGACTTCTTTGATTGTTCCGAGTTGAGCTGCGGAAATAATTTTGAGTGGGGATTTGACAGTGCATTGTAATTGCATTTCCTCCAAAGGTTCAGGCTCGGGAATGAGGGATCCAATTTCTTCTCTCTCAAAGAAGTCGCTCGGACCCTCTTCTGGACCACTCAGAGAAACGTGCAACAAATCCGCACCCACATCCATCAGTGGGTTGGGGATTTCTGTTGTCTTTTGGGGTTCTTTGAATGCGCTTTGTTGAATGGGGATATGAATGGGACTGATAAAAAGTTGACGGCAACATGGTTTCAGCTTCAACTCTTCAAAAATCTGTTGGTTGGTATATTTTCGTTTCACGCTGAGTTCTTCATAATCCTGTTCGACGTCGTATTCAACAAGCAACTCTTGAAACTGCATTGGATCGTCCAAAGCGTCTAGCAAATCGATACGCTGATCCTCATCTACCAATGGCAACGCCTCAATGATTTGTTCTGGGTTCCAACGCTTCTCTTTCGTATATTCTAAAAAAGGTTCCCATTTATCGCCAATAATCTTTGCGCAGTTAAAACACCGTAAATACGGCAGCACATCGTATTGCTCTCCATGAAACAAAAGATTGGCACGTGTTAGTTCCATATCTTGAAGTTCGTCATTGGTTGTCGCTTCCAACCTTCTTTTCCACCATAAATTTGGATCCATCTGAATCTCTTCCTCTTCCTCTTCTGTTCCTTGTCCCTCTTCTGAGAAATCTCTACCCTGCTCTTCCAAGAAAGCTTCTTCCTCTACAGAAAAGAACTCTCCAGGTTCCTGTTTCTCAGGATCCTGAAACCGCACGGTTTCGTCGAACTCATCTTCATCCCCTTCCTCATCGAACCATTCTTCTTCCCCCTGATAGTCAGTCTTCCTCAATAGAGACATTATTTTATGGTGTGTTAATAATCATAAAAGTAAATAATAAACAAACAATTTTTTGAGTAGATTTTAGGAATGACCGCGCAAGGGACTTAACGGAGATGGTTGATATTGTGATCGTAGAGTTGCGATCATCGGTAGGCGGATAAGGAACTCTGGTAAAGGGAGTGGGTATCTTTTGGCAAATTTACTTTCTGCAGCGATTTCGGCAGCTCTTTTTGCTCGCTCACTTTTGGCACGGATCACGGGGATCGTTGTGTAGTGAACTTTCTTCGTTTTCATTTGTAAGTTCATGGAATATTTCTTTTATTTACAAAGAAATAGTGAGAATTTTGGGATTAAAAGTTTGATTGCATCAAAAGAAGATATCGGATGAGATCTGCCTTTACTCGCGCGTATTTTTCCACGTCGTCGTTGACTACGGGAAAAATACGAATAATCACTTTTCGCATCGCCGTATTTCGTACTTTTGGTGGGATCGCATCCAACAATCTGGATTTGGTATAATATTGAAATAGGAACCCAGCAGTGAGCAGATCCGGATTTAGATGTTCAAATCCCGGCAAACGACTTGCTTTTTTAGCGGAGGCTTCACTGGAGAGTGCAAGCTCTGAGACTCTTTGTATAGCCTTGTTCAGATTCGAGATGGCTGTTTTTGTTGGCGTGCGCTGAGTGGAAGGCCCTGCTGCAGAGTCCAAGTCCTGAGATACAAAATCCTTTTCCTCTTTCTTCATTTTTAAGATAGTTGAGCAATAAATTATTGTTTAGGTTCATGGACCATAATTATTCATTTTTCTTGATAAAACTATAGATTTACTCCATCACTATGAATATCCACTCTGTTGGGAGTTTCGTCTATACGAATTCTTGAAGATGTTTCAAGAGCACCACCGTTATTGAAATAAACATGTTTAGTAGTTCCTGCTGGAGGCGTGAAAGAGTTAATAACGGTTAAATCATTTTCTGTTAAACCTTCTATAAATACGCCCAAATTCGGCTGAATATACCTGCCAAAACTATAGACATCTTTATATATAAAGATGACAAAAAAAATATTAAGTAGTTCGATATGCAATTGAAAAGAACATATTAATTAATGTCAGAGGAAAAAAGTCACCACCCTCAATGTTAACTCTTGCATTAACTATTAGTTTACCTGATGTTCCTTTTTTATCAACGCCCCCGACGACAACACTATTAGCGGCGCTATATGCTACAAAAGTTCCACCTAAGTCTGCATTATAACCAAAAGGCATTCCTAATATTTCAAAAGCAAAACTGGGTGCTAAAGCAATCATTCCTGTAGCTCTACCGTAAATACAAACAGTTGTTCCCACTCTAGTAAGTCTAAATGATTGCGGTACAATCGTTCCAATTGTAGTTACATTAAATTCATCTGCAAATGTAGGGGTCCAAAAATCATCAGATGCCGTGACAGGTCCTGTAGGTCCTGTATGTCCTGAAGGTCCTGTAGCTCCTGTATTTGCTGCGGTTCCATGAAGTCCCTGTGGTCCTGTAGGTCCTGTGACTCCTGTGGGTCCCGTGGCTCCAGTATTAGCCGCAGTCCCATGAAGTCCCTGAGGTCCTGTTGGTCCCGTGTCACCCGTGGGTCCTGTAGCTCCGGTATTAGCCGCAGTCCCATGAAGTCCCTGAGGTCCTGTTGGTCCTGTGTCTCCTGTGGGTCCTGTATTTCCTGTGACTCCCGTAGGTCCTATTGGTCCCTGAAGTCCTGTTGGTCCTGTGTCTCCTGTGGGTCCTGTATTTCCTGTGACTCCCGTAGGTCCTATTGGTCCAGTTGGTCCCGCAATTCCGGGAGGTCCGACCGGTCCAGGAATTTTACATATTTTTACTTTTTTCGGAGGACAACATTTTGAACGACCCATTTTAGGTAAGCCATTTTTTCTGTGTTAGTTTTCGACAGCGCACGCGTGTAAACGAAAGGAGAGATGTTGACATATTTGCCGTTCACATTGTAAAATCAACATTCTCGACAACCCATTGCATCGTGGTCGAATCCGAACCAGTTTCTCCGCAATCCACACACACGCCACTATTTTCAGCGGCTCACTGATGCATTTTAACAGGGTACATCGTCCATATAACTCTGTAGCCAGATCACGCACTTTGGGATGGTCCGTGTGTTGATCTAAATAACGCGACAATCGTTGTTGATCACGACGCGGTATAATTTTAGGCATGGTGCTCACGATCTTGTACCGCAACGAAGTAAGATTTGTAAAATAGCTATGTTTAAGGATCTGGTCAATGGTGGGTCGCTGAATCGGATCGATCTTTAGCATCCACAACACCAGCGCATTGAATTCTCGATATTCAGGACGCGCATAACGCGAAGGAAACGTGGCCCTTTTGTGTGTCACAGAGGGGTGCATCTTGAAAGATTCCATCCATTTCGGTTCCGAAGAGGCGTTTGGTCCATTTCTTGCCCATTCCAACAAACAATTGCAAGCGCTCTTGTAAATTGTTTTTTTCTTTTGAATTACTTTTTCGGGATCTTTGTCAGTTATTTTTCCTTGTGAAGGAAATAGTGGCTGCCCATAAGCAATTTCAAAAAGAGTGCACCCTAGAGACCATATATCCAGTGGATAACTCCATCCCTTACGGAACCAGCATTCTGGAGGCCGGTGACTGTAGGTGCATACACGATGGGTAAAAAGAGACGGTGCGGTTTTGGCATCATCTGCAGACAACGACTCCCTTTCGGGTTTCTGACTCTTTTTATGTTGTGAATCCCACACACACACAGCCAACGTAAAATCGCCCAATTTCACGGTTTTATCCTCAAACAAAAGCACGTTGTTTGCTTTCACATCAGCGTGGATGATTTTTTGTCGATGGAGACACGCAATAGCTTGAACCAAAGAATAAGACCATTTCTGCAACAAGTCGGATGGGACACATTTCTTTTTTCCTCGTGTGTAGCGTGCCATATCGGTTTCGGCAAGACGTTGGAAAATATGCACTTCCTTTGCGGTTGTGTGAATGTGCAAGGCCGTGTTGAGCGCTGGATGAGAAATCGTCTTCATGATCGAATTTTCCAAGATATTTGGGATCCCCATTTCGTTGATCTTGATGCATTTCACTGCATACGCTTTTCCATATTCATCACAGCATCGATACACAGCCCCATAACTCCCTTCCCCCAATTTTTCATCATCGAAAATCTGTACTGTGGAACCAATGGACATTCCTATATTTGGAAGAAACCAACAAAACTTTGTACGATTATCTTTTTCGTTTGTAAATTTACAAATTAAAATAGTCTTTATTTTCACTGTACCATTTCACCGTTTTGACAAGTCCCTCTTCAAAAAAGATGCGTTGATGCCATCCCAACTTTTCCAATTTTTCTATGGAAATAAAGTACCTCGGATCGTTGAAGTCCCGATCTTTTGTATAGTAATAACGATCAAAATACATTTCGTCGCACTCAGGGTCCATTGTCTTTATGAGCATTTTAAATACATCATTCACGCTATATTCCACTTCGGACCCTATATTATAGATTCCTCCCACTTCTCCTTTGTGCAAAATGAGATCAAAAGCTTGGACCACGTCGTCGGTGTAGAGAAAAGACCTCTTTTGTTCTCCGGAACCTTGGATGGGACACTCTTCCCCATCCAAAAGATGACAAATAAATTTGGGAATGAGTTTTTCCGGGTATTGTTTAGGACCGTATACGTTGTTGCCACGTGTGATGATCGTGTTCAATCCAAAGGATAAATGATACGACATCACCAAGTGCTCTGCAGCAGCTTTGGTAGCTGCATACGGATTCGTAGGGGCTAAAATGCTCTGTTCCGTAGCTATACTTTGCATTCCTCCATATACTTCATCCGTACTTATGTGAATAAAACGATCAATGCCATGTTCTTTGGACACTTCCAACAACACGTGCGTGCCCAATACATTGTTTTTGGTAAATATAATAGAATTCGCAAAAGAATGATCCACATGTGTGTACGCTGCAAAATGAAGCACGGTATCTATCTTTAAGGAGGTGAAGATGTACTTCATGGCATCTATATCCGTTATATCTGCTCTCACAAACGTAAAATTGGGATGTTTTTGACATTCCTCCATATTTTTCAGATTGGAGCAATACGACAATTTATCCACTCCGACGATGGTGTACTCCGGATACGTTGTAACTATGTGTTGCGCTACGTGCGACCCAATGAATCCTGCAGCGCCCGTAATTAAAATCCGCTTCTTTTTCATTTACAAAATGCATGTAGATATGTTTAAACATTTACAAAATGCATGTAGATATGTTTAAACATTTGCAAACCCGTGAGGAAATGAAAGTGCTCGTATACGGAAGAAATGGTTGGATTGGAGGAAAAATGTGGGATCTTCTCATACAAAATGAAATAGAGTGTGTTGCCGGAAAAGCGCGCTTGGAACACTATGAAGACGTTCGAAGAGAATTGATGTTCCACGCACCCGATCGCGTGATGTGTGCCGCTGGGTTGACTGGACGACCCAACATTGATTGGTGCGAGTCACACAGAGAAGAGGTGATGCGCACCAACGTTATCGCTACCACGGTTCTTGCGGATTATTGCTTTTTATTGGGGGTCCATCTCACCTATTTTGGGACGGGATGTATCTATGAGTACGACGCAGACCATCCCATGCACTGTGATGTTGGATTTGCAGAATGGGAAAGTCCCAATTTTGCAAAATCGTTTTATTCCAAAGCAAAAACACTCACGGAACAAGTTCTCAAAGAATATACCAATACGCTCATTTTGAGGGTGAGAATGCCTCTATCTGACGATCTTCATCCGCGGAATTTCATCACCAAAATTGTCAACTACGAAAAAGTGGTGGATGTCCCCAATTCGATGAGCGTGTTGACGGAGTTGCTCCCTATTGCTGTGGATATGATGTGTAAAAGCACCACGGGTGTGTATAATTTCACCAATCCGGGCACGATCTCTCACAACGAAATTTTGGATTTGTACAAAATACACATTGACCCCACCTTTGAGTACCACAACTTTACGCTGAAAGAACAAGCTAAAATCCTCTTAGCTGGGCGTTCCAACAACGAACTCGATGTTTCCAAGTTGCTGACGATGTATCCTGACATTGATCACATCCAGGTAGCCATTATAAAACTATTCATACGTATGAAAGATAATTTACGATTACAGTAAAGGAAACATATGAAAGTTATTTGGTATTTTATTCTGTTTTTAATGTTGATTCTGTTGGTCATATTTTTATTGTTTGGGAAAGAATCGGATATATACATATATCGTACAATTCCATACAAGGTCTATTGCATTAGTCATAACAACCAAGAACGCAAAAGCCGAATGACGCGAAGATTTGAAAAACTGTCTATCCCTTATCATTTTTCCCAAACGTGTGATGAATGTATGCTTTCTCATCGAAAAGCATTGCAAGAATTTATAGAAGACAACACAACCGAATTTGGAATCATCTGCGAAGATGACGTGTATATCAAGTTGTCTTTTGTGCGAGATATTCAGAAATTTCTTTCCTTTATGGAACGTCGTCCTTCTCTTGATTTATTGCTGATTGGTTATTTGCTGCATCCGTCTATTGACATAGCAACACATCCAGATTTTACGGTTGAGTATCCTATAGGTTCCAAAACGTGTTATCCTTATACCTTATATTCATATCCAACAAATCTTTGGGGTGCGCAAATGTATATCGTATCTAAAACGTCTGCTCGTTCTATTTTGCGACGTACAACGAAAGAACGTTGTGCGCTTTTAGATGTTCCATTTTCCGCGGATTTTACAATTACAAAAATTCCTTATTGTGTTTTGGCATATCCACCAATTGCAGTGGAAGAAGGATACATTCAAAATCCAAATCCATCACAAGAACAAATTACATTTCATAAAGAATGTAGTAAACGTTATGATCCTACTTCATTCCTTTGATCATATTTGAATATACATTTGCAAATTCCCAGATATAAACAAATGAGTCTGGTGGAGGAGTTGGAAAAAATAAAAGCACTGGAAAAATATAAGAAAGGTCTTTTTTCGTATTTAACACGCTATTTGTGTACTTTTTTAGAGATACAGTCGAAAGACGCCTATCGAATCGTACGGAAATCCTTTGGATCGTGGTATTTTGATGGAATTCGCAACGGGAAAATAGTCGATTTCCTTCCCATCACAGACATCGTTCGAGAGCGCGATTTGAAGTATCTGTTCAAGAAATTGGATAAAACGTACGAGCCATACAAACCTTTTCACTTTGTATTTCGCATTCATACACATCGTGGGTACAGACCTGCTATCAAAAAATATCTCTCTGAAAAAGATCAAAAGGTAACGTTTGAAACCGAGGATTATAAATATACCCTCAGTATTCTTCAGTATGGGCGGCTCCGTGACTTATATCGGGGTCCTCCGGGATATCTAAACGAATGTATTATGATTATGCAATTACGGTACGGATTTATTGGAACGAAAAACAATCATCTCTCCGTTCCACCCTCGTTGATCCGTCCAACCACCGTAGAATTGTTCGGAAGCCCTCTAAACACGTGCTGTGATCGATACTGTAGCCCTTTTTCCATCGATAAACGCTTTGGAAGCATGGGATCGTTTTTTGACTATACGTTTAAAAGCGGCACCTATCTCGCCAATCCTCCCTTTATCGAAGATGTGATGACGGAAATGTCGCAAAAATTAGTAACCGCATTAGATACGGTTACAAACGTGACTATTTATGTAATCCTTCCTATGTGGGACGAAGAAGCGGTTGCTCGTGGATTGACGTATGACGCGTGGAATTTGTTGAAGGACTCAGACTATCTGAAAGACCATCACATTCTTGGTCAATTTGCGTACCCTTTTTACGATTACTACGACGACAAGTACATCCCTGTTTCCGACGTACATCTGATTTTGTTGTCCAACGTCGAAACCGTGGACACGGGGTCTATGGAAGATTTGATAGAGCGCTGGCATGTGCTCCAAGCGAAAATAGAGTAATTTAAACAACTATTTCTAACATAGAAATAGTTGATGACAACCACCTTGCATAACATTTTGGATCCGGCGTTTGTCAACAAACAGACGCCAGAGTCCATTCGTTTGAAGGTAAAACTCCAGAAGACAGAGGTTAAAGGGGTAGGAATCTTTGCTGTAGAAGAAATAGACGCCAATGAAGTCATTGCGTTGTATCGTTTTCAAGTGTTTCGCAAATCCACGTACAAAAGTCCAACAACTCAGGACTATTGCTTTGCTGCCTACACGAAAGGTGGACATGAAAGTAGAGCCTGGATTGGGGACCTTGTTCCAACATCTTTACAACCTCCCATTCTTTCTGACGATAAAACGTATTATATTCCATTTTGGGCGTATTTTTCCAACGAACCCACACCCCCAAAAATATCCAATGCATGGATCGATAGGAATCTGGAAGAGAATTACAAGCATCGTAACCGACTCAAAGAGGGAGATTACCTCGTTTACAAGTTGGTGGCTACGCAATCTATCGCGATAGGGGAAGAGGTGGTATGGAATTATGGGATAGAGTACGGTGAGCGCGATTACGATACTTAAAACATACTTAAACAAGTATGTTATTTTTCAACCAATCCTTATATCTTATGTGCAGTGAGTTGATGCAACAACTCTCTATTGTCTGCAGCACAACCGTAAGTGTCTACAATGGCCCACACGACAATAAAAATGATGAAGAGAGCGCTAATACTCACAACGCTGGCCATATAGAGCATTTGAGTCAATTCGTCGCCGATAAAGATCCCAAACACAGCAAAGAGGAAGACCGTTAGAATCCAAGTCCACACCAGCATCTCGTATACGTTCATACTACGACCATCACATTGTTGGCAAGCGTGAAGTACACACAGGAAAATCGCAATGAAAATCACAATGTATAAGATAGTGACATACCACATTTTTCTTTTAGATCGCGCTGAAAAAATCTTACGGAAAAAAGTTAAAAAAGTGAATATTTTCAAAACTTATCTTTCCACAAAGATACCAATAGCAAAAAAATGGAAGATTTGCAACAGTTTTTGAAAAACGACCTTTTTAAGGGTTTTGAGGGGTTATCTACCTTTGAACCGTTCATAAAGCAGGCGTCGCACTTACTTTACGAAAAAATGCACGATTCGAAGGATGAAAACCTACCCTTCCCCGTCGATGAATTCTACGACTACAATATGTACAAGATAGTGTTCAAAAATTCTGAGAAAAAGCGGGTTCCACACGTGAAACCAGAGTACATCATCAAAGAAAAGAAAACCGAAAAGATCAAGAATCCCAAAACGGGACGTATGATCTACAAAGATGGGGAGTTGTTCAAAGGTCTCGTTGAGCAAGGATGGATGGACGCATCAGGCAACGTTTTGAAAGCGCACGTCGTCAAAAGGATCAAAAATCCCAAAACGGGGAAGCCATTGACTGTTGGATGTATGAGATTTGATGAAATGGTGAAGGAAGGGTGGGTGGATGTCGAAGGAACTATTCTCCAGGTCGTTCACCCAACCACGAAAAAACCGTTGAGCGTGAAAGACTCCGCATTTGAGACGTTCGTAGAACAAAACCACTTCAACGCAGACGGAACCGTCAAAAGTAAGTAATTATGTGCTTAGCATTAAAATGATTGATATACATATATATATATATTCAAAAATATATATTAGAAAAATGGAAACGCCCGTGATGGACTGTACTCTATTTCGAAAAGAAGATATAATGGGGTTTATACGATTTAAAAGCGGGTTGGTGTGTTGTTACATCAAAGGTGATATAAAACTCGATCTTGGCGTAAAAACCTACAAAGAATACGAACAGATGTTGCGTATATGGACCTCCCCAACAATATATATGGGATTTACTGTAGGAGAAGAGTCGGAACACCGCCACGCTTTTTTGAAGTTTGTAAAAGGTAGACCCGTCGTTCGGTCACGACCTTCAAGAAGATGATTTTAAAAATAACGCACACGTTTCTAAAATGGACGATTACTATACCGTGTTAGGAGTGACAAAAACCGCTACCCAAAAGGAAATCAAAAAGGCGTATCGAGGATTGGCGATGAAATACCATCCAGACAAAAACCCCGGCAACAAAGAAGCGGAAGAGACATTCAAGGAAGTCGCGGAAGCGTACGAAGTCCTCTCAGATGAAGAAAAACGTGCGAAATACGATCGTTTCGGGAAACAGGGATTAAAGGGACATCATTTTGCGCCTGCAGAAGATATGTTTCAAAATATTTTCGGGAACTCGGGGATTTTCCAGTTTTTTAGTGGGCAATCGCATTCATCCGGTCCCAAGCAAACGCAAACGATCCAATACGTGCTGCAAATATCGTTGGCAGAGTTTTATACGGGGAAAACGCGAAAACTTAAGATTCAACGCAAACGGATTTGTAGCGATTGTGAAGGTCGTGGTATCAAGAAAGATGCAACGTTGAAGACGTGTTCTGTGTGTAAGGGGGTTGGTATTGTCGTGCAGCAGCGTCAACTCTTCCCTGGTATGATGCAACAGATACAGACGCCGTGTTGGAACTGCAAGGGGGAAGGATCTATTGTTAACCCCGCTGATCGTTGTATAAGATGTCAAGGAAACAAAGTGGTGGATGCGACCACCATCCTCGAAATACAGATCGAACCTGGGATGAAGTCTGGGGAAGTGTTTCAGTTTCCTGGGGAGGCTGACGAAGTTCCGGGGTATGTTCCAGGTGGTATTCACATCCTTCTCCAACAAAAGCCAGAAGAGGGTTGGGAGCGTATGGGGGGCGATTTGGTGTGCCATCACACCCTCTCTCTCAAAGAAGCGCTCACGGGATACGCATTCACGCTCAAACACATCAATGGAAACGACGTGCACATTCAAAGGACTGGGAAAGTGGTGGAACCAAACGCCAAACACACCCTTCCTTCCTTAGGAATGCCGCTTCGTGGCGCCCCTCTTGGAATATACGGAAATTTACATATTGTCTTTGATGTGCTATTTCCTCTTTATTCGGATATTTGCGACCATGCAAAGCAAATAGAAGCCCTTTTGCCAGGAACCAAAGAAGATTTATCCGGAAAATCTACCGTTTCACCTTTATAGATTTTCTATAAAAAATGAAAATGTATTGTACGTGTCAGATGTTATAAGTATAATAGTAGAATGTCTTTCCAAGGAAGAGACGAAAACCCAAAACCCTGCGAATGTGAGAGAGGAGGAATTCCTTGCGGTGCACGCTCTATGTGTTTTGTGTGCACGAAAGAGGGAGGGAAATATTTCTATTTTTGTTACCTTCATATGCCTGTGGACAGTGCGGGACTTTCTTGGATGGACTCTTTGGGTCCAGAAGCTCTGATTGGTCTTCTATAACAATGCAATTATTTAAAAATAAATAATTTATAAGGTTTAACAACTGACTTGTCCTCGCACCTCGCCATCGGGGTACTTGAGCGTGTGCACGTTGACGTACACGCGCCCGCTGAGGAGATCGTCCAAATCCTGCTGCGTGAGCGGTTGTTTCGCATCCTTGGATGTCCATACACCCCTGAGACGATAGTATTTTCGGTCGAGATCTTCAATGTTCAATCCCTTAAGGATAGGTCCGTTTTCACCGCGTTCTCCAATGTGGAAATGTGCTCCGATATCCGGGTCAATGTTCGAAGACAATTTCTTTACATGAATGTCGTAGTAAACCTGTTTCTTTTCACAATCTACCACCACTTTGCCTTTGCCTTTGCCTCCGGTTCGGACAGGTGGAACTTCTTGATCGCCACTCAGTCTTACGGAAGCGCGAATATTCTCAGGAGGGAATCGTACACCCGCTGCCACCGCAGTAGCGGTACGTCTACGGCTCACACGTCCCAACGGACACCCACTCCCTCCTTGACAGAAGAAAAAGGCACCTATAATCACAAAGATGATAATAACGATGACAATGATCAACACCCACCGATAGTTATGATAAGACATTTTCTTGTAATGAAGAAAAAAAATTGTCAGAAGAAAAGCAAAATATTTACCTCGTGCATAGGGACATTCGAAGCGAGGATTTCCTCTTGAATGTACCGGAAATCCTCGACTTCAAACGGATGGTTGTCTTGACGTTGAAGAACATGAAAATACGTCCCATTTTCATACCAAAAATCGATGACGTGATAGGCAATACTCAATACGCGTTCCCAATCCCACCAATCCCATTTCCATCCCTCTTCCGTACCAACATCCCCGTTCCTTAGGGATTTTACAATTCCATATTCTTTCTGTGCAAAATTTGTCAACAAGGGATGATCGGGAGATCTTTTGTTGTAACAGTTCACCTCCATTTTTAGAGATGCCCAGCACATTGCACTTTCAATTGTCGAACGTTGTACCATAAACTGTTCCCTGACATTGCTCTGCATAGAAGCAGCCGCACGCCCACTTCAACAGGTGTTCGTAGCGATCCAGCGTTTATTTTTCGCAAGCAAGCTATTTCCTGACGACACCAACGAATAATATAGTTTCGGAATTTTGTGTGAGAAGTATGGGCACACGTTTTTTCCATCTGAAGCACTCGTTTGTGCGTATGTGTCCAACTTTCTGCGAGACATGCTTGTCTTGCCCATTCTAGTTTCGTTTTTCTTGCGTTGTAAACCATTTCTTTTACAAAGACAGATTGCTTTATTAAAGGAAATACCAACAAACCCCAGATACCATCGACGCCACGCTCGTTATCAGTAGAGCAATTCCAAAGTTAGAACGAAACCATGTGGACCAATTCTCTTCCGTTGTGATCAAAACATCTCCCCAATCTCCAATGGGGGAATGTCCAGTCGGCCCCCTTGTTATGATCTCATACCAATCGGTATTTCTTATTGTCCATCGATCTCCTATTTTCACTATCGCTGTGTCGCAAATACCAAGACCGTAATAGTTATGGGAATATAGACCCCATTCAGGGTATTCTTCATTTTTTTTGTCCAATACATATTCACCATTCCATCCTCTATGCATAAGGGGCATTCCTGAGACATACAAACTTTCTGGCGATGTCATTTTCATGGTAATCCCATTCTATTTTCAGTTCATTATGTGTTGATATTTATATGTGCATTTATGTATTGATATAATACATAAATTATTTTTCCGATTTAATGATGACGGTGATGGTGGTATCCCCTTCCGTACCTGTAAGGTCTTCCAGGAGACATGGACATATCTCCGTGACCTTCTCCGTGATATTCACCGTGGTCCACGTAAAGGTATCCTGAACAAACAAGAATCCACAGCAATACGAGGATAAGGACAGCCCATCCCAAATAGTATCCATTGAAATTATCAAACGTTGATGTGTCAACCATTTCTCTTTCTTAAAAAAAAGAAAAAATAGAAAGAGATATTTTTTCTTGATATGAGAGGTTTTGTGTACTATATTTTGTACGTTCCTTGAAAAATGAGAAAACGTCGCCATAAAAAGCGTTCTCAGAAAAAACGCTGTTATTCCAAGTTTGGAGGGGCTGCAAAGGTGATGCAGTGTTTATTGGTAGATTATAGCTTTCTTCGCGCCGCACATGCTTCTACTACACCAAGAGGATTCAACAAACATGTGCAAATGTTGACCGCTATTACAGACAATTACAAAAATTATCGAATTTCTCTTTCCAGTACGGACGGACGGACGTATTTCGACACGGCATTCCCTGCAACAAGCCACAACGGGAAAAATGTCAAGGATATCAACGGGGAAAATATCAATGTGAGTGGTGGCGTTGAAGTTCAATATGCCAATCTTATTACGTATGAAGTCGTTTATGAACGTTCGAAAGGTTTTGGAAAGGAACATGGTGTGGGTGCTGATGCGCGATGGGATGAAACAGTGGGTGCCATTCAGTATTTCTTAGCGAGAACAATACGTAGAGACACATGCGATGTGGAAGCCTTCGTATTGCGCGTGTCACACAAACCCGACGCACTACCAAGTAGTATTATTCCAATCAAAGCGCAAGATTTTGCCATCGTGGACAATCAACCCTTTATTGTTGTGGACAACAACATCATCCCTGTCAAACCCGAAAATATTGCAGTTATCGCCAACCAAACCTTTGCTGTGGTCAATGGTCAGCCTTTCTTATTGCCGGACCAGAAAATGAGCGCAAATATTCCTGCACTGTAAATAAAATGTTCTGCACGACGAATAATCGAACACGTCAAAAAAGACGACATAGAAAATTGCTTTCCATAGACCCTGAAGACGTGCCTGCGTGTTTTGAAGCGAAGGAGGAGCTTGTGAACGCGCGTATAGTGCGAGTGATCGACGGATACACGGTTGAAGTGTTGTTTTTGCACGGTGGAAAGGTCCCGACAAAAATCAAAATTCGCGTGCAAGGTGTTAATATCCCAAAACTTCGTTCAAAAAGGAAAAAAGAACGCAAAGCTTCCCGCCATATAAAAGAAGAGGTAGAAAGAGAACTAAGCAAACAAAAGGTTGTTAAAGTAGTCTTTTATCGATGGGATACGTATGGGGGGCGTGTTTTAGGAGATATCCAGATGAATGATGGTTACCTTAGCGATTATTTGCTTGTAAATTGTTATGGACAAATTTATGAAGGACGAAAGAAAATACCCTTTTCAGACGAAGATTTAGAGGGGATGTTTTTCTAAGGGTGAACACATATATATACATGTGATATATATGTATATATATAAATATGGATGTCCGCGTGCTATATGGCTTTCAAATGGATTGTACGGGATGCGTAGAAGGAGAAAAATATATAGTATGCGGTGGAAAATTGTGGCACAAACAGGCGCCTGATGAAATCGCTTCCAAGATCGATTTCTGCAAGGATTTTCCTTTGAAAATGTATCAAACTGAAGAAGGCGTGTTCCTCGGGTTCCGAATTGCACGGTACGGCACATACCGTACATCCTTACCCCAATTTCATCAGCGATTGAAGAGTTTTGAAAAGTATGTGGAACGAGCAGAGGAGTTGTTGAAAGAAATTTGTGCGGATTGTCATTTACGTGGAAACACGTTCGATTTCATTACAGTAAAAATCGAAAATGTTTAATCGAATAAACCTTTTAAAAACATGATTTCTCGCAAGTCCTTGGTGAAATTTCTTGGCATCCACCTTATTTTTGGGAGCCTTTCGACCTTGCAGTTTTGGGTATTGTCTTTGGTGGTGGGAACGTGGACAGGAATCCCTTTCATTGGCGTGATGTTCCTCATTACGTTGCTCAAAAATTATGCTGTTTTGACCATTGACGCGTTGTATGTGTACCCGAAAAAATGGGCCAACGCCGAAGAACGAGAACATCCCACATCAAGGTATGTTGGTGAATTTCATCTCTTTTTCTGGATGGCGGCGCTTGTAGAGTCAACCAGTGTGTGTTTGTTGAGCGTGTTGTTTGGATTTGCCACGGATCCATCCACTTATTGTAGTTACGCAGTCTCGTATCTGTACTTTTTTCCGATTATGTTTGCCTTTGAAGTCTTTTTTGACTTTTTCCATTATTGGGCCCACCGTCTGTCGCATGTTGGGTTTCTTTATAAATATTTTCACAAGATCCATCATCGACATCGGTACACCACTGGAATCCTCACCTATTATCAACATCCCCTCGATTTAGTGCTTTCCAACACAATTCCGACCCTATTGTCCTTTGCCATTTTGATGAACGTATTCGGGGTGAGAATGGACCTCTTTCAATTCTCGTTGCTGGCAGTGTTCAAAACTGCGGTGGAAATAGGCGGTCATTTGGGAAAGGAAATGGACAAGTCGTCCAGTTGTCCGCAGTTCTATTGGTTACCCAAGTGGTTAGGGTGGGAATTAAAGCCTTCAGATCACTACAAACACCATACACACTTCAATTGCAACTATTCCAAGCGTTTTAGTTTGTGGGATCGGACGTTTGGAACGTATAGTTAAATTTATATCTATTATATCTATAGATATACATTTATAGATATAGATATATCTATAAAATCTTTTTAACGGGATGATATCTATTCCTAAATGCAGAAAATTATCGAGGATGTGCTGAATGTCAACAAAATCACGTATCTGTTTTACACCAAACCCCTAACTACCACTGCACAAACCAAAAAATTTATAGAGCTACGAAAGAAAAAGCACAAACACGTCTTTATTGTGGAGCGCGTCCCTAAAATAGAAGTGTTTTTTAGGGCGTGTATGGAAGAACATGGCTTGGAAGGGATGGAAGGGCTAAAGTACGCTATTTTTCGTGGAGAAACGGTATACTTGGCTTCGGAAAACATCTCAGAACAGGATTTGCGTGAAGAGATGTATGATGACATTGTCAACAGCAGCGAATTGTTTGCATGTGAAGAGTGCAAGGACATCATTCGCTCTCAAAAGATGAAATGCGCTTCGTGTGAGGAGCCGAGTTATTTGTGCACGTTGTGTTTTTCCAAAATTATCATGGCTTGTTCTGGATCGGCGCTGTGTCCCAAATGCAACAGAGCCTTTCTCGATTTTCAGGCCAAATTGTTTTTGGATGAAATGCTGGACTTATACAAGTCCGATCCGCGTAATCTGTTCACGTTACTCCAAAAGAAAAAGAAACACCTCCCTCCCTCTCTCAAAAACCTCACAAACATCCTTCATTCTGCGATGGGAGAAGCAAAATCGAAAGGTGAAAAATTTGATTTCCAATAAAAAATCGACACGTTTTAAATTTTTTAAAATGTATCCATGTCTTGTCATTCATCACAACATGTCAAGCGATCACGAACCCGAATCGGACATTGACGTCCGATTCGTCGTGTTGATCAACGATGTCGAAAGTCAAGAGCTGCCATGTCATCCCCACGATTTGATTGATTTTTGCACCAAAGTGTATTGTAACAATTTTGTGATAAATTGTTATGGAGAAGGAACTGCGAGCATGTTGGAATACGATTGGGAATGCGATACGCTCATCGTTCACCGGTACGACTCTAATACAACCCGCTACATTTCAGTGTCAATGGAAAATATCCAAGATATAGCGGCCCTTGCATCTCCAAATCAACGAAAAAGATGTGTATTGTTTTGACCTACTTTTCGTATTCGATCGTGCAATAAAGGATCCATTCTTTGAGAATCTTGTACAAATAACTCTTTAACTCCGACCCAGTCCCTGTTTTGGACTCCTCCAACGCTTCACTCTCAAATCGGTCAGCATCTCCGGGGATATGGGGGATAATTTGAATCGTATACGTGTCTTCGCCGTCCATGTTCGTTTGGCTGACGAGTTCTCTTGTTCCTGCAAACGCATGCCATCCGCCCTCCTTGAGATGAAACAGAGCAAATTTAGCTACTGGCGGTAAAAATCCAGCTTTCAGGTGAAACACCGTGATATCCGTCGCAAAATCAACCACTTTCATTTCGAGTTGAAACTGTTTGGTAAGTTGCGCATGTTTGAGTAATCGTTCTCCCATTTTGAAAGTGTTTTTTCACTATTTTAAGTGTCTTATATAATAATATACATGTATATACATGTATAATATATAACGCTATGATGCATGGGGAAACAAAATATGTTTGATGTGGATATTTTTTGAATCGAGATAGTCTTTCGTTTTTTCATTGATGATGTCTTGAATAGAATCCACAACCGCATAGATTGCTTTGGGTGTGGGATCGTTTTTGAGGGTTTGGAGTTGTTTTAGAACGGTCTGTTGTGTGACTGGGTCATACGTACACGTGGCGCTTTGACATTGCAGGCGGAGTTGCATTCCATCCAACGATTGTTGCAAATATTCCTTATCTACATCCATCACATCCGACGCTAATATATCCGATATCACCTCTAAATCTCCCTTCATTGCGTTTAATAGAGCAATATAACTGCCAAACAAGGGAGCGATATCTTTTATCAAGGTGTCTACCTCGTCCAAAGAGTATATCGTTGCCATCCTTCGTTGATTTCGTTGTTTCCTTTTCCGCGCATAGGTCAAATTCTCGAATGCTTTTTGAGGTTTTGTCAGCAACATTTTTCTCTGAAATAAGAGATAAGACCAAAAGCGTTTGGCTGCTTTGAGAGCATTGAGGTCGTTTTTGTCCAAATAATGCCACACGTCCATGCGCAACGATCGCGCATAATTTGGTAATTCTTCGCTCAACGTTTGAATTTCGCCGTCTTCATCCCGTAGTTGGATCAATATCCAATTGGTGACCTCCACGTATCGTTCTGGTCGCTCAAAATCCCATATGCTTCGAAACCTGTCCAAACATTCCTCATGAATATCTTCGTACGGTAGAGGAATCCACAGATCCAATTTAACCACCGAATGACTGATGAGCGCGTCAAATAGATAAACTCGTTTTCCCCCAAGAAGTTGTTTGTAACCGCGTAATATCTCCTCGGGAGTCCACCGTAGTACGTAAAACTCGTTCAGGTACGTTTCCAGTTCCTCAAAGGTTTCAATAGTGATTGTGGGTTCCAACAACGTTATAAACTTTTCATATTCTTTTTTGGTGAGTAATTTTTGACTGCGCAAATTCTCGACTGCGAGGATAGCGATGTCTTGATTGTAGTCAATGACTTTTCCCATATGCTCGTCTCCAAAATAAACATTGTATCGTTCGTCATAGCCTGCTTTTAAATCTCCAAACAGCACATTTTCAAGGACAGAAACATACTGCACGATGTGTTGGATTTTGGCCATCAATGCTAGCCGGACTTCGTTGATCGTACAACAGCCTTCCACTTTTTCAAAAATATCAATGTCGGAAGGATAACTGTGTACCTTGAATTTGGCACTACCAACGGGTAAAATCCCTCTTTGCGTAGTAATCAAATCAATGGCTTTTTGAACTTCCTTGGAGAAATGTTCGTTCTCTTCCAGTGCTTGTTCGATGGTATAGGTGGGGCAATCGACGGGTTTATGCATAAGTTGAATATTTATACATTTGTAAGGTTCCCACTGACTGTGGGGTATGAAAGCGCTGGGAACGCGCGTTTCTAAGTCCTCCATCTTTTCCGACCCTGTTAAATTTCCAAGTCTAAAAAATTGATTAATTGAGACTAAGTTCAGATATAACAATTTGTGTATTACGATGGAACCTACATTTCTTGTGTTTGCCGTTCTTCCTGGTGACCATGGTGATCATGGTGTTGAACTTATTGTCAACAAAGTTGAATTCTCAATTGCACCGGATAGTTGGTTCGAATGCGAAACATCACGTATAGAGGGTGATGTGGATGGTAAATTGTTCACGTTGGTCGTTCGGGGCGAAATGGATCCAATCGGGGTGGAATGCGACGATCCTCACGAGATGATTTTGAAACACTCAAAGGAGGATGTCCCTGCGCATCTCAAAGAGTGCGCATCTGAAGTAGATTTCATCTTTGGTATCCATCCTCCCGGTAAAGGTGATCCTCGTGTAAAGTGAGAAATTTCTTTTGAATAAAAAAATGATTGAAAACTGTGGTTTTTATCTGTAAAAAAATGGAACCAACCAAAATGCACGTGTCCTATGAGGAGATCCACAAACTTGTGGGTAGATTGTCAAAGACGATCTCCAAAGAATTTTCCCCTGAAGTAATCATTGGTATCGGTGGAGGTGGGCTTTTACCGGCACGGTTGTTTCGAACGGCGCTAAAAATACCGATGTATGCCGTTTTCATCTCCTTTTACGAAGATGGAGTCGAGGAAAGCAACGCAGCAGGACCTCAGAAAACGCAGTGGTTGGATCAAACGGCCTTGGATTTTATGCGTGGAAAACGGATTTTGATTGTGGACGAAATCAGTGATAGTGGGGCTACTCTGCACTATTGTGTGGAAGAAGTGTTGAAAACGTGCGAACCTTCCAAGGTTACAGTGGCGGTTCTCCATGACAAAATGCGCGAAAAGAGTGAAGAGATGGACCTGTCTACCGTTTCCTATTACGTAGGATTGTACACCGAAGACGTGTGGGTGACGTATCCGTGGTCTTCCATCGAAACAGCGTTCCAAGAGGAACCATCTACGATGTCCACTTGTGTGATGATATAAGCTTTAGAGTTAGGACCCTCGAAATACAACAACGACCGATGGAAAGGGGGCTCGGTCCGATTTTCCATTTCTTTCAAAGTATAATCTTCCGCGAATAAAGTGTATTTCACCTTCCATGCAGTAATCGTGCCACCAAGCAGTATCGGTTCTCGATGGAAGGAGACAAACAACAGTTGCACCGTTTTGGGAGCTTTCATAGGCTTTTTTGATCCATTTTCCAATTTGTCTACCATAAGGAGGATTCATCCAATAGTTCTTTCCTGGAGTCCATTCTTGTGCAAGACCGTTTATTTCGGGGGTAAAGTATTCTTTGCATTTTGTGTTGTGAGGCAAAGCACAAACATCAACATCAAAATGGAATTCCTCATCCAATTTATCAAAGAAATCTTTAGGTGTGGCCCAGTCGTGATTTTTTGATGATAGCATACCACTATTCAACATTTTGTTTGTGTTAATTGATTGTTTAAGGAGCCAAATCTCCTTTTAAAATGCCTCCTGGTGGAAAAAAGAAGAAGAAGGGTAAAAAGAAACCCCACGTTACCAAACGTAGGCTTCGATATCGTTCACTCAACGAAGATTATGCACAAGTTAAGTGTTTGTACGGTGATCGACGCGTAGAAGTTCAAATTTCTGGTAAGGGGCTGAGAAAAGCTCACATTCCCGGTCGTTTTCGAAAGAGGATGTGGATCAACAAAGACGATTGGGTGTTGGTGCAATACAGAACATGTGATGTCCGTGAAGACAGTTTTTGCGACATCGTTCATTTGTACACCCGCAATGAAGTCCGAAAACTGGAACAATCCGGCGAGATACAGATGGAAAAGGACTTGGAACAGGAAGACTTTTTGGACCTCGGAACCGAAGACGAGGGTTCGTTGGAAGAAATCGAAGACGAGATACCACAGAGAGGAGAAATCGAGTATCCCTCTTCCTTTACCCCCAGTGCCAGCGAAGAAGAAGAAGAAAACTGAAAAAGATTCACGAGTATATTTACGATCGTAAATATATTTATAATAGCAATCCAACACGATACGCTTGAAAGGTATCTTCGAACAACACCGAAATTTGCTTACATAACTTTGCGGATTCGGGAGAAACTCCGCCCTGCAACACTTTATGAATCTTTTCACAGATGAATTTAAACTTGGCTGAATCGAGGTACTCTGGCTCAGTCAATAGAAGTTGGAAGATGTAGCGCTCGCTGGAAAGGTCTTCGGGTGCTTCGATTTTTTCCTCATACCAGGAAATGAGTTTTCGAGTCTTGTTGTTGGAGAACGAACCTGTTTTAGGTCGAAGTAAAAGAAAACTTTGTTCCTTGATCCTGTCAAATAATTCGTCGTCGTCGTCTGTCAAGATGGTGGGCGTATTGTCTCGGGGTGGAGGCGCGTAATCCTCTTCTTGAAAATCTGCTTTTCCAGTAACGTATTCGGATAAAGACGTACTAACAAAATATTTTTGGTGTTTGATCGTTGACACACGCCAATTATCTTCTCGATCGTGATGTTTATATACAAGTCCGTATTCCAAGCCACCTTCTGCAGTCTCTCGAACAAGTATGAAAAACGATTCGATTTGCGGATGATCCAAGAATTTTTCCAAATCGTTGATAGAGAAATTATTGATAATGTATCGTGGATATCCCGTTTGCATTGTATATGCAAACTCAGATATGGTATCACCAATCGTTCCTTCATCGTTGAGGAGCTCATAAATCTGCTCCACTGCTGATTTGAAGGTACTATACCAAGAAGAAGTCATTTTATATATAAATTTATTTACAATTTAATTCATATATAAAATGTTCAATTGGGGAGAAACCAGCGTGCCCACATTAGGACAGCAAGCCACGGAAAATGTGGCTATTTTTCGACAAAAAAAGAAGGATCATATAGAAAGTTGCCTTCAACATCTTATTGAAACCACAAAACAAGAAGTTCTGTACCAATCCAGTATGGGGTGCAAGGTAGCTAATGTGGGAGTAGTCCAGGAAGAAAAGAACTTTCCAGATTTCGTAATTGGATTGGAAGATCGATCCGAAGAATACAAACTTTCCAACGCGGAGAGAATTTATCTCTTGAATGAACTCGAAAGTCACTTTACGAACGTAGAAATGTATCCACACCTTGTATGCAAACGACTTATCCGGGGATACGCAGCTTTGAAGCATTGCATCCGCATAACGATCACAGATCCTGAAACTCGTGACCTTGAAGCTCGTAACCTTGAAACTCGTAACCTTGAAACTCGTGGTCTTGACGAACTTAAAACAGAGGAATCCTAACTATTAAATTTATACATTGTATAAACTTTGTGAATTTTAATAAATGACAATCTGTTCAAAAATGTTGTCACGCGTTCGCCGGTCAAATGCACTCCTCACGCCCACAAAAATATCGACTCTGTCTCCTCGACCCATCCTTGGACCTTCTAAACGACTGTTTTCTTCAACAGACGATACCCTATCAAGGGATGATTTTGATCATACCGTCACTTCATTGCGTTCCTTTTTTAGGGAAAAAGGATGGAAAGAAGTTACCATGCAACACCGTCCTTCTATTTTAGCTGCCTGTGAAGATCCGTGGAACCTAGTACCCTACACCTTTCAAGGTGTTACATGGCCATTGCCGCAAACCAGTCAAATGTGGTTGGAGTGGGAATTGTTGAATAGTCCAGACGTCCCTGGGATCTTTACGTTGTCCACAAGCTATCGCGCAGAGCCCGATCCCATTCCAGGACGCCATCAACTCATTTTTCCGATGTTTGAAATAGAGGGAAAGGGCGATTATGTGGATTTACGAAAGACATTGGCAGATATGTTGAAACACTTGGGGTTTGGAAAAGAAGAAAGTTTTCGGGAAATGAATTATTGTGACGCGTGTTCCGCGGTGGGAGCCAAAAGCATCGAAGCCAAAGAAGAAGGAGAGTTGTGTCAAAAATTTGGTGATATTTTGTTTATAAATCGGTTCCCAGAAGAAAGTTTTCCGTTTTGGAATATGAAACGAGAAAAGAGTGCACTGGAAGTGCATATTGACGGACGTGTCGAGTGGAAACCGATCCAAATCGCACGGAAAACAGATGTTGTGGCGCATGGTTTTGAAACCATCGGAGGCGCTGAAAGAGAAACCGATCCAGAAAAGATGCGAAACTGCTTTGAAACCATCAGTGACGGAAAATACGCTGCCAAACTTCGAGAATTGTTTGGCGAAGAGAGGGTTCAAGAAGAAATGGACCAATTCCTCTCTTTGGACTTTTTCACGAGGTTTGGTGCAGGAATAGGCATACATCGATTAGTGCGTGCCATGAAACTCCACAACATCCTGCCAAATACCCCTTATCTGTTGTATCCCAAATATTCGATTGTATAAAACATTGAAAAAAAACTCTCCATTATTTGTTGGCAAATCTTACAAAGAATGGCACATGTTAAAAACCCTTTTCACACTCTTTCAATAGAGGAGAGAATTCGTATCGTAAGTGATGTGCTACACAACGCACTCTGTTGTGTGGACTTTCATCCAACATTCTGTGAACTGAAATGGGATAAACTTATTCTCGAAAACGGTGATTTTAATTGGAACGTTGAGGAATGGGAATGGAATACCGTGTTGTTTCCCCAGTTTACGCGCTTAACGATACACAGCGCAGTGTGCGAGAATATGCACTTCATGGAATTGGACTTTACTTGGACTGTAGACACTCCACAAGGGATAACGTTGCGTCAACTAACGGAAGCTGTGTTTCGGATGAAGGGAAATGAGTACGATTGGTGGCACGACTTGTTTTCCAAAATCAGTCGCACGTCTACTGTAGACAACCATTTGTCCATAGAGGCACACTTTGCCCATAAATCGTGATCAAAGATATATGTACAATCGTAATATATATGTGAATACATATATATAACTTGAGCAGGTTTACATCTGAGGTAAATATGTTTTAATTTTTACTATTAGAGAAACCACTATTTTCCAGCTGGACTCTTTGGGATGGTTTGGATCGTTACATGGGTGAAATTGCCGTCTATTTGACGGCGTGTAGATTCTCTGTACTTTTCGTCCAGTTCCTCGTTGTTGATCTCGTCTTCTCCAGAGACAATACGATCTTGAATGCCGATACTAAGGAGTTGATCCTCGACTTGGTTGATAATAATGTGATTCAACGCGTCGTTCGAAGGCACGACCGCTCTCAAACACTTGAACGAACAAAACACACCTTTCCAACCCCCAAATGTTAAGGGACGTCGCAATGCATAGATTTTCTTTGCAATTTTATGGTGACAATATTCGCAAAATCCGCCGAACCACTCAATCGTTTCTTCGGGATTGTCTTCATCGATCACGCCAAACTCGTCCTCGTTCTCAAAATCGATGCACGTCAACATCCGACATCCTCCGTATTTGCAACAATCGCTATCTGGGTCTATAACCATCCCGTAAATGGGGTTGGTGGGTCCGAGAATCGTAAAGAGCTTTTCGTCGGTGTCCAACACTTCTTTTGAAATTTCTCCAGCCAAGTCCCCCAACAAAGCCACTTTTTGTTCCACCGTACCAATATTGTACGCGGTCACAAACGCCTCACGGACCAGTTCTTTATTATTGTCCAGAACCTCTTTTTGTTCTGAAGTGATCCTAGGGCAAGAAAAGGACACCTTCTTCTTGGATTTGCGACTTTTCTTTGTGGGATTTTGGGGTATGTCTGTCACTAAAGGCATGTCTTCCAATGTACGAAGAATCATGTCTGCAGCGTCCTTTGCGGAAGGTAAGATCCCTGCGATGGACATGTCTTCGGTCACTTGCATTTCTGGATCTCCTTCGTCTGGAAGTGTCGTATAATACGATTTAATCCACTTTGGACGCGGTGCGTAGTCCGAAACGACCTCCAATTTCGATTCCAAATAGGCTTTGACCACATGGTTGTATGAATCTTCGTTTTTATGTTGTCGTTTGATTTCTTGCAACAAAACTTGATAGACTTCTTGGTCTTGATCGCCATACGCTCGATCCAATCGTGTCAGGGCCATCTCTACTTCTGGAGAACTGTCTTGATGAATGAATGCGTAGACAAAACTCGCATAATCCCAGGTATCCAACGCCGAAATCATCAAATCAAAGATGTCTTGCTCGATGCCTGATTGCATCAAAAAATACACGGGAGACTCTGGAAGATGTTCGTCAATATCCCCCTTTTGCCATCGCTCGAGAATGATTTTTGCAGCTTTTTTTCCGAGGGGGGACGTTTTTGCACTGGTCATGAGACATATAAAGAGTTTCTTATCCGCTTCTCTACTGAGGAGTTCAATAGGGAGCACGTCTAATCTACTTTGCAAGTCTGCAGACATCCCAATACTAAGAGCATGGTATACAGCGGACAACGGAGAAATCTTTGCCATTTTTAAATAGTACCATATAGTTATCTGTAAAAAAGAAGGTATCTTTTTTTCATTTTTTTTGTTCAACTTTGAAAAAGGTTATGGAAGTATACAATTGCAACAAAGCCACATGCAAACGCAAGTCCAGGATCAAAACCTGCGGAACCTGCAAACAAAA